>Ga0209417_1002791_pt1 | contig 25342 bp, 20 predicted proteins | sample RifGroF2_FD_184002 | JGI IMG/M metagenome (GOLD analysis project Ga0209417, IMG submission 184002) | Groundwater microbial communities from Rifle, Colorado, USA - Groundwater F2 (SPAdes) (version 2) | ecosystem: Environmental > Aquatic > Deep subsurface > Groundwater | place: Rifle, Colorado... | reverse complement strand
CTTAATTCCAAAATCCAATCAATCAAATCAGACGCCAGAGGTTTCAGAAGTTTCCAAAACTACCGTATAGCGATTCTGTTCCATTGTGGCAAACTGGATCTTTACCCATAACTTTCTTCTAAGAACCATTCTTTTGAACAACTATGGTTCTTGTCGAGCTATTGCTGATGAGGAAAAAGCCAACAGCGGCGGTTCCAGCGCCAATGTTCGGTTGTCGGTGATTAATAAAATTTGTAATCCTTTGGAGGAGATTGAATAAAATATAAAAAAAGAGCCAAAATTTGTTTTGGACTCTTTTTTTTGATTCTTTTGTTTTGTCGGGGTAAGATTGGGATAAGTTATGTCCATCCACCTTGGAGCATCTGTTAACGACTTGCCTGGCCTTGGAACCACCGCTGTTGGCGACCTTGGTCGGCTCGGCGTGAAAACCATCCGCGATCTTTTGTTTTACGCGCCTTTTCGTTATAACGATCTTTCGGTTGTTAAATCGATTCCGAGTTTACAGCACGACGATACTGTCACTCTCCGTGGTACGATTAAAGCAATCAGCACTCACCGCAGTAAAAACGGTCGTTTGAATTTGACCGAGGCGATTTTTGAAAACGAGACTGGATCGTTGAAAGTGATTTGGTTTAATCAGCCTTATTTAGAAAAAACTTTGCCGGTCGGGACCACGGTCTCGCTCGCCGGGCAAATCAGTCAGAAGTTTGGGGCCACGAGTTTGGTTAGTCCGGTTTATGAAAAAACCGCCGTTGGCACGCACACCGGTCGCATCGTTCCGGTTTATGGCTTAACCGGCTCGCTCAGTCAGCGCCGTTTGCGTGGCGCGATTAAGTATGCGCTTAAAGCTACAAGCAAGATTGTTGATTGGCTGCCGGAAAAGATTTTGGAAGACGAGGATCTGTTACCTCTCTCCGAAGCGATTTCCGAGATTCATTTTCCTTCGGCTGGTGAGTCACTCGAGGCGGCGCGGCAGAGATTGAAATTTGATGAGTTGTTTTTGCACCAGCTTTTGTTTACTCACATGAAGCGCGATCGCGAAAAAATTTCCGCTCGCTCACTCGAATGTTCGACCGACGAAATCAAAACTTGGGTCGAAAAACTTCCGTTCAAACTCACTAATTCTCAGCGAGTTTCGGCTTGGGAGATTGTCAAAGATTTGTCGAAGGAAACTTCGATGCAACGATTACTTCAAGGCGATGTTGGTTCCGGAAAAACCGTGGTTGCTGTTTTGGCGGCTTTTGTAGCTTTGCGAGCCGGAGCCTCTGTGGCTTATCTGGCGCCTACTTCGATTTTGGCCGAACAACAGCATCGATCGTTTTTAAAATTCTTACCCGAGTTTTCGCCGGCACTTTTGACTAGTGCTTCTTCTAAAATTGGTAGTGAAACGGCGAAGAAAAAAGATTTGCTCGCCGCACTGAAGGAAGGGAAGAGTCGTTTGGTAATTGGTACTCACGCGGTTATCGAAGACGGTGTCGAGATTGCCGATCTCGGCCTCGTCATCATCGACGAGCAACACCGTTTCGGTGTCGCTCAGCGCCACGCTCTTTTGCGGCGCGCCGAGATTGCTCCGCACTTGCTTTCGATGACAGCTACGCCGATTCCGCGTTCTCTGGCGCTTACGATTTATGGCGACCTCGACCTTTCGATTTTGAACGAACTGCCGCCCGGCCGTCAGCCAATCACTACCGAACTCGTTGGTCGCGCTCAAGAAAATAAAATGTATTCAAAAATCGTTTCCGAAATTGAGGCCGGTCGTCAGATTTTTGTCGTTTGTCCGCTTATCGATCCGTCTGACGCCCTTGGTGTTCTCTCGGTCGAAGAAACCGAAAAAGAATTAAGCGAAGGTCTACTCAAAAAATTTCGCATCGCTCGTTTGCATGGTCGTATGAAAGCTGACGAGAAAGAAAAAATTATGAACCAATTTGCGGCCGGTGAAATTGATGTTTTGATTTCAACCACGGTTGTCGAAGTCGGAGTTGATATTCCAAACGCCAGTGTCATGCTAATCTTCGGCGCCGAGCGTTTTGGTTTGGCTCAGCTTCACCAACTCCGCGGCCGAGTCGGGCGGGGCAGTGTGGCCTCCTTTTGTTTCCTTCATTCCACCTCGCGCTCACCAAATGCCTTTCAACGTTTGCAAGCCATGGTCAAAACCCAAGACGGCTTTAAACTCGCCGAAACCGACCTCAAACTCCGTGGCGCCGGTGATTTTTTCGGCGAGGCCCAATCCGGTTTTCCGGAATGGCGCTTTGCCAACTTTGGCGACACCGAATTAATGAAAAAGTCTCGCGATTGGTCAAAGTGGATTTGGGGTGAGAGTGCGGATTTGGCGAACTTTCCGTTGGTTAAGGAAAAAGTGGTTGAAAGTTTTGAGAGGGTGCATTTGGAGTAGTTTGAACCAGGATTGGCAGGATTTTGAGGATTTGCAGGATTTTTGGGTTTTTTGGTTGGAAAAGACGGCTTGGCCGTCTTTTTTTAATTCGTCGTTGCGAGGTGTTCGCAACGACGGGTTGAAAAATTATTTATTTAAAGCCAAAAAAGTAAAATTTCCGCCCCGCCTGTCTTGACAAAATCGAAAATTTATGGTATATTATTTTTCCGTTAGTCTGGAGCTTTTGGCATTCTCGGCGCATAATATGCGCAGACCGCATCATGCGGTTGAGAGTGTGTCGGCCAGTCTTGGCCGCCAACAGATTAACAATTCAATCCGCCAGCAATGGTGGTTAGGTGACTCGATGGCCGTGGACAGGCTATCGGGCTAGTCCCAGGGACGAAGGCCGAGGCAATAGTGCCAGCGCGTCCCAAAAGATCACCTTGTCCCTCCGGCGGATCATGGACACCCCCGTTGGAGTTTAAAAATTAAAAAGGCCCGCCCGGACCTCCCCCACGCACGGCTCCGCACCTACGGATGCCGCGACGTCGCATAGGAGGCCGCCTCCTCGCGCATGCGGGCCACGGTGTCTGCCCCAGAGTGTCCGTTTGCGATTCGACTATAAATAAAAGTCGGGTTGCGACGGACGGAGAGCATTTTCTGGGGTAAGAAATTCCCGCCTGGCGCCAAAAAAGCGCGCCATGCGGGTGACCAACCATGTCTCGGCAGCTCACCGAGACGCTCGCCTGGTTTCGACCAGAATCATTTCGCTCTCCCCATGTTAGACCAACAGGGAGTGGAATGTAGAGTAAGTTGGTATCAGCCAAGGATTGCCAATCCTTGGAGAAAAAGACCGATGGACGTGGTCCTGAAGTCTGATGGTCTACATCTAATCCTCCTGGAATTTGGCTGCGACGGGATGAGGTGCGGATGTAATTAATTGGCGAGTTTGGCGTGCTGGTTAGGTTGAGGTTCCCGTCGGTAATCGACTAAGACCTGCCACCACGCCACCATCCAGGGCTAGAGTAGCCCTTGACGGCAACATTCTCCTTCCAAGCTTTTAGGGAGGCACGTAGAATGTTGTTCGTTGGTCGAGGTGTCGCGTCGTGGCCCGGAGGTCACATAAACGCGATGAAGATTCTGGTCGACAGAGTATCTTCCACGTGCACTCGTGGGGAACTGTCGGAGGTACCAGACCTCAAAAAAACCATCTTAGGAATGGGGCGCCGTGTACTGCACGGCGCTCAAGGGTCCTACCGAGAAACGGTAGGGCGACCCAGACAGCTACTTTGTCTGGGGTTATTTTTTTTATGAAGGTTTTTTGTTAGGTTCAGTCGTCATCCAGACGCCACGGCTGTGCCCGCCATAGCTCGCCACGAGCGACGGTGGAAGGGATCCTGTTGGGGACAGAATAAACATTGGTTTGCTGCTGACTTAAAACACGTGTTTGGAGTTTTCCGTCATCCTTCAATGAGTGTTGTAACTTAGGGGATCCCTCAGAGGCTTCGGGATGACGGTGGTAGGATAATCAATTAAATGAATCAGTGGTCCTGACAAAAAAAATCGAGCACCAGCTCGATTTTAAATTTCCACAATCACCCCACCAACTCCACCACCTTCTTCACCACTCCCGGCCCAACACTCTTCTTAATCCCCAACCTCTCCGCCTCCTTCAACCTTCTCTCCGCCCCAACTACCGATCTCACCTCACCGCTCAACCCAACTTCACCAAAATAAACCGTCGGTTCCTTTTCGATTTTGTTCGAGGTGGCCGAAAGGATAGCGGCACAAACCGCGAGGTCGGCGGCGGGTTCGTCGAGTTCCATACCACCAATGACATTTACATAAATATCTTTGTCGCCAAGATTGGCGCCGGCGCGCGACGAGAGAATTGCCGAGAGCATTTGCAGACGATTAACATCAAACCCCGAAGCTCGGCGCACCGGGGAAGGGTAGAAACTTTTTTCGACCAAGGCTTGGACTTCGACCAAAAAAACTCGCGAGCCTTCGAGGACGGCGGTGATGACCGAACCGGGTGACGGTTGACGCTCGGCTAAAAATCTTTCTGAAGGATTGGGAACGGCGACTAGTCCGTTTTTGGCCATTTCGAAAACTCCAACTTCGTCTGTTGAACCAAAACGATTTTTTGTGGACCGCAGAATGCGGAAAGCGTGCACCGGATCGCCCTCGAGCGAGAGGACGACGTCGACAAGGTGCTCGAGAGTTTTTGGTCCGGCCACCGAGCCGTCTTTGGTGACTTGGCCAATGATGATGATTGGAACATTCGTCCGCTTGGCGCACTGCAACAGCAAGTTGGTAGCATAGCGCACCAAATTCGGCGAGCCGGCCGCGGCATCCATGTCGAGCGAATCGACGGTTTGAATCGAATCGATAATCGCCAAAGCCGGTTTTTCTTTCTCGATGGTCGCAATAATTGTTTCCACCGGCTGAACTTCTAAATATTTTACCTGATCAAACTTTTTCTCCAACCGCTTAAATCGCGAAGCCAACTGCGGAGCCGATTCTTCGCCAGAGATATAAAGCGCGTTGGCCGCGCCAGAGGCTATTTGCGCCACCAAAGTTGATTTACCCACACCCGGTTCGCCGGACAACAAAATCAACGAGCCAGGCACAATGCCGTCGCCTAAAACTCGGTCAACTTCAGCCTCACCGCTGGTTATTCGTTCATGAGGTGTCGAAGTTTTGTTAACCAACAAAACTCCGGCCTTAGCAGCCGGTTTTGTTTTTTTACTTTCTCGAAGACCTTGAGATGAGTCGGGAGTCCCTTCTTGAAGTGTTCCCCAACCTTGACATTCGGAACATCGTCCGGACCATTTTAAGAATTGAGCGTCGCATTTTGTGCAGATGAACATAGAATTATTGCTTATGGACGTAGACCGCAAATTTTATGGTATTCCAAAGTTCTTCTTGAGTAATGCTTTGTTTTCCAGAATTCGGGTCGTTTAAAGCAATCGAGTCATCGGTATTAACTCCTGTTAAAACCATAAAATGTCCGCCGGTAGTAAAGGTGCTGGCATATAAGGTTTGGCCATCGGCACCTTTTTTGGGCCCAACCGAAATAATTATTGGTTCGCTGTTTCTTAGATGGCCAAGAATTTCGTCAGTCTTGCTAATTGGAATCATTTCGGACTTTAATTTTCCTAAGTTAAGTAATTGACTGGAGGTAAAGGCTTGATAGGCTGTGCCACTGCCGCAGATTCGATACTTTTCAGATTCAAAAACCGCGGCTACTTGTCTTGGGTCGTAGTTAACTCCATAAAAAGTCATAACCATAGCCATGGAAGTTGGACCGCAACCGGAAGTTTTGATTGTTGGAGAACCGCTACAAGCGTTGCCATAAATTTCGTCCGGATAATTTCGTTGAGAATAGTAGGGGACGTTATTTGTCCCGGTTCCAGAAGGAGCGGGTAAGCCAAGGGTTTTTATATCAACTTCAGTATTTTCTGTTGAAACAAATTCGTAAGAAATTTTTTGTAATTTTAGACTATCAAACGACACCAAGTCCGGACTAACCACAAAAAGGATAAGATAAACGCTCATCAAAAGAACCAGGCCGGTAATCGCACCCATAATTTTCTTTTTGGCGTCGCCGGCTCCACCGCCGCCCGGTGAGGCCACATACTGAATACCGGCGATCATAATCCAGATAATAGCAAAAATTGTGCCGATGGCTAGAAGGTATTTATAAAGTCCGACAATATATTCAGCTAAAAAGTTTACTTCTATAGTGCCGTTGTCTTCGGCAATTTTGGAAAAAGTTATTGTGGGAATGTTTACGTTGAGTTGAGGGTAGACAAATTCGGTTTTGCTTTCAGCGGTGGTTGTGGGAGAAACCGAAGTGCCAACAGCCGAGGCACCGGTAAAGGTACAACTTTTTAATTTAGCGCCGCTGGGTACGTGGTTAGAACAAGTGGTGTCACATACACGAGTTGAATCGTTTGAAGTGGTGGCTGTGCAGAATAAGGTCGGGGAAGTGCTTTGCGGATAACGTTCACATAAGGTTTGAGTGGCGCTAGAACCACCGGGGTTTTGGGCACAATTATGATCAGTTGAAACGGTGGTATCGGTAGTGTACCAACAAAAACAATCATAATCCGCTTTAACCGATGTAAATGGGCAGATCAGTAAAACCAAGGCGAAGAAAAAGACTATTTTTTTAACCATATTTTATTTTACGGCCGCGATTTTATTTTTAACCAAAGTAATCAACTCATCGGCAGTCATTAAACCAGTGTAGCGTTCTTCGCCAATGAAAAAAGTTGGTAGGGCGGTAATTTGTAAAGCCAGGGCTTCTTCTAAATCTTGTCTTACTAAAGGTGAGGTGTCGGTGTTTTCTAAACATTTGTCGAATTTTTCGGTATCCAATTCCAAGTTTTGGGCCAGAGTGGAAAACATGGTGTTGTTTAATAAAACTTGGTTGTCAAAAAGTTCGTCGTGGTATTCCCAGAATTTTCCTTGATTGCCGGCGCAATGAGCGGCCACGGCCGCGGTGCTGGCTAATTCGTGGGCCGAATCATTAGGCATGTTTTTCCAAACCACCTGAACTTCGGGTACGGTTTTTACTAAAATTTCCATGTTTTGGGCGGCACTGCGGCAAGGTTCACAATAAAAATCTCCAAATACGACAATTACTACTTTTGGCTCACTGGCGCCTTTTTTTGGATTAACAAAACTAATAGTTGGTGCGCTAAGAGTTTGCTCGGAATTTTCCGCGGCGGTTTCTGCGGCGATTTGCGGCGACCAGACCGGCTGTAAACGCAGATAAAAGAAAATAAAAACAATAACCGCAAGAAAAGTAATGACCAAGAAGGTTAGCCAACGATGGTTAAGCATAAGTATTGTAATTTTTTAATTTTCTCCGCTTGTGGTTTGGTCTACGGGAAATTATTTTAGTCGAATCATTTCTAGTCGACCGTTCATATTGTTGGTGTAGAAAACATAAGCACCGTCGTCTGAAACTTGGAGGTTGGTCATGGGTGTGCTGATTTCTGGTCTGGCGACTAAAGTTGAGCGGTTGTTGGACAGATCGATTTTGTACAAATCATCGGAACTCATTTCGTAAGCGCTTCTTTGCATGCCGGCGTTACTGGCCATTTCTTGAGGTACGGCGCAGTAAGCCACACTCGAAGAAGCAAAGACGCATTTATCGACCCAAGTGTTTAAACTAAGCGAACGGCGATCATCACCCAAAGAATTGACGGTTCCATCGACCACCCACAAGAGTGGTTTATAATCACTGGTGTCGCCATAAACCGAATATAAAATTATGTCACCGCGGGGGTTCCAAAGCGAGTCAAAGCCCAAACCTTCAACCACCAGGCCTTTAAAATTTTCTTGATTTTTTCCGACCGGAAGAATTGTAGTTCGGCCAAAACCCATGGAATCCGCGGTATTGGCGAAAGCAATAATTTGATCACTGGGCGAAGGGTTAATCTGGACCTTGTCGGCGTTTTCGCCCAAAGCTTGTACTGATTGAACTTGCGAACCATCGCTTTTGGAAATGACTAAAGCACGATTGTTTGGATCAACCCCAATACTTTTAGCGACAATTTCATCTTGAGTCGGAGAAAATTCAAAATCTTCCCAGTGCTTTGGTAAGGTAACTTGAGTTTCGGCCGTGAAATCATAAACCACATTGGAACCGTCGGGGAATTCAATCACGGCTTTGGAGCTGTCGGAATTCCAAGCGACATTGTCGACGTCGGGGAATTGTTTGTTGGATAATTTGATGACCGCACCATCGGCGTCGATTGAATAAAAACGACTGTCTCGAGGATCGTAATAGTTCATACCGTCACCATTTTGCGAAACGGTGACACTCTCAACACTGGAGGTTGTTAAAACAATAGTTTTGGTAATACCACCCGCAGCTATTTCCGAGGCTTCGGGTAAGACTGAAGGTGTGGTGGTTGTTGTTCCGGTAGTTGGCTGACCACTGCCAGAAATTGGTAAACCATCGGCGCCAATAATTATTGAAGGTTCTTCTCCTTCTCCGGGGACAATGGTTATCTGAGAGACTGGTCGAAAAAACAAGAAGTATAAAGCGATTCCAATCCCAATAACCGAAGCTACAAACGCGGCGATTAATAATATTTTTTTGGTTTTTTCTGTAAGCATATTAAAAGATTTGAGTTATGAAATCCGCGGCCGCCGAGCGAAAATTATTGTCAAAAAGTGTTAGATAAATAACCGAAGCCAAACCAAGCGATGGGCCAAACATTAAAATTAACATTGAAGTAAACAAGATTAGTAGACAGAGAACTACACAAATATCTATCAAAATTATTATGGTATGTAAAACCCAAATTGGCATTAGCCGGGTGGAAATTGGTAGTGGATCCCAATCATCGAGGGCCGGAAAAAGAAAACTTTTGCCTTTTTTAATGTAGTGGCCCCAAATCATTTGTAAGTTTAAATCGGTTAAGGTAAAGGCGTAGACAAAAATTGTTACAATGGTGGAGAAACCAGCTGTGCCTGTATCAACAGCTCCGCCAATTACCTGAAGTAATTCTTCGGTACCGCGGCGCACAAAGTTTTGTAGTTGCTTTCTAACTTTTTTCTGAGTTTTTTCTCTGACTTTATCTAAAGCTGCTTCTTTTATTTGATCCAGTGATTGTTGACGGATTCTTTGTTGTTGCTGGCTGGCTTGAAGTTGAGCCTGACGAGTCTGCATTTGGTTTTGGGTGACTTGTTGTTGTGTGTTTTCTTGTTCCGGTTGCTGTTGGTTTTCTTCGGATGGTTTTTCTGGTTGTTGGTTTTGGTCTGATTTTTGTTGGGCAGATTCTGGTTCTTTATCATCTAAAAGTTGTTGTTGAATACCACCGGTTATTTTACCTAATCTTTCACCCAAAATGGGCATTCGACCGATTTGACTGGCCGAGAGGGAGGTTTTGACAATGTTCGACATTGACTTTTGTTCGTATTTTTTTTTGGTTTCTTCGAGCCCTCTTCTAATTTTTTGCGTTACCGAAGATTGGCGTCGGGCGGCGGCCAAAGCTTTGTCTAAAACGGCTTTTCTTTCTTGTTCTAAACTTGGTCCTCCCGCTGGCATAAAATTTATGGTCCGGCTTTAATTATCCAGGCGTCTTTTTTATTACCCGGCCGCAGGTTGATTTTTTCGGCTCGGGAATTTTTTATGATAAATGAAGCTAAAAGAGTTTCGATTTCAGTTTGGATTAGGCGACGAATTTCTCGAGCCCGTAATTTGCTGTCCAGGGCTTGTAAAGCTAATTTGTTGGCAACATTTTTGTCGTAGGAAAGTTTAAGGCCTTGTTCTTTTAATCTTTGGGTCAATTCTTTTAGTTGTTTTTCGGCGATTTTTTGGTAATCGTTTTTTTCGAGTTGTCGGAAAAGACAAATGTGGTCCAGACGATTTATAAGTTCTGGTCGAAATTTTTCTTCCAGTTCTTTTCTTAGGATTTCTTTGAGTATTGTACCATGTTCCGCCTGGTTTGTGACAAAACCAAGGCCACCACCATCGAGTTTTTCGGAACCCAGGTTGCTGGTTAGCACCACAATAGTTTGTCTAAAGGAAATCATACGACCGGTGGCGTCGGAAATTTCGCCGTTTTCCATGATTTGTAAAAGCAAATTTTGCACGTCGGCATGGGCCTTTTCGATTTCATCGAACAAGACTACCGAGGCCGGCCGTTGTTTTACAGCGTCGGTTAATTTGGCTGATTCACGATAACCAACATAACCGGCCGGCGAACCTAAAAGTTTGGACACCGAATAACCTTCGGCAAATTCCGACATGTCTAAACGGATTAAGGATTTGCGGTCGGCAAAAATTATTTTTGCCATGGTTCTGGCTAATTCGGTTTTGCCAACGCCCGAGGGACCCAAGAAGAGCAGGGAAGCCAAAGGTCGTTCGGAATCGGAAATTCCGGTTTTGGCTCGACGCACCACGTTGGCTACGTGTTTAACAACTTCGTCTTGGCCAACCACTTGTTTTGATAACTCTTCTTCTAAACGGCCTAATTTTTTTCGTTCGTCTTCTTCGAGTAGAACAAAAGGAATGTTGGTGGTGCGTGACATTATATCGATAATATTTTCCACAGTTACTTCGCCGAGCGGTCTAGCTTCGGGGTTGTTGGTTAGAAGTTCTTCACGGGCCAAAAGTTTTTGTTCTTCGCGTTTGATTTCCACAGCTTCAGTATAGCGTTCTTCGCGCACGGCTTGTTCCTTGATTTCTAAAAGTTTTTGACGCTCGCCTTGAATACCGCGTAATTCATCGGCCACCGAGCGCAAGGCTGAGCCCACCCGAATCGAAGCCGCGGCTTCGTCAACAAGATCAATGGCTTTGTCGGGCAATCTTTTGCTCGGCATAAAACGAACCGACAGATCGACTGCGGCTTGCAAGGCCTCGGGTTGAATTTTTATTTGGTGAAATTTTTCGTAAGCCGCCGACAAACCTTGTAGAACTTTTAAGGCTTCGGCCGGGCTGGGTTCTTCAATTACCACCGGTTGGAAACGTCTTTCCAAAGCGGCGTCGCTTTCAATGTGTTTTTTGAATTCCGTTAAAGTGGTGGCGCCAATACAACGCAAGTGGCCGCGAGCCAAAGCCGGTTTTAACATGTTGGCGGCATCAAGCGATCCCGAAGCCGAGCCGGCGCCAATAACTGTGTGGAGTTCGTCAACAAACAAAATAATTTTTTCGTCTTGTTCGGCTTCTTCGATAACATCTTTTAGACGGCTTTCAAAATCACCTCGATAAATCGCTCCGGCCACCAATAAACCCAAATCCAGAGCAATAATTCTTTTGCCTTGCAAAGCCGGAGGTACTGTTCCTTCGACGATTTTTTTTGCCAAACCTTCGACAATTGCGGTTTTGCCAACCCCAGGTTCACCCAAAAGCAGAGGGTTGTTTTTGGTGCGTCGACAAAGAATTTCCATTACCCGGCGAATTTCTTTTTCGCGGCCAATTACCGGATCGATTTTTTTTTGAGCCTCAATGGTTGTTAAATCTCGGCCAAAATAATCCAGGGCTCGAGTTTTGTTGTTTTTCTTTTCTGGTCCTTCGGCTTCGTTTAAAAAATTTTCAAAATCCGAAGGCATTTGCGGGATCTGGTTTTCGCCATGAAGCATTTCGGCTAATTCCGGAAATTTGGAAACACTTTTTAACACCGCTTCCAAACCGCGGTTAAGAGAATTTTTATCAATGGGTTTTTCGGAAAGAATTTTTTCGATTACCGGATCGTGAATTTCTAAAAGCCCTGACAACAAATGCTCGCTGCCAACATACGGGTGGTTAAAATTACTGGCCGTTAGGACAGCTTTTTCAATGGCTCGTTTGGCACTTTCCGAAAGACTGGGGTTAGGCGATTCATTTGGTGGGTTTAGATTTAAGGAATTTTTTTCAATAAAATCTTTTAGATTTTTTTGATTGACAGAATTTTTATTTAAAACCTCGGCCGCCATGGAACCCGGCTCGGCGGTTAAAGCAAACAAAATATGAGCCGGTAAAATTTCTTTTTCGCCGAGCTCAACCGCTAAGACCAGGGCGCGAGTCAAGACGTTTTTTAAATGAGTAGTGAATTTGTCGACGATGTGCATATTTTTTAATTTTCAAATTGTGGTTGGGGTTCCTAAAAAAAGCTCCATAATTAGAAAATTCTAAAAATCATAACATTCCCCTTAACCTTTTAATCCTCTCTTCAATCGGCGGATGAGTGCTAAACCACAGCTCGAATTTTTTCGTCACATGCGGATCGAACGGATTGGCGAGATATAAATGTGCGGTGGCGTGGCTGGCTTTTTTGAGGGGTTGGTCGAGTTTGGCGATTTTTTCGAGAGCCGAGGCTAGGCCTTCGGGGTAGCGGGTGAGGAGTACGGCCGAGGCGTCGGCTAAGTATTCGCGACTGCGGCTGACGGCGAGTTTTAGAAGCTCGGCCAGGAACGGTGAGAGAATTGCCAAGACCAAGCCGACTATAAAGAGGACCATTTGAATTTGTCCGGCGTCTTTGTTGTTGCTGCGACCGCGAATCATGGTCGAGCGCATTAGTAAGTCTGAAAGCAACATAACCGTACCAACCAAAACAACAACTAAAGTCATGATGCGAATATCATAATTTTTGACATGGCTCATTTCGTGGGCAATGACACCTTCAAGTTCTTGCCGGGTCATGATTTGCAAAAGACCCGAGGTGACGGCAACTGAAGCGTGTTCCGGATCGCGGCCGGTAGCAAAAGCGTTTGGCGAAGTGTCGTTGATAATGTAAATTTTCGGTGTTGGTAGACCAGAAGTGATAGCTAGATTTTCGACCAGATTGTAGAGCTCGGGATTTTCTTGTTTTTCGATTGCCTTAGCTCCGGCCGTCAAAAGCGCAACCGAGTCACCTTTGTAGAAGGCGACAAGATTCATAACCGTGGCGATAATAACCGCGGCAATAATTCCTAAACTAGGTTCGCCCCAAGTTTCACCCAAGACCCAACCAATACCAATAATCACCGCCGTAAAAGCGACGATGAAAATTGTGGTTTTGCGTTTGTTGGAATCGATTTCGGAGTACATAGTGGGGTGGAGGGGTGAAGGGGATAGGGGGTAGGGAAGGAATTTATTTTTTTAAATAATCTTCCTCCCCTAACCCCTTCACCCCTATCCCCTAAAAAAAATTAAAACTTAACCACCGGCACCTCGTTCACTACTTCTGGAGCATCATAAAATTCGCGTTTCACAAAACCAAAAGTTCCGGCGATTAGGTTGGTGGGGAAGACTTGGAGTTTAGTGTTGAAGTCGCGAACCATGCCATTGTAAAAACGGCGGGCGGCTTGGATTTTGTCTTCGGCGTCGGTGAGGTTGCGTTGCAGGTCCATGAAGTTGTTTGAGGCCTGAAGTTGTGGATAGCTTTCAGAAACCGCGAAAAGCGATTTCAAAGTTTGCGACAAAGCGTTTTCGGCTTGAGCGTGCTCTTTCATAGAGCCGGCGTTCATAGCCGCGGATCGAGCTTCGGCGACTTTGGTGAAGACGCCTTCTTCGTGCTTGGCATAGGCTTTGACAGTTTCCACCAAGTTGGGGATAAGATCATAACGGCGTTTCATTTGGACCTCGATGTCAGACCAAGATTCGTCGACGCGGTTGCGGGATTTGATTAAACCGTTATAAACCAAAACAAACCAAACGGCTAAAACCACCAAAAAGGCCGGGAGTATAAAGAAAAGTTCCATAAAAATGACAATTAAGTTAAATTTTAGTAAAATGTTCTTACCCCATTTTACGTTTTTTTACCTTAAATTACAACCCCTATGAAGTTTCCTTCACAAATTTTTCGATCTTATGATATTCGCGGTCTTTTGGACGAAGTTACACCCGAATTAGCTAAAAATGTCGGTTATGTTTTGATTAAAAAAACTCAAGCTAAAACTGTGATTGCTGGTCGTGATATGCGTGCAACAAGTCCCGAGCTTTTAAAAGCCGCCATTCAAGGCCTGATCGAAGCCGGTGCGAATGTTATTGATATTGGTTTTTGTACAACCTCGCTTTATAATTTTTGTATTTCCTCTATCGATCACGCCGAGGCTGGAATTATGATTACCGCTTCGCATAATCCGGCTGAGTATAATGGTATGAAATTTTCTTACGGTAACGGTCAGCCGATTTCTGGAAAAGAAATTCGTGATGCCGTTGAAGAAGATTTTGTTCCAGCGGGTTCGTTAGGTAGTGTTACAAAAATTGATCCAATTAACGATTATGTTGAAAAATGCCTGACGGTTTCCGGGGCCCCAGATCTTTCTGGAAAAAAAATTGTTGTCGATTATGGTAATGGCGCCGGTGCCATAACCGTTCGTCCTCTTTTACAAAAAATGAACGTCGAAGTCATTGAACTTTATGCCGAGCCGGACGCTAGTTTTCCTAATCACGAATCTAATCCGGTTAAAGAGGAAACTTTGGTTGATATCAAGGCGGCAATTTTGCGGGAAAAAGCCGATCTTGGTATCGCTCTTGATGGTGATGCTGATCGGATTATGTTTATTGATAACGAAGGCGTAACTTTGCGCGGCGATCTTTTGGTTCCGCTCTTGGCAAAAGAACTTCGTTCTCACGAGCCCGAAGCTAAAATTGTTATCACCGTAAATCAGAGCTGGACTTCTTTTGAAGAAATCGCGGCTTGCGGGGCTCCGGCAATTGTTTGTCCAAACGGTCGAACCAATGTTATTGCCACCATGAAAAAAGAAAATGCCGATTTTGGCGGCGAGGTTTCCGGCCACATGATGTACAAAGAATTTGCCGATTTGGAATCAGTTGATTACACCATTGTTCGAACTTTGTCGGTTTGGCAAAAGTCGGGTTTAGTTTTTGCTGATCTGGTTCGCCATTTGCGTCAGTACCATAATAGTGGGGAAGTGAACTTAGAAATTCACGACAAAGATGGCGCCATTAAAAAACTCGAAGAGCTCTACGCTTCCAAAGCCACAGTTGTTAATCGAATCGATGGAATTCGTTGCGAGTTTGATCACGATTGGTGGTTTATCGCGCGGCTGTCGAATACCGAACCGATTTTGCGGTTGACGGTGGAGGCGGTGAGCGAGGGGTTGATGAGGGAGAAGGTGGAGGAGTTGGTTGTAATTGTTTCTGAAAAATAAAATTTAAAAACTCCGCCGACAAATAATCAGTGGGATTTTTTTTGTAAAAAAATCCCCTCGTCGCCATGTGGCTAGAGGGGAGTGGAGAAGGCCGATTCGTTCAGAAGCCGATCGGCCTTTTGAATTCCGGCGGCAGGTGTCGCTTGTGCTCCGAAGCGCGGTGGCGACCCTCTATGATGACACGAGTGGTCGGGAGGAGGAGAAGACCCGCTTTGGCTAGATGTCGGCGGACTTTTCGAACTGCGGCGGCAGGTGGCGCTTGTGCTCGGTGGCCTGGTGCCGGGCCATGACACTGGCACAGGCAGTCGGATTGGCCAGCGTGTTCCAGCCTTCGTGAATGAGTTTGATGACTCGGTCCATGACCGTGTAGGTCAGGCCGATTTCGTCTTCGTCGGTCTGGCCGGGGAGGAGGCCGGCGGTCGGGGCTTTTTCGAGGATGCGCTGTGGGGCGCCGAGGGCGCGGAGCAGATCGTAGACCTCGCCCTTGTAGAAGACCGCGATCGGCTCGATGTCGACGGCACCGTCGCCGTATTTTGTCAGGTAGCCGATGAACATCTCGGTGGCGTTGGTCGTGCCGACGACCAGGGCGCCGCCGTCGGCGTCGTTCGCCTGGTAGTAGAGAACGTTGGCGCGGATGCGCGACTGCAAGTTGCCGTCGGTCATCGGTTTCTTGGCCTTCGGCAAGACAAGCTTGTAGGCCTCGTAGATCGGCCGGATGTTCACGAGCTCGAGGGGCAGGTTGAGCCAGTCGGCCACGAGTCGGGCGTCGACGACCGAGTCGTCGAGCTCGGGGTTGCCTTCGACGCAGGGCAGGGTGGTGAGTGTGGTCGGGATATCGGCGCGCTGTAGGATGGCGGCCACGAGAGCCGAGTCGGCGCCGCCCGAGAGGCCGAGGACGGCTTTCGTGCAGTTGGCGCGAGCGAGTTCGGACTTGATCCACTTGCCGATTTTGGCGACGAGTTCGAGAGATCGTTCCGTGATGGTCTGTTCTGTGGTGCGCATGGGAGCCTCGCGAGGTTGGTGGAGGTTAGGTCCTCCCTTGAGACGCCCATCGATGTTGATGGGTGACTCAAGAAAAGAGAGCGGCTGGCTTGAAGAGCAAGCCGCTCGGAGTTGGTGGAGCTTAGTAGGTGCATTCGGCGCGGAAGTTGCCGCTGTAGCCGAAGACGCGTTTGTAGCGCTCGACTTCGGCGGCCGGACCCATGGCTTTGGCCAGGTTGTCCGAGAGCTTCACAGTGCCAGTCCAATCGTCTACTTCTTCCCAGCGAGCCGCCGTGACTTTCATGACCATGGAGAGTGGGCTGAGTCCGAGGTCGTTCGTCAGGTTGGTACCCCAACCAAAGGTGGTGCGGATGCGGCCTTGGAAGCGCTTGGCGAGCTTGATCATGGTGGCGAGGTCAAGACCATCACTGAAGACGATCAGTTTTTCGCGCGGGTCGAGGCTGAGGTTTTGGTAGAAAGCGATGGCCGCTTCACCAAAGACAATCGGGTCGCCCGAATCTTGTCGCAGTCCCTTCCATTCCGCGGCCTGGCTCGGTGTCATATCTTGGAAGAAGAAGCCGGTGCCGAAAGTGTCGGTCAGGGCGATCGACAGACCCCAGCCGTACATCTCCCACCATTTGGTCAGAACCAGGTTGTGGGAAGTGAGAAGACTGCGATCATCGCGGCCGATGAGGGCGGCCACGGCCATGAAAAGCTCGTGGGCGTTGGTGCCCATGGGGAGCAGGGCCAGACGTTCGGCGAGCCGGGTGTTCGAGGTGCCCAGGAACTGACTCTCGGGCAACTCTTCGGCCAGGGTTCGAACCACATAGGCCTGCCAAGCTCTGGAGAAACGCCGCCGCGTGCCGAAGTCCGTGAAGGTGATCTCGGGATGCTCGCGCAGTACCTTGATCTTGTTGTGGAGCCGGGTGATGCCGGTGGCGAAAACGAGGTCGCGCTCGCCCGGGCTCATGGCCTTGAGGCGATTGCGATAGTAGAGCTCGTTCACGGCCGAGAGCACCATGGTTTCCCAGTAGGTGACATCGGCCCAGTGACCTTCGACCTCGATGCGGTACTGGCCGTCTTCGATTGAGAGACAGTAGCGAGGCGGACGCAGGTTCAGAAGATGAGTCAGGTAGTCTTCCTTGAACATCCGCTCGTCGTACCGCAGGTCGGTCCGGGAAAAGGACATCTCCATGACCCGGTCAAGCTCGGCGCGCAGCTCGGCCTCGGGGATGGTTTCCGAGAGTCTGACGCCCTTGGTGCGCAGGACAAAAGAGAAACGCACTTGGGCCTTCGAGAAGTACTTCAGGATGAACTGGCCCATGGTGAATTTGTAGAAGTCGATATCCAGAAGACCGTCGATCACCGGGCCTTCGGACATGATTTCAGACAGGCGAGGGGTGGACATGGTTGCTCCGTGTTGAAAGGATCGCTCGTTTTTTTTGAAACGAGAGAGTTGATCTCAAAATTTGTTCAAGATAAATTCTCTGGTTTGAAAAAAGGGATTGGGAGGCGAGCGTTTATTCTCGCCTCCCGAAGTTGTGGATTATGTCCCGGGCAAGAAGAGCTCCAGGATCTTTTCGCTCCAGTCATAGTCTGCGGCAAAGAGGAGCTCGGCCGAAGCTACCAGACTGCGGCGTACCGAAGCTCGGGCGACAGGTCCGAAGTCGAGGCCGTCGACGACGAGCCGAACCGGACGCTTGGCACTTTCCAAAACCTCAAACTCGAAGTTGGTGGTTGGCGACAAACTTAAGGCACCCTTCCACCAGGCCGGCCAGCAGACGTTGCTACCAGCGAGGAAAGTCAGCTCAGATTCGGGCGGCACCGGTTGGTTGCCCATGGCTCTGGCGTAGGCCGCCGAGCCTTGGGAAAGACAGACCAGAACGCCGTCACAGACCAATTCGAAGTGTCGTTGTCGAGCACGTTCGAGAATCACCTCGATCTTGGCGGTCTGAGTGGTCATGCGTTCGAGCCAGACATCGTTGAAAGCAAAGCCGGCGCGCTTCACACCTTCCGGGCTCTCGCCTTCGGCAAAGAGCATGGGCAGGTGATAAGCCGTGGTCGGCAAGCCTTCGCGGAGTCGGTTCAGGAAATCATCGGCCGTCATCTGGTTCAGAAGGAACCCGGCGTGTCCGGTATTCAAGCCGATGATCGGCCGCCGCCGGCGCCAGTTTTCTCGAACCGCGGTGAGCAGTGTGCCGTCGCCGCCGATGACGATTACAACATCGGGATTTTCGACATCAATTCTCAGTTCAGACTCGGACAGAGTCTTGGCCATGGCCGCAGCCTTCTCGTTCTTCTTGTCGAAGAAGATATTGAAGACCGTGTTCAAATCGATCAGCACCGGGTTCTTGCGAGCCGGGCCGCGCCAGGACTGGTAGAGGCCATGGCGCATGACGAAGTTGAAGACAGCCGGCGAAGTGAAGGCGCGGACGAGTTCAAGCTCGCCGTTGGCCAAAGCTTCGCGCACTGCACTGCTCGAGACACTGTGAGTCGCGGGCAAGATCTCGGAACGCGGCGGCAGATCGTTCGGATTGAGCGGCGAGCCATCGCGGGGGAAGATGCCGAAGTTGAACTCGTTCCACAGTCGCGAACCTTTGGTCCAGACGCGGTGGATGTATGAGTTCCCGGTGGCTCCGCCAGTGACAATGTCGGCCCCGACGATGTGCCAGATCTCGGCGCCCGGGTAGCGGGCTTCGAGCATTTCCTGGATCTCGTCGTTCGGGGTGAAGTGGGCACGTTCAAGATCGGACAAGTCGACCTCGACATTCGCGAATTCACCGAAAGCCAAGTCGCACATGGCCGCGCGGTAAACCGGGTCGATGGTGTCGGTTGAACGCTTGTCCGGCCGTGGTCCGCAAGGAACAACGACAACGCGATCGAAACGCTCGGAGAGTATCCTGACCGCGGCTTCGTGACCAACGGTGACCGGATTGAAACTGCCGCCGTAGAAAGCGATACGCATGGTGGTGTGCTCCGTTTGGAGGTTAAAAGATCTTTCGTCTCCTCAAAATTTTGAGCAGGCGAGAGGAAAATCGTCGAGCCGAGAAGCGACTCGACGAGAGACCTCTAGGAGAGGTGTTTATTTGAAAGTGTGTGTGCCTCGAAGTTGATCCGAGTGAAGGTAGATGATCCCGAGGGCTTCAAGAACTCGGCGTTGTTCGTTCTTAACATCGATGAGACCTGTTGTCAACGCTCAAACTTGACTAGACCAAGGAAACGCTTGGCAATTTTTACGGCGACTTCTGAATCGGGAATATTTTTTCGCCATTCTTCTGGAATCGATTCGAGTCCGGCAAAAGCTCCGGCCAAAGCGGCGTACATTCCAATGTTGCTGTCAGTGTCGCCGCCGGCGTTCAGAACCTCGAGGACTCCTGTTCGGATGTCGATCGGATGACGCAAGAAGCTGCCGAGGACGAATGGAATCGATTCCATAGCGAAGCAAGAAACTCCAGCGGTTTTCCGAAGCGCTTCGGCTGAAGCTGTGGCTCGTGAGTCCAGGATTTTTTCAATCGCTTCTGACAATTTTGGAACGTCTCGCCAATCGTAGTCGCCGCGAAATTCTTCTTGTCGCACGACCTCGAGAGCACGCAAGACAATGACTCGCGGATCACTCTCGCCGCGCAAGCACTCGAGGATGGCCGTGGCCAAGGCCACGGCGGCGAGCCAGGCTCGAGGGTCGTTGTGGGTCATTTGTCCGAGTTCACGACACGAGGCGGCGAGTTGTTTGTCAGTTGATTCGGTGATCGCCGCAAAGATGGCGAGCGGAGCGATTTTCATGCCAACGCCGTTGCCGCCGCCGCTTCCGTCTTTGAGCCAAGTTCGAACATTGGCCGGGTGTCGGCCAGAAGTTCCAGCGCTCTGAAACCACTCAGCGATTTCTTGCACAGCATTCTTGGTGGCTCGGCCCCAGCTCGGAGTTCTGGTTTTCATTTCCACAACATGACGCAAGGCAATGTCGAGAAGATCGAAACTTTTGCGGTCGAGCAAACTGCCGGCCACGGCCAGGGTCAACTGCCAGTCATCAGAGGTTGCTCCAAGGGGGAGGCCTTGAAGACTTTTGAAAGTCACTGGTTTGAGTGGAAGTTGAAGGTCTACGAGGCCACGGCCGTCAGTGAGTTTCATAATGTCTTCATGACTCATGGTTTCGTGAGGCAGACCAATGGCTTCCATGGTTACTCCAACCAGACAACCTTGGACGCGTGAAGTAAATGTTGTTTCGGACATGATGAACCCAGGTGTTCAGGTGAAAGATCTTTCGTCTTCTTGAGTTTTTTCAAGCAGGCGAGAGGAAAATCGTCGAGCCGAGAAGCGACTCGACGAGAGACCTCTAGGAGAGGTGAAAGAACTTACGGCGCGCCGAAGCCACCGGTGGCGGCGCGGCTGAAGGAGCCGGCACTTTGGCTGGCTCGGACGGCGCTCTGCGAGACCATGGCGAAGGCCTGGCGGATCTCGGTCGGGTTGTTGCCGGGGGTCAGGATCCAGCGATCCTCGAGGCCCATCTCTCGGAAGACCTCGCGGAAGCTCGTGGAGCCGCCGTCATCGATGCCCATGGCCGCGATGATGTGGCGCTCGCTTTTCACCATGTCGCGTACCAGGTTGGCGACCTTGCGGGCGGTGAAGCGATGCGAGTGGCAGTCACGCCCGTCGGTGACGATGATGGTGATGCCGCGGGCCGGGACGCCGCTCGCGACGAACTCCTGGACCTTGGCGAGCATGGTGGCGAGGACGACGGCGGTCTGGTCGTAGAGCGGAGTGCCGCCGGTGGCCGCGTAGTTGTTCGAGTCCATGCGCTGGACCCGGCCGATCTGGTCGAAGGCGTAGAGGACCGTGCCGTTCAGGTAGCGGCAGTGGGCCAGGATGCTCTCGGCCTGCTTCGAGCCAGCCATTGAAGCGAGGACCAAGTTGTGGCCTTCGCAGACCAGGCCGGGCCCGTTCGGGATCGAGCTGATCGAGCCGGAGTCGTCCATGAGGAAGGCCACCAGGGTGACCTCGCTCGACTCGACGTCGTCGACGGCGAGCCCGAGGCCCTGCTGGATTTCAGCGCCGATGTCAGGGATCTGGATGGCCTGGGCCGTCGCCGGGCTGATGGTGCCTTCGGCGGCTGCGGCCTGGAAAAGAGAGTGAACGGTCTGGGTGGACATGGTGTGCTCCGTGTTGAGGGCTCAAGATTTTGAGCCCGTACGTCGAGGGTTGGGGTGGTGGACAGGAGACAGAGAATTCCACCTCCTGCCCAGGGTGATGTCACGACAGGTGACCGAGGCCAGGCCAGGTCTCGATCGGGTCGGTCGAGCGGACGACGTGCATGCCGGCCGCGGCGAAGCGCTGCAGGGCCTCTTCGGCCTGGGGCGTGAAGTCGGCCGCGAAGCCGCCGCACCCGTCGGGCACGGCCACGGACGACATGCAGTCGCCAAGGATGTAGACCTTGGCGGCCAACGTCGGATCAGCGGCCATGATTTCGTCCAGGAGGTCGTCGATCGAGCTCTTGACGCAGTGGCTGGCGGCCTGGCCGGCGATGATCACGGCGTCCGAGTTCAGGAGTTTCTTCACGAAGCCGGCGTTCTTCTGGCCGAGGGGCTTGCCGTCGAAACGGGAGAGCACTTCGGGCCGGAGCACCGAGTAGTTTTCGGTCAGCGGATTACCGCCCTTGACCTCGGTCCAGGACTGGGCGCCGCGGACGTAGGAGTGGAACATGAGGGCCTCGTAGACGAGACCCACGAGGGCATGACCTTCGCTCCCGAGCATGGTGTGGGGCGGCCACAGGTACAGGCTGTACTTGCCGGCGCGCTTCAACTCGGCGACGTAGAACTTGACCTGTTCGAGCAGCCAGCCGTAGTTGTTGCCGCAGAGCCACTTGGCCATGGCCGGGTTGGGACGGACGTTGCGGTGGATGACCTTGCCGTCGAGACCCAGGTTGACGAGTTCGCCGTGGTCGAGGTCGATGAGGCTGTGGGAGTTGAGTGGCTCCCCGACTTCGTTGACCCAGAAGGCGGCGAAGAAGATCTGGAAGGCGAAGTGGGTGTCGAGGGTGGCGGTCAGGTCGGTCAGGCGGTCGAGGTTTTTGTAGATGAACTCGGCCACCCGCCGCGAGTCGTCGATGGCCCCGGTGCCGGAGCGACCGCCGACGTACAGGCTGCCTTCGGGGAAGCAGAAGTCCTTCTGCATGTCGATGAGCAGCAAGTGGATGATGAAACGGTCGGTCGACGAGGGGGCGATCCGGCGCTGGCGGCGCCACTCGGTGGCGGCGTCGAAGACCTTGGCGAGATCCGGGCGGTAGTGGAAGTCGGCGGCGTGAGCCGGGGAATAGAACCGAGGGGTAGCGAGAGACATGACGTTCTCCGGTTGGGGCACAAAATTTTGTGCCCTTACGTTGGGGTGGGGTGGGACAAGCTCACCGGATGGTGAGGAAAGTGATTTCTCGAGATCTCACCGCGTACAGACCGTTCTGCGCGGGCAAGATTCGAGTGCTGGCATCCACAAAGTTTTCCGTGTCCGGAAAAACTCGTGTGGCTGCCAGACTGTGGTTCACTATTTCGACGCGGACGATTCCGTCATCGGTTGGCACAAAGAGCTGTGAACCAACCGCGCCAGCGCCGCGCGTCGAGGAAAGCCAGGGTTCGGAGTTGCCCTCCGTTTCGAGGCTGGCCTCAACTCTTCCCAGACTGTTTACGACCGTCAATCTGGTAACGGTTTTTCCTTTTTCCTGGGCTTTGGTGGTTAGCCAAGCCAAGTTGTCGGAAAAAACACATGAAGCATCGATAAGCTGGCCGCGAATTGCCGGGAGTTTTACCGTGTCGTTCAATCCCCGACTCAAGGTCGAGAAAACGAAACCGACAGTCAAACCTCCGGCTCGGTAGAAACCCAAGCCAAAAGCGTTACCAACCCAGAAGATCGACTGGTTGGCGAGGACTTCGCCGATGGCCATTGGCGCCCATTCGTCCTGACGCTGTAGACGGCCTTGGTCGATCCAGAAGACTCCGTTTTCGTTGGTGTCAAAGATTGGCATAGAGCCCCAGTTGTCGGCGCAGAGGTGTTCCACGGCGCCGTTTTTCAGAATCACGATCTGGCCGTCTTTTCCCAAAGCCGTGGCTTTGGGGAGCAGGCGGTAGCGCAGGCTCGGATCAAACGGGCCGTCAAGAATTTTTTCTCCATTCTCACGCCGCAAGGCGCCGTCTTCGTGATGAAGAACGTGGAGTTTGTCATTCCAGACATTGGCGCGAATAATCGATCCGCGAGTGGTAAAGACTCTGGTGGCCGTCACTCGTCCGCGCACTGTCATGACTTGCGTCACAGCCGCCTCTGGCGTCTGTTGGCAAATCGGACAAGTCTGTCGAGCGTGTTCAAGTCCACACCGATCACATTTTTTCCAGGTGAGGCTCGTAAGGAGTTGATCTGGAAATTCGCCGCGTTGGTCTTTGACAAATGTTCGCTCGAAATAATCGAGGAGCTCGTCGGAAAGCGTTCGGAAGTGAATTGCCGGTTTGGGGTAGCGCACTTCGGGGTGGAAAATGGTGATGCGTCCGTGGACACGCTCGGCATCGCTAAGTTTTCTTTGTGGGTCTTTGGGCAAGTAAATGCCGCCGTAAGGCCCGACGAAAAGCAGTGATTGCATGAGCATGACTGCGAAGGCGTACCAATCCGATTCGGCCGTGTGCGGCCTCGTGAGCATGAGCGGAGCCCGGCCAATCTGGCAGAGTCGCGGATCAACGAAGCGGTCGGTGAAGGTCGTGCACAGGAATGATCCGAACTGCATGCTGTCGGTGTCGATCAGGAAAGCTTCCAAGCCGCGCACCAACACATTCAGGTCGTTGAAGTCGCCGATGACCAGGTTGTGCCGTCGATGCAGGGCCACCACGGTTTCTCTCAAATCTTCGAAAATTCTGATGACTTGAGGGTTCGGCACGCCTTGTCGGAACGATTTTTGTGACAAGCGCAAGATCTCCGTTGCCGAATAGACGAGTGGCATGACATAGCCGACGATTCTGCCGGCGCTGTCGTAGGCCAAGGCTGTCGGGACAACGATTCTCTCCGGCAGATTTTTTGGAAACGCCGGGAGTTTGATCTGGTGTTCGGCCAGTCGTTTTTCGACCGCCTGTTGAAGTCCGGTGTCGCTCGCAAAATCAGGATGGGTTCGCGATTTGTAGAGTTTGACGACTTCGGTTGGACTAAGGCGATAGATTTCCGCTTCGCCACCTTCGCCGATCAGGTTTTTCTTGTTCAAGCGAACAGGCTGTCCATGAATGTAGACCGTAGTCATGGCATCTCCTGTCTGCGTCGGCCGACGATCATTGTGGTGTCGTCGGCGAGCCGGCCGCCGGCGCCGCCCGTAAGCGAGCGGTTGACGATGGCCAGGTGGCGGCGCAGCATGTCGGGGTTCTTGTAGAACTTGTCGTCTTGATAAAACTTGTCGAGGTTGCCGACCAATTCTTCTCGGTCAGGAACGGCGAGTCGCTCGGCTGCGAGATAATCGGTCAAGCCGTCGCTTGCCAGAAGAAAACTTTGTAGTTCTTCGGCGGGCAGGGTCTTGATGATCTGAAATCGCAGCGGCGGTCGTTCATTCATGGTTTCGAAAAGACTATAGGCGAGGTAGGGCGGGGCGTTGTTTGGGAACGGTCCCAACTCAAATCTTTCGCGGTTGATTTCGATGACTCCGTCGCCTAGGGCGAAGAAGATCGCGGAAGTTGGCGAGAGCCAAACTCCGATTACCGTGAAAAGAAAAAAGTTTTCGACCACCTCGGACAAGCTTGGTCCCAAGTTTCCGGCCAGAATTCTGATCCCGGCCAGAACATCGAGCCGAGTTCTTTCCAAAATTCGTTCCCCGGCCGCGGCCGAAAGTTCCTCGGGTACCCGAACTTGTCGGGCATGGCGGAACAAAGTTTCGACCACGAGTCGGGCTCCGAGTCGGGCTCCGCATTCGCTGCTCAGGCCGCTGCCGCAACCGTCGCAGACCACAGCCACCAGATGACGCTCGTCGAAAACCAGGTGGCTGGCGTCTTGGTTGTTTCGGCCGATCAGGCGGTGTTCGCGGCCAGTGATTGATCCGTGGATCAATTCAAAGGTTGATTTCATGGTTTTTTTCCTTTTGGAGTGGTTGATTTGTGAAAGGACTTTCGCGCGAAGTTTTTTAGCGCGAGCGTTGAGCTGGGTAGAAGGTAGTAACTGTCTATCGCGGCTCAGCGTTCGTTCTCAAAAAGTGTATAAATTACACTAACTCCGGGGTCGAATTTTTGCGGGCGATTTTGTGTCCGCGGTTTATGATTACTTAGATCCTGCGTGAAAAAATGATTTTTCACGTAAAATTTAGGTAATGTATAAAATCATTTTTAATCGTTCTTTTATAGAACGTCGTTCAAATCCTTTAACTTGTCGATTTTCTTTTTGGCGTAC
>Ga0209417_1002787_pt1 | contig 25376 bp, 27 predicted proteins | sample RifGroF2_FD_184002 | JGI IMG/M metagenome (GOLD analysis project Ga0209417, IMG submission 184002) | Groundwater microbial communities from Rifle, Colorado, USA - Groundwater F2 (SPAdes) (version 2) | ecosystem: Environmental > Aquatic > Deep subsurface > Groundwater | place: Rifle, Colorado... | reverse complement strand
GTGAGCCCCCTGGTTAAATTATTATGGATTCAGTTAAAATACAAGGGGGCTCACCACTAAGAGGGAGTGTGAGCGTAAGTGGGGCGAAGAATGCGGCGTTGCCGATGATGGCGGCTGCGTTATTGGGATCGGAGCCGAGTGTGCTGGAGAACGTGCCGAATTTATCGGACGTCCGGTTCATGGCGGACATTTTGCGGCATTTAGGGGCGGAGGTGACGCAATTGGATGACCATAGTTGGCGGATTTTCGCAAAGGATCTGAGTTGTCAAGCGCCGTACGACCTTGTTCGAAAGATGCGGGCGTCAGTGTGTTTGATGGGGCCGTTGTTGGCGCGTTTGAACCGAGCGGAGGTGCCGCTTCCTGGTGGATGTGTTATTGGTCAGCGTCCGATTGACTTGCATTTAAAGGGTTTTGAGAAACTTGGGTGCAAGGTAGAGATCGAGAAGGGTATAGTGCTTCTCGATGGCAGCAAGCGGAGGGGAGCGGATGTGTTCCTCGGCGGGCGTTATGGAAGCACCGTAACGGGGACAACGAACGTCCTAATGGCGGCTGTTATGACTCCGGGTAAGACTTGCATTGAGAGTGCGGCTTGCGAGCCGGAAGTTGTCGACCTATGTTACATGCTTCGCGCGATGGGGGCCAAAATAGACGGTATTGGCAGTCACGAACTGCGCATAGAGGGCGTTTCGGAGCTCAAGGGCGTCCGTTACGGCATCATGGGGGATCGCATTGAGGCCGGAACATTTATTGTTGCTGGGCTGATGCACCCTGAAAACGACATTCGCGTCGATGGATTTTCGCCAAAAGGCATCAGTTCGTTTCTCCACCTCCTTGAGAGTGCTGGGGCGTGCATTGAGGCCGATGACAAGGGTGTTCGGATCTGCGGTAAAAATCGCCTGAGCCCTGTAGAAATAACGACCCTACCTTTCCCTGGATTTGCGACGGACCTCCAGGCGCAAATGTGTGCCCTGATGACGGTTACGCCTGGCATCAGCATTATCACGGAACGCATTTACCCGAATCGTTTCATGCACATTCCAGAGCTTCGCCGTATGGGTGCGGACGTCCGCATGGAGGGCGAAACGGCCATTATCAATGGTGGCAAACCGCTTTCCGGTGCGCCCGTTATGGCTTCTGATCTCAGGGCGAGCGCATCACTTTACTTGGCAGGGCTCGTGGCAAAGGGCGAAACTGAAGTTCAGCGCATTTACCACCTGGATCGCGGTTACGAGGCCTTCGATAGCAAACTCAAGGCACTGGGAGCCTCGATCGAGCGCATACACGCGCCCGAAACAGCCGTAGCATCTCCTTCCTGCGAATAATTACTATTGTTGAAGCATCTTCGGTCGCAAAAAGTCCTCCATTATGGCCTATGGAACAGCGGAAAATAGATTGACGGTAGTCCAACTTGGCCCCACGCGATCGGCAGGTAGTCTTCTTTTGCGTTGGCGTAAAAAACTTTGTTCAATTGAAAATAGGTCATCGTTTCCTTAAATGTCGGTCGACCGATACATCCGTTGAGAGTCGCCTTCTCTGTATTCAACGGCCGAAATTTATTTTTCGTATTAAAGGTTTTTGCGAAACCACACAAAGCTCCCGTTTCTGTGTCGGCGTATAGCCGAAGCCACCCAATCCCAACGCCCGTATGATGTTCCTGTTTAAAGATATATAGAAAGTTCGAAACTTTTCGCGAATCGTCGTCACCAAGTGTGTTGGAGGAGGAATCTATGACACTTACTAAATATTGATGGGTCCTTTTTTTTATCGGCGCGTATGATTCAATCAACTCGGGTCGAGAATTCATAAGCATTACATGACCTGTCGTGGTGTGATTGTTTTGTTTTTTCCAAGACCAGGCAAATATGTCACCAGGGAGAACATCTACCACTTGATCAACTGGCTCAAGCCCTTTTTTATTTTGTATGGAGTAAACGAAATCTTCTGCCAACGGATGCCCTTTTCTTGTTTTGAGAACCTCCATTTCGCTCACCGTTGTGTAATTGGCGTGGTTCAATACGGCAGACACAAAGCCGGAACAATCCGTCTTAACGATATTATTTTCAAAATCGATGTCTGAAACATGTTGATAATTGTTGTTTTGTGGCTTTACGTTTTTAACCAACTCTCTGGCGATTTCGAGGTATTTTGGTACAGGCGTTTCATTGCCAGCAAAAGCGCTCGACACGCATAAGAAAAGAAAAACTTTGTAACCATGCATGGCCATTGATATTGAATGATCTTTTTAATTTTTCAAGATTTAAGATCAATCCTGATGGAATGATTGAGGTCACAATCGTCTGGCGCATTTTAAGCTTTGCTTTTAGCGGCAAGGCTATAAATTACGTAGACGTGATAGGTTTCTGTATAAGGCGATTGGGGGTGATTGTTCCGATGTTGTTGGGTGTGAGCGTGATGGTGTTTTTGCTCATGAACCTGGCGCCAGGCAATTTTCTGAGTCAGCTGAAGGCGTTACCGGACTTCCCTGCCAGTCGCATTTTGGAGATGGAAAAGGCGTTTGGGCTGAATGAGCCCTGGTATGTGCAATATTTCTATTGGTTGAGGCGGGTGGTGTGTTTTGATTTCGGGTATTCCTGGACGTACCAGGTGCCAGTGGCGCAGTTATTGTGGCAACGCGTGCCTGCGACGGTAACATTGGCCTTTTTGGCCTTATTAATGGCGTGCGGGTTGGCGGTTCCGTTGGGAGTGTTGGCGGCAATCTATCGGGGGTCGTGGCTGGACCACACGGTGTCGATTTTGGCCTATGCGGCGTTGTCGTTGCCGGAATTCTTTCTGGCCCTCTTGGCGATCTTTTTTGCGGCAAAAACCGGCTGGTTTCCGACTGGCGGCCTGACATCGTTGGTCCACGATTTCCTGACGCCGCTGCAAAAGGTCTTTGACTATGGCCATCACCTGGTTTTGCCGACCTTGGTGTTGGGCTTGGGAAGCGTTGCGAGCATGATGCGCATTTTGCGTAGCTATTTCCTTGATTCCATGCGGGCAGACTTCGTGACGACCGCGCGTGCAAAGGGCCTGTCGGAGGGCACCGTGATGTTTAAACACGTCTTGCGGAACGCCATTAACCCGCTCATCACGACCTTTGGTTTTGCGATTTCTGGCCTGCTCTCGGGCGCCCTGATCGTTGAAAACGTGATGAACTACCCGGGACTCGGCAAGCTGACTTACGAAGCGTTCCTAAAGCAAGATCAATATGTTGTGATGGCGGCCGTGCTCATCGGTTGTCTGATGTTGATGATGGGCAACCTCCTCGCAGACGTTCTCCTTGCGCTGGTGGACCCCCGCATCCGTCTGGAGAAGTGAAAGGCCTCTTCAAAATGGGTAGCGGCGTTCTCGCGCAAAAATAAACCGCATTTTTTACAGATATTAACAACTTTCGATATGTAAGACCGTTGAAAAATGGCTCTATAGCAAGGCCCGAGGCGCGAGGGCGACAGGAGCGTACGTTGGTACGTGACTTAGCCCGAACGACGAGAACGCCGCTAGAGACCATTTTGCAACGGTCTTAATCTTTCGGCGTATTTTAGTTGGAGGTTGTCTGTCGGCAATGGAGGGAAGCGGTGTTGAGCGCGGGCGGCGTTGATTTTTTGGAGTAGGAAAAAGTCGAGGAGGACACGGTTATCGGCGAGCAGGAGGGTGTTTTCGGCATGGGTATACTGGGCGTTGAAGGCACCGCCGTCGACGATTTGGAAGTATTCGAGAGAGACGACGGAGAACAGGTATTTTTCCAAAAGCTCGGGAATGGCGTTGATTTCTGCAACGGCGACCGCCCCGTTGATTTCGTTATCCAGGAAGCGTTCGGCGTTACTGATGGCCCACAATGAGCCATTCATGAGGCTTCCGCTGATGCCGAGGTTTTCTTTGACGAAGATGACGGGGAGGTCGATCCAGAAATCGAGATCAAACATCAGGCAGGTCGGCAGGGAGCTTTTGCGGTTGCCGTCGCGCGACGGGAGGTGGCTGTCGTAGAACCATTCGGGCTTCCAATGCTTTTCGAGGGGGCGAACATGCAAGTCGTAGGGCTGGCCATTGTAGCCGCAAAAGCCGCATTGGCGGAGTGTGCGCTCCTCGAGATCGACCAACACAATGTCGAAAAAGCCGCGTTTGTGGAGCGACGCCACGACGCCTCTAATGAGCTTTTTAGACGTCGCCAGGCCGATTCCGCGGGCGGTAAAGATTTTGAGGGCGACGCGGCCGGTCTTTTTTTGAGGAAAAGCGCGCGAGCGTTCCCATTTTGAAAAAAGGCCCTCGACGGCGTTACTGTAGCTCGTTTGGGAGAAATCGACGCCCTTGTACTGCAGGACCTCCGCGTGCAAAAAGGAGATTGCCAAACACAAAAAGAGGCCTATACCTGTTCTATATGATCTTCTTGCGAATCGCATTGTTGTTGTTGTTGGTTGGTTGTCAAAATCCTTTTGGCGAAGAGGCGCGTCGCGAAAGGCAGCAAAAAAGGATTAACACTGCCATCGAAAAGGCAAATCAAAAAGTTGCCGAAAACGACCCCAAGGCCTACGAAGCGTTTGACAAGCTTGTCACCGAGTACCCAGAGAGCGCCGAGGCCATACAGGCGTCCGGCTTTGCGTATTTGAAGAAGCAAGATTTCGCCCGCGCCGCCAACCTGCTTGAAAAGGCGGGCCAGCTCTCGGATGAAAGTGAGTGTTTTCTCTACGCCGGGAAGGCCTTTCTCGACGCAAACGACTTTGACGGCGTTGTTCGGAATTACAAGAGTTACATTGCGCATTACCCAGACGACACCGCTGTCTGCCGCGAGCTGGCGCAGGCCTACCTTTTTCTCAACGATAAAAAGGCCGCTCTCGAGACCTACCTGACGTTTGCCAGCAAGGATGGCTGCACGGACGTCGACGCGGCTACGGTCGGCAATCTCTTCTTGCCGACATCTTCCCTGCAGGCTGAAAAGTGGTTTCAGCGGGCCCTCCAACTGAATCCCAAAAGCCAAGATGCCCTTTTGGGCAAGGTCCGCGTTGACTTGCTTAAAAACAACTGGGCGGATCTCGCTCAGGACGTCGATGCGCTGCAGTCCCTCAATGCGGAAGCGCTCAAGCAGGCCGATCTCTTAGAAGCCCAGGAAAAAGTCGAGGCGTGGAAAACGCTGATTGCCATACAGGAAGCTCAAAGAATCGCCGAAGAGGCGCGCAAGGCAAAACTCGTTGCGCCAGCCGTGTCACCGATGCCAGCCGCTTCAAAAACGCCTCCTGTTGTCCAAGCCCCTCCAGTGCCCGTCAGCCCAGCTCAAAAGGCGTTTGACGAAAAGCACTTTGATGAGGCCTCTGTCCTGCTTCAAAAGGCGATTGCCCAAGGCGAGTCCACGGCACACAATTGGAGCCTGTTGGCTGAATGCTTTTTTCAGCTCGCTCAGTACCCGCAAGCCGAAATGACGGCCCTGGAGGCCATTCGCAAGGACCCTCAAACCCTCGCCTACACGCTGCAATACCTCAAAATGGCCCAAAAGACACAACCCTCGAATCGCTTTATCGAAGAGCTCATCGCAGCCAAAGAGCGTTTCCCAGAAGCCTACCCAATTCATTACGCCCTCAGCAAGGCCTACGAGGCCATTGGGCAAAAGGGTCAGGCCGCGGAAGCGCATCAAAATTACCTCAAGTTTGCCCCTAAGATCGATGCAAAATAGCGCCAAAATGCGTTTCGCGCTCCCCTGACTCCCTCACGTACCTCTATGTACGCTACGGCATTCATGCTCGCGCGAAGCCACATTTTTGCATCTATTTTGCATCGATCTTCTAAGGTGTTTTCCTGTTGAAAACATTTTTAACCTTATTGAGGTGCTTGACGAAGGCGCCACGCGGGTCGAGTTGTAAGATGGCGGGTGTCGTTCTAGGCAAGGGCAGAAAGTCTTGACGGCTGGTTTCGGGTAGTTGTTTGTTTCGCGAACGAAAGCCAACAAAGATCATCAACAGCGCCGCGACAACTGCCGAAAAGAGAAACATGCCCTCGGTCCCCCAGTAAGCGAGAAACCCGGGGACAATGAGCGGCCCAGTCACCGCACCCATGCTGTAGACAACGAGCAGGCCACCCGTCGCCGCCACGATGTCTTTGCTCGACAGAAAATCGCACAACACATTGATGCTCAATGGGTAAATCGTAAACATCACGCCGCCATAGAAAAAGCAGAGCACCGAAAACGGTATCGGCAAGGATTTTGCGTGAATCAAGAGAATCGACATCAGTGTCGTCAAGACGCAGGTGAGCATCAAGGTCCATCGGCGCGGGAAGAAATCAGAGAGCTTTCCAATCGGGTATTGCAGGAGCATGCCGCCCAGCAAAATCACCACCATCAAGGTTGCGATGTCGCCATAAGTGTAGTCCATGCGCGCCAAGACAGCCGGCATCAGTCCGTAAAAGGCTCCCATCATCATGCCGGCGCCGAAAGACCCCGTCATTCCCGATGGCGAAATCGCAGCGAGCTTCCGCACGCTCAAAATCGACTTCTCGTCGGGCACCGGTGACGACAGGTGTGTCCATGCCATTGGAATAATCGACAGAGTGCTCAATAAAGCGATCAGCGAGTAGGGCTTGTCTCCATCGATATCCATAAAGCGCAGCAACGATTGCCCCAAAACCTGCGCGATATAAAACGTCAACATGTACAGCCCAAGGACGCGTCCGCGGTAGGCATCATCGGCGATCTTCAAAAACCAATTCTCGATGACCAGACAGAGGCCAGCCACTCCAGCACCATAAAAAAAGCGCAAAATCAACCAAATCCAGATGTTTTGTGTAAAAATAAAACAGAGGGCAGAGGTCGTCAACATCGCTGCAAGCGTCACATAGGCCCGAATGAAGCCAACGCGAATCAGGTACGACTCTATCCGCAAGGCTCCCCAGATCAGGCCAGAGTAAAATAACGCCGTGACCGAGCCCATAAGCCACGGAGACACGCCCCTCTCTTGTAGCTGTAGGGGCAAAAGCGTCGTCAAAAAACTACTCGCCGTCGCGTACAGCAACAGGCTGAGAATCGGCGACAGTAACTTTTTCGTGATTAAAATCATAAGAATGCCTAGCATTTTGCAGAAAAAGCCTCGCTCGACAATGCGAAAGTGTGAGTTTTTAAAGCGCACCAGCGATCATTGGAACAAATTTTAAGATTGAAAAAGTCGCTTAAAGCCATTTATATCTTCGACATGGCACAAATCAAACTTCTGAATGGCTCTCTCGTTGATGCGAGCCAACTAGGCATTGTCGAGACGCCTGGCTATGATTTCCCCTGTGACAAAAAGATTGCGACAAAGCCGTTTGTTATGAATTTAAAGCTGTGTCGTGTCTTTTTGAACGACAACAAAAATCACCCGTGGCTGATTCTCGTGCCGCGATTACCTGTGATCACTCAAAACGTTCTGGGCTTGAGCGACGAGCAATACGCCCAATTGTGCCGTGAAAAGCGCATCGTGATGGCGGCCATGGTCAACGTTTTTAAGCAGACCGAACAGATGAATGCCGCTGAGTTCGCTTCGGGCGTCCGTCAACTCCACATGCACTTGATTGCGCGTCACACCAAGGATATCGCTTGGCCAAAATCGGTTATCGACAGTCCACATCCGGCAGTGCCCTACTCAGAGGAAGAGAAGGCCGACCTCTGCAATCGCCTGAAAGCTGCCATTGGCGCTCTATCTTGAGAATCAATCGATGGACTGGCTGTAAAACCATTTTGCAAGGGTCTTATGGCTGATTCCAGAAGATTTTCTCGCCATATGGAAGCTTTTGATATTCCATAATCGCTCGCTCGATCCATTTCCAAAAGGCACTTGGGGGTGCTTCTTTTGTTGTCATTTTTTCAAATGCCGAAACGATTTTTGGTGTGACAACAACAAGACCACTGCCTATAGATCCACCTATAGCAGACCCTGTAATTACTTTGATGAATGGGCGTTCATTTAGGAATTCGTTTGTCGATCTGTAAACCTCGAGACCACTTTCTCCGATAGATCGCCCAACCTCTTTGACCTTTTCAAAGCCTCGTGTCAGCCATCCTCGCCACCCTGTCGGCTTTTGCTCTTGACCAAACGGAATATTGCACGACGTGTGCTCTTGCTCCTGAACGGTTGGTGGAGTGACTTCTTCTCTGGTTTCTTGCGATGGCATAACGATCGTACCGCCTGGGCCGTTGTAAACAACAACTTGCGGGCGCTGCAGCAACCTTTCGCGCTTTTTCTCTGACTTTGCCAGCGTTTTTTCAAGGCTAGAAATGTTTTTTTCTAAATCGTCGATAGTCCCTTGTTGCTCGTCGATAACTCTTAGACTCTCCTTGACTGACTCTCTCAATTGTAGATTTTCGTGTTGAACTCGAGCATAGTTGAGCGCGAAGGTCAAAATGAGGGCCGCATACTGATATTGCCTGATGGCCAGCTCGCGGATGGAGTTTTGCAATGTCTCAATGCGGTCATTGAAGTCATTGTTGCTCTGCGCCAAAAGGGCATTTTTATCGATCTGCAACTCCAGTTGCTCGGTCAGGCTTTGATTCCATTTAGAGAGCTCTTCGTTCTCGCCCTCCAGCTTTTGATTTTCGCCCTCCAGCTTTTGATTTTCGCCATTCAGATTTCCACTCTCGCCCTCCAGCTCTTCGATTTTTTTATTGGAAAGAGTGAGTGCGGCCTCAAAGACGAGCGCCATCGCTGCGAGGTCATTCTGGGCGCTGCTGACTTTATTTTGGAGTTCGTCCAAAGCGGCCAGGAGGTCGTTATTGGCTCCTTCGAGCGCTTCTCTGCGCAAAACAAGTGAGTTGTTCTGATCCAACAGGCCGTCTTTTTCTCCGACAAGCGTTTCTGTTTGAGCAAAAAGTTCTCCGTTTTGAGTCAAAAGGTTTTCTGTTTGAGTGACCAGCGTTTTGTTGTCACGCAACCACTTTTCGTTTTCCCCCAAAAGCCCTTCATTCCCCTGCGTTAAAAGTACATTGGCCGCTTTAAGCGCGTTCATCTCTGTCTGCAATCCCTCCAATTGCTGCTGTAGTGCCTCATGCCCCTCTAATGCCGTTGTAAGGATCGCAATCTGGTCCTCCAGCTGCGTTATGCGCTCTTGCGCCTCTTTTTCAGATAACGTGGATTGCTGCAAGCGCTCCTCGACTTGTTTGCCGGACTCAATGGATTTTTGCAAAAGCCCATCGACTTGTTTACCGGACTCAATGGATTTTTGCAAACTCTTCTCCAACTCTTGTTTTTCTGTCTCAAGCGTGCGAATGTTTGTTTGCAAAGTTGTTTTTTCGTTCGTTAATATCCGAATATCGCCCGCTTTTTTACCGAGCTCGTCGCCCTTGTCTTTCAACTCCTTAGTTAGACGCTCCTGTTTCTCCTTCAGGCCATCTCGCTCATTCTTCAGGCCATCTCGCTCATTCTTCAGGCCATCTCGCTCGCCCTCCAATTTCTTCTGTATCTCCTGCACCAGTAGAATGGACTGCTCTAGCTCATTCTTCTCTTTCTCGTTTTTGGCTCTGAGGGTATTTTGTTCTGTAATGATGTTGTCTTTGTCTAAGAGTGTTGTTGCCAGTTCGGAGTTCTGATCTTTAAGATTACCATTGAGCTCTTCTAACCCTATGATCTTCAATGTATTATCAATCTTTAGAGTGCCGTCGACAACGCCGAGAAACATGGCGGTAAGAGCACTAGTCAATATTTTGGCTCCATGTTCTTCAATGATAGCAATAATCGCATTGACTTCGTTTTTTTCTATTTTACCTATTGTTCCACCATCTTGCACTTTCTCATAATCCGGGAACGTTTTGAAACCAATCCGCCGCATGAGAGAATTATAATTTGCTTTCGGACCAGAGATCAAACTGGTCGTTGCCATGAGTATAAAAATCACTATTTTTTTCATAATTGCTCCTCTGTGATTAAAACGGTATAATCATTTTTAATGCTACAAAAAAGACTCTTGGGTGTATCCAGACGTAATGGAAGTTATCTGGAACGCCCGGTTCGGTAACACGGGAATACAACTTTTTCGCTGGATGAATATCAACACCAGCATCGAGACCAAGACGAAAAAGACCACAATGCTGCTCAATCCCAATTCCTGTACGTAATCCTGGAATTTGTGTCTTTTTTGTTTCTCCTTGGTAAATCATAACACCAGCATGATCCAGCGCTCCCAGCGAAAACTGTGTGATTTGAGGTCCAGCGAAGAGCCACAACATGGTCGGGTATTTTTCAGACAAGGCGAACAAATAGCCCAATTTAAAGAGCAGGCCGACGCTCCATTTTTTATCGAACTCGGTAATCGAACCATCGTCTGGATCTATCATTTTACTTTTGAAGGAGCTGTCCAGTTGCGCATACGACTCTAATGCCCAATACCACGGGTGGTTCCATTTCCTGGCATATCCGATAAAACACCCCCACGATTTGCCGTTTTGCTTGATGCTTTTGTTTTCATCGACATCGGTCCAAACATCTATTTGAGGGCAATACTCTTTACACGTTCTCTTATCCGTCAACCGCTGCAGACTTCCGCTGGCGCCGATGTAGAGGCCTTCCTTGAAGCTGGCTGAGAGGGTGCTGAAGGCGAGTAAAAAGAGTCCTGTATGGATTGTTTTCATTTGTTTTGTCTTCATGCATCTTTGCATAGTTTGCAGAAAGATGTCAATGGAAAACTGAAATGAAAAATCGTCCTCAAGTCTTGGCAAAATTTTATTACCGCGCATCGGTTTTCCGATGCGCCCTGGATGCGCCGTTAGAGAGTCCGACGGATCTAGGGAGCTTTTTTGTGGCGCACTCCTTCTGCGCTACGGAAGCGGCTTTGGCTGGTTTTTTAAAGCGTCCATTCAACGTCGAAGGGCAACACTTGAAATAACATAAGGGAAGCAAGCGATATATTGAAAAAAGAAGCTTGCATTGGCAGAGGAAACTTGTACAAGTTAAGTGAAATTTATTGAAAATGAGTGGATTTTTTATAGGTATATTGACGTTTGGTTTGCTCGCGTTGAGCGCGTTTATCGTGTTAATTATTTTGATGCAACGTCCCAGTGCAAATGCGGGGATGGGGGCAGCGCTCGGGGGTGGTGCGGCCGAATCAGCCTTCGGTGGGGAGGCTACGCATGTCCTCACGCGTTGGACGATTTATGGCTTGATTGCTTTTTTTGTTCTGTCTTTCAGTTTGTCTTTGATCTACATCTCGCGTGAAAAGCGACAGGGAAAGGTGGAAGGCAATCTGCCTGTTATCCAAGAAAAAATTCCAGAAAAAACGCCAGAGGGCGCATTGACGGATGTTAAATAGATGGACAGCTGTCTTTTGGGCGGTTTCATTTCTATTTGCGGGCAACAGTGTCCAATCTCCACAAAACCTCCCAGTTGCAAAGCTCAGCCAAGAGGAGGCACGGGAGCTCGTTGACGGTATTCGCGCGCCCGCGTACGCCTCTCCGTATCGCATGGAGCTGGAGGTAACGGTTTTTCCGAGATCTGGAACGAGCAAGACATACCTGGCCACGCTTTTGGGTGAATATCGGGAGGGGCATGAATGGATCGCCGTGTCGCTCGTGGATGCCGGTAAAACGTTCCGTTGGGTGTTTCAAAATGGCAGTAGGCCTCGTGCGTGGGCAAACGATCGTGAAATGACGACCCAGGAGTTCCTTTTGTCGCTGCATCCGGACATCCCGCTCGACGTCTATGATTTATTGATGCCTTTTCGCTTTTGGGAATCGTGGCAATACATGAGTGCAGAGCGTTTACGCGCGCGGCCGGCACACACCTTTCGTTTTTCAGCCCAAGACACACCTACGCTGTATGCCGCGGATGTCGTTATCGACGGTGCCCTGAAGGCTCCTTTAAAGGCCGTCCTCTACACGACACCCAATGTGCCCTATAAAACCTATCAATTTCTCAATTTTAAAAAGTTTGAAGACGAGTGGGCCCCGGAAACGATCGATTGCATAGATGCTGCCCGCAACAAAGTTCGCCTCCAAGTAAAGTCTCTATTGCTCCATCAAACGTTCCCCACCTCAACGTTTTCCACCAACGTCACGCCTGTCAAGCAATCACCCAATTAACCCACTTTTGTCCTCAAAAATTATAGTATTGTCCTCAAACCATTTACGCGCTCGATGTTTGTTTTCAGAAAAGTAGAAATGACCGATGCCCGCCGGCTCTATGATTGGCGGCGTTTGGAGCGTGTGAACTCCTGTATGTGGACAGACATGACGGCCACGTTTGAAGAGCACTGTGCATGGATTCGGCGCAAACAAGCAGATGCGACCTACCGATTTTGGATAGCGATGCTCGACGATGCACCCATTGGCCTTGTAGACCTCGAAGATCTCGACCTTCAAAAAAAGACCTGCGAATGGGGCTATTACGTCGGCGAAGAGAGTGCCCTTGGCGTCGGCGGTCTCATTCCGCCATACGTCTACAATCACATCTTCTTTGAATTATGCCTGGAGGCCGTCTTCACTGAAGTCCTCGATTCCAATGTGCGAGTAATGAAGCTCCACGCACTCCACGGCTTTCGTTACCTGCAACGCAACCCAAAGGCCACACAAAAGTCAGGAGCGGCTGTCGACACCCACTCGCTCGTCCTCGAACGCCAAACCTGGCTCCAACAGACAGCGCTGCATCGCTTCCGTGCCCATTTCCCATAGGAGTTCGATACCGCTACCGACATTAAAGCTGTCCATAAAAACATTATTCGAGTTTAGCTGATTAAGGGATTTTCAGCATCTGGCCGACAACAAGGCTATTCGGTGACTGCATAGGGTTGGCGTCAAGGATGTCTTTCCAGCGTTGGGGGCTGCCGTAGACCTTGGTGCTGATTTTCGATAAGGTATCTCCGGGCTGGATCGCGTATTGTTTTGATTGTCGCCTGATGGCGGGCTGGTGTTTTCTTGAGACAGAGAGGATGGCCTCGTTGGGCGCTGGACCTTTTTTGAGTGTGGCTTCGAGGACGCTGAGGCGCTGTTTTAGTCGGAGGTTTTCCTCGCGCGCCTGTTTGAGTAATTCAGCCATATCGAGGGCATCGACGGCCTCTTTTTCTGGATGAATCTTTAACTGCGAGGCAAAATCGCATTTAGCGCGTTCGACAAGCTGTTCGACGAGGGCCTTATTGGTATTATTGCTTGCGTTTTGCAGGTATTGGCGAAAGTGGTAGATGGCCGAAATGGGGTCTTTGTAGACTTCGAGCTGAAGACAGCCGACCTCTAAATGCGATTCCGGTGCCTGCTTGCGTTTCTCAATCACCTCTAAAAAGGCGAACAGGGCCTCTTCCTTGCGTCCTTCGCGCAACAGGGCCAGGCCGCGATTGTACTGTTTTTCGGAAAGCTCGCTAATTTCTCGTCCTGGACGATGCCAAAACAAGACCGTCACCGCAGCGATAGCAGCCAAAACGAGCACTGAATATTTCCATTTCATACTGAGCTTTGCCGAGAATAGACGTAACGTTCGGCCTCTATAGCTGCCTGGCAGCCGGTGCCAGCGGCAGAGATCGCCTGTCTGTAGTGCGGATCAGCGCAATCACCGGCGACAAAGACACCTCCAACGGCCGTCCGGGTTTGCGAATTCGGCTCTTTGATAAAATAACCGCTGTCGTCGAGGGGCAGAATGCCATGAAACAACTTTGTGTTGGGCTCGTGTCCGACGGCTAAAAAGACGCCCTCACAGGCGATTTCGCGACTCTGTGAGTTATTTTTGTCCTGAACGATCATGCCGCGCGTAAAGCCGTTTTCATCGGCCAATATGGCCTGCGGAACGGCATTCCAAACCAGCTCTATTTTCGGTTCTGATTGGACGCGATCAGCCAAAATCTTCGACGCCCGCAGCTGGTCTCGGCGGTGAACGATCGTGACTTTTTTGCAAAAATGCGTGAGGAAGAGTGCCTCTTCGCAAGCCGAATCGCCGCCGCCGATCACGATGACGTCCCTGTTGCGGTAGAAAGCGCCGTCGCAAGTGGCACAAATCGAGACCCCTTTTCCTCCAAACATCTCTTTTTCTCCAGGAATTTTCAAAAACTTGGGTGAAGCTCCCGTGGCGATGATGAGGGCCTCTGTCTCAATGAAGCGATCGCCAACAAAGACGCGTTTGCAGGCTTCAGATAGTTCAACGCGGTCAACTTGGCCGCTCAAAAACTGTGTTCCAAAGCGCTCTGCTTGTTTGCGCATGCGATCCATGAGCTCAAATCCGGAAATGCCCTCTGGAAAACCAGGGAAATTCTCGATCTCCGATGTCATAGTCAAGAGGCCACCGGGCAACGATCCCTCGATGAGAAGAGGGCTTAAATTGGCCCGCGCGGCATAGATTGCGGCCGTCAATCCCGCACAGCCAGAGCCCAAGATTATAATGGATTGTTTAGAAAAGTCTTTCATAGCGATTAAAATTCAAGATAGTAGAGTTGTTGAAAAAAGCAATAGGAAGTTTTGGGCATTTGTGAAACCTCTTTAATATTGACAGTGTCTTTGGAACTTATTCTATCGTTAGCGGATGAAAAAGAAGTTTTCGCTGGACTTTGAAAGGCCTTTGGCGGAGTTGACCGAACAGCTCGGCAAGCTACGCGAGATGGCTGCAGACTCGAAAGTTGACTTTTCGACAGAAATTGCGGCCATTGAGAAAAAAATCGAAGACACGCAAAAAAAGATCTATTCGGACCTCACTGCGTGGCAGAAGGTGCAGCTGTCGAGGCACCCCATGCGGCCTTACTCGCTCGACTACATACAGCTGCTCTTTGAGGGATTTCAAGAGCTCCACGGCGACCGTTGTTTTCGCGACGACCAGGCGATTATCGGCGGCACAGCTTTCTTTGAGGGCCGGCCCGTCATGATCGTTGCCCAGCAGAAGGGGCGCAATACGAAGGAAAACCTCAGGCGCAATTTCGGTTCGCCCAATCCCGAAGGTTACCGCAAGGCCCTACGACTCATGCGTTTGGCAGAAAAATTCCAGATGCCCTTGATCTGCCTGATCGACACTCCTGGCGCCTATCCGGGCATTGGGGCTGAAGAGAGGCACGTGGCTGAAGCAATCGCCGTTAACCTCCGCGAAATGAGCATCTTGAGGGTCCCGATTGTTGCGGCTGTCATCGGCGAAGGGGGCTCCGGCGGCGCTTTGGGCATTGCCGTGGCTGACCGCGTCCTGATCCTCGAAAATGCCTATTATTCGGTCATTTCGCCGGAAGGCTGTGCGGCCATTCTCTGGAAAGACCGCGTGTTCGCCCCAGAAGCGGCTGAGGCGCTCTCCTTAACCGCCGACAAACTCCTCAAAATGGGCATCGTCGACGAGGTTGTCAAAGAACCGATTGGCGGCGCTCACCTGAACACGGAAAAAGCGGCCCGCAACCTTCAAATCGCCCTAAAAAAGCACTTGGCGGCCATTTCCAAAGATTCCATTGACGAACTCCTCGACAAGCGCTACTGTAAGTACCGCGTTATGGGACCCTTTGAAGAAAAACCAAGACCTGCGTAAAACGTCCTCTAGCGGCGTTCTCGTCGTTCGGGCTAAGTCACCTACCTTAAGTAGGCTCCTGTTGCCCTCTCTCCTCGGGCCTTGCTATAGGCTCATTTTTCACAGGTCTTGCTTCTTTTAAAAATAGTTTTTAGCTTGGGAAAATGCTCTTTTAATCTTTTAAGAATATTTAAAAATCTAATATGTCTAAATATTTTGGAACCGATGGTATTCGCGGTCGCTACGGCAGCAAATTTGTCAATGAAAGCTTTGCCTACGCTTTAGGGCAGGCGATCGGGCATCATTTGGAGCCACGGACGTCTCTGTACATCGGCATCGACACGCGTCACTCGGGTCAATCGCTTGCTGGCGCTCTCTTTGCAGGCTATCAGAGTACGGGGCAAAAGGCGGTGTTTATGGGCGTTGTGCCGACACCCGTTGTTTCATTTACCGTTGAAAACTATGCGCCCCTCAGCTTTGGGGTCATGATTACGGCCTCGCACAACCCCGCTGACGACAACGGCTTTAAGGTTTTTGGCAACCACGGCCGCAAAATGACCGTTGCCGAGGAAATCGCCCTCGAGGCGCATATCGACAAAGCCCTGCTCTCCAAGGCCCATCCCGTCGCGTCGGCCAAACTTCATTTCGAACCATCATTTCTAGAGAACTACCTCTATATTCTCAAAAACACCATTGACGTCTCTCTGCGCGGCAAACGCATCGTCCTCGACACCTCCAACGGCGCTGCCCAGTACGCGTCACCGGTGCTCCTGAAGGCCTTTGGGGCTGAGCTTATTCACATCGGCAATGCTCCCGATGGCCAAATCAACAAGGATTGCGGCAGCGAACACCCGCAGTTGCTTTCCAAGACAGTTCTGGAACATCAGGCGGATATTGGATTCGCTCAGGATGGCGACGGCGACAGGCTCATCGCTTGTATGCCCGACGGCAGCATCGTTCACGGCGATCACCTGCTCGGCTTTCTCGCCCTCTACGCCACAAAAAAGAACAAAAAACTCGTCGTCACCGAACAGAGCAACATCGGCCTCGACATCTTTTTAAAACAACACGGCATTGACGTTATCCGCACCGACGTCGGTGATCGCAACGTTTTCCACGAGATGGTCGCCTCGAAGGCCTTTATTGGAGGGGAAGAGTCGGGGCACATCATTTTTCGCGAGCACCTGAACACGGGTGATGGCCTGCTCGCCATGCTCAAATTGCTCGAATGCCTCTTTCTCAAGCAACGCAATCTCTCCGACTTCTGCAAAAGCATGCCCCTTTCCCCATCTGAAAAGGCGAGCATTCACGTGAATGATAAGCCGCCATTGGAGACATTACCGGCCTTCATGGATGCCATGTCTGCCATACGCGCGCAGTTGGGCGATCGGGGCCGCATGGTCGTCCGCTACTCAGGAACAGAGCCCAAAATTCGCCTGCTCGTCGAACACGTCGATGCCAACGTGGTCCAAGCGCAAATGAAGGCCCTGAAGGACGCTGTGCGTAAGCATCTGCCCGTTTGAAGGCAAATGAGCCTTTTCCCTTTATGACGACACTTCTGATCGTGCTCGAAAAAACAAAACGGTTTCTGGCCGACAAGGGTGTACCGTCGGCAAGAGTCGACGCCGAATGGCTCTTTGCACATGTTTTAAATTGTAAACGCCTCGATCTCTACCTCCAATACGAAAAGGAGCTAGACGAGTCCGTCCTTGGCAGGCTCCGTGAGCTCGTTAAACGTCGGGCGCAGCGAGAACCTTTACAGCACATTATTGGGCATTGCGACTTCCATGGATTGCGCTTTAAAAGCGACGCTCGGGCCCTCATTCCTCGACCCGAGACAGAAGAGCTGGTTGCGCTCCTCTGCGAACACCCACAACCAGCAAGCATTCTCGACCTCGGGACGGGCACGGGAGCCATTGCGCTGTCGCTGGCCAAACATTTTCCGCACAGTGACGTGCTGGCCATCGATAAGAGCAGAGAGGCCCTCTCCCTCGCTAGCGAAAATGCCGCTATCAACGGTTTGGAGCGCGTACGGTTTGAGCCGTCAGATTGGTTTGAGAGCGTTCGGGGCACGTTTGATTGGATAGTAGCCAACCCGCCCTATTTGAGCGAAGAAGAATGGCTGTCAGCCGAACCGGAAGTCCGCTCTCACGATCCCCAAATGGCACTCGTCGCCGCTCATCAGGGACTGGCTGACTTGGCAAAAATCGTGACGCAGGCGCGCACCTTTCTCAATCCCAATGGCCTGCTTGCTCTGGAAATGGGCATCCACCACGCAGATGCACTTCTGGAAATTGCAAGACCCTTGTACGCAACAGCTTTTATTGTAAACGACCTCTCTAGGCGGCCACGGTTTTTGTTAGCTAAAGACCCGTTATAGATCCGGTCCAAGCTCTGGCGCTATTTTGCATAGGTCTTAAGTCGTTGATTAAATTAATTACGTAAAGACCGATGAAAAATAGATGCAAAAATGTTGATTTGCGCGAGCATGAATGCCGTAGCGTACATAGAGGTACGTGAGGCAGTCAGCGGAGCGCGAAACACATTTTGGCGCTATTTTGCATCGGTCTTTTTAGAGGAGAGTTGGACCTTTTTCTTAGGCTCAATGACCTGGTGCTGCGTGAGCGTCGTCGTCTGCAATGCTTCTGGATCTAAGATTGCAGTGGCATCTTGAGGCATCGGCATCGTGCTCGAAAACAGCTTTTTCTGATCGCACTGGCCCTTTTTGAAGCGGATAAAGTTGATGACCTTGTAGAGGTTTTCTTTTTTCTTGTCAGAAATAGAGAAGCACGGAGACTTTTGCGAAGAAAAGCTCGACTCGCTCTCAACGCCATTGAGTGTGTTACCTAGGATGAAGAACAACAAGAAGAAAATAATATTGATGATCCAACGCATAAGAGCCCCTTCCTGTACCTGACGTAATGATATACAAAAACATGCATCCATGGCAAGGACTTTTTACAATATTTCACGATATTCCCTCAATCATTGGCGAACTTTTTCCTCGGTCGTTAATGATTGAGGTGTTTTTGTCAGGTAGTATGAATTTTTGCTTTAAATTTTGTCGAGAAAGTGATTGTCTTTTTATCAATGAATAATGCAAATACGTGTAGTGGATGTGGAAACTCTTCAAAAGACCCAGCCCAGGTGACGAACAACGCCCCGAGAGACCCTTTATCAGAAGTTTTGCTGCGCCATTCGGCGGCACATATCATGGCGGCGGCGATGTTGCGCTTGTTTCCTGACGCCAAAATCGACATTGGGCCGGCGACTGAAACTGGTTTTTACTACGATTTCGACCTCGAGCATAAATTGACGCCCGAAGATCTCGTGCGCCTGGAGGCCGAAATGAAGGTCATCATCAACGAGAATCAGCCATTTGAGCGCCTGGAGGTGTCGCGCGAAGAGGCTTACCGCATCTTTAGAGAACGCGGCCAGGATTACAAATTATCTCGTTTAGCAGACATTCCCGAGGGTGAGACAGTGACGATTTACCGCAACGGTGAGTTTGTCGACCTCTGCCGCGGGCCTCACGTGCGCTACTCCAAGCAGGTCAAGGCCGTGAAGCTCTTGAGCATTGCCGGGGCTTACTATCGTGGCAGCGAGAAAAACAAACAACTGCAGCGCATTTACGGTACCGCTTTTGAGTCCAAAGAGGCCCTCGAGGCCTACCTCAACCAGATGGAAGAGGCCAAAAAGCGCGACCACCGCAAGCTCGGCAAAGAGTTGAAGCTGTTCCACATCGATGACGCCGTTGGCCAGGGTCTCATTCTCTGGGCGCCCAAGGGGGCGATTCTCAGGACGGAGCTGCAAAAATTCATTTTAGAGGAGCTCGAAAAGCAAGGCTACGTGCAGGTCATGACACCTCACATCGGCAAACTCGGCCTGTTTAGGACCTCTGGGCACTTTCCATATTACAAAGATGCGCAATTTATGCCGATCATCGACAAAGAGGCATTTGAGCTGTTGCGCAACGAAAATGTTTCCTGCGCGGAGCTCTCCAATCGCCTCGACAAGGGTGAAATCGACGGTTTTCTCCTAAAGCCGATGAACTGCCCGATGCACATTAGCTTGTATCAATCGGAGCCGCACTCTTACCGTGATTTGCCTGTTCGCATGGCCGAGTTTGGCACCGTCTACCGCTGGGAACAGTCGGGCGAGCTCAACGGCATGACGCGCGTTCGCGGCTTTACGCAGGATGATGCCCATATTTTTTGCACCGAAGATCAGCTGGCCAAGGAAATCCAGGGCTGTTTGCACATCGTCAACGTCATTTTCGACACCCTCCATATGCAGGATTACCGTGTCCGCGTGAGCCTGCGCGATCCCAATTCCGACAAGTATGTTGGTCGCGATGAGCTCTGGAAGAAGGCCGAGGCAGCCCTACGTGAGGCCGCTGTTAAGCTGGGTCGGCCCTTCAGTGAAGCTCCTGGCGAAGCTGCCTTCTACGGACCCAAAATCGACTTTATCATCAAAGACGCCATTGGCCGCGAATGGCAATTGGGCACGGTCCAGGTCGACTACAATCTCCCGGAGCGCTTCAACCTCACATACATAGGCTCCGACAACGCCGAACATCGCCCCATCATGGTTCACCGGGCGCCCTTTGGTTCGCTCGAACGCTTCACCGCGGTCCTCATCGAACATTTCGCCGGCAACTTTCCAACCTGGTTGTCGCCAGAACAAGTGCGTCTCTTGCCCATCAACGACAGCCTCAACGACTACGCCGATACGCTCCTTAAGCAGCTCAAGACGAAGGGTGTGCGGGCGAGTGTCGATGGCCAGTCAGACAAGCTCGGGGCAAAGATTCGCCGGGCAGAGCTCGAAAAGGTGCCCTACATGCTCGTCGTCGGACAAAAAGAGCAAGAGAGCGGTGAGGTCTCCGTCCGCGCCCGAGCCAACAAAGCGCTTGAAGGCAATACCACGCTGGAATCCTTTTTGGAAAAGCTGATTGTCGAAATCAAAGAGCGTCGCTGATGCTCGCTCATTATTCTTACCCCGTACATGAAAACATATTCTACGTTCAAGAAACAGCTCGTTTTTGTCTTGTTGTTGAGCGCACTTGCATTCGCCTCGCCGCCACGAGAGTCGATGACAGAGTTGATCCTTCAAGAAAAATGGGAGGACTTTATCAACCAGGTTGTAACGTATTTCTCAACGCTGACCGAAGATGATGTGAAGGCGATCTGCAAACAACTGCACACGCAGTTTCCACGGCTCGAATCCTCTCTCTTGAAGGATTTTAGCAACCGAACAGTCATTCTTCAGGAAATCAAAGAAGAAGAAGACGCGCTCTACATGCCTCCGTTGCTATAACGATTCAGCTGAAAACGTGCCATGAGTGTGGGCGATAATTTCGGTGCCCAGGGTGTCCTTGTCGATGGCGTGCATGCGGATGTCTCCAAAGCCCTTGCTCAGGAGGTAGCGGTAAAAGGTGTGTGCTTGATCGGCGTCCCATTGATACCATATGTGCGCGTGGAGGTCGGCCGATGGCGTGTATTTCCCAACGCGCTTGATGAAGGATGGAAACGTTTCCCGACTATTCGCGTCTGCCACATAATTCAGGCCAACGAGGTCGAGGTGCTTGTTGTAAACACCGATGACGACCCCCATGCCGTTGAAATCTGTCTTGATCGTCGACAAAGCAGAGTCTCTTCCAGAGGCTACTTCGTACATGCCGGCCTCCAGCTGAATTTCTGCAGCTACTGTCCTATCCATAAAGTTGGTGGAATCCATCAAAAAGAAAGTGTCGCGTGTCGAGTCAGAATGTCCCGACTTGGACGCAAAAATAATCGCCAGTGAAAAACAAATCCCTCCCAGTACCGTCAACTTTCTCATAACCGTTTTAAGAAGCATAAATGAGGCCAAAGTTTATAACGCTAGGGCCAATTGTTGCGTTCGAGCGGAAATTTTATGGAGAAAGCTTGGACGATGAACGGATGCGGGTCCCCATTGCTCAATCGCGGAGATATGCTTGGCTGTTCCGTAGCCTTTGTGAGTATCGAGGGCATATTGCGGGAAATCGGCAGCTAGGGCCGTCATAATGCGGTCGCGGTTGACTTTTGCAACGATCGAGGCCATCGCTATGACGAGGCTCTTGGCGTCTCCTGCAATGATGCCCTCATGCGCGTAAGGAAAGTCTTTGAGTGGGTTGCCGTCGATGAGAATGCGGGTGCGTGGCTGAAGAGCGTCCAATGCGCGCGACATGGCTAGCTTCGTCGCCCCCAAGATATTGAGTGACTCGATCTCCGCCACGCTTGCACTTGCCCAGGTCATTTGAAGCAGACCTGCGCTGGCCCACTGTTCAAACTGCGCGTACCAGTCATCGCGCGCACGAGGACTGAGCTTTTTGGAGTCGTCGACGCCCGCCGTGGCGCTTTCCAGGTCGACGTTTTCGTAAAAAGGGGCCCCCAATGACACCGCCCCAGCGACAACGGGACCCGCGAGCGCTCCCCGACCAGCCTCATCGACTCCGAATTGGCCCGCATGCCCGCACAGCTTTTCTTTGTCCCAATTCCAGGATGTTTGCATATCCTTTTGCACAGGTCTTTTTAGTGAGCGAGGCCCCATCGGGAAGAAAAAGGATGTACAATGAGAATGGCGTGGCCGACGACTTCTTTCTCTGGAACGAAGCCCCAGTAGCGCCCGTCTCCGCTGTGCGGCGAGTTGTCACCGAGGGCGTAGAAGGAGTGAGGCGGGACAGTCTCTTGAAAGCCTTTGGCGAGTCGGCCGGCGGCGACATAGCCGGGATAGAGGCCCTCGCGGGTGTTGTTTTTGTCAAAGGCAGCGACGCCGTTAATGGGCTCGTGATTGCGGTAGAGAACAGGCTCTTCGATGGAGAGCACGTCACCCGGAAGCCCAACGAGGCGCTTGATATAGTACTTGTCGTCGTGCATGGCAGGGATTTTGCCCGTCCGAAAAACGATGGCCTCACCGACTTTTGGTTGGCGGAAATGGTACGATATGCGGTCGACGAACAGCATGTCGCCAGTGAGAATGTCGAATTGGACAATCGCATCGCCTTTTTTGAAGACAAAATCGGTCTTTAATAACATCGCACCGGACTCCGTTTTGACCAACCGCCCCTCATCCCGGGCCACTTTTAGGGCCTCATCGAGCGTCCTGTACTGAGGGAAAAATGTCTGGTGTATGACGTCGTCGAGCGAAAAATCCCTCGGAACACGAAAAGAGACCGGCGTCTTGTCGATAAAAACGACGTATTCGCGGTATTGCGCCGGCAAAACCAGCCACTTACGCCCTGGCACCATCTGGAAATAAGCCGGACCAAAGTCGCCAATGGCCGGCATCGATGGGTAAAATGGAATGGAGAGCTTGCCGTCCGCCGTCGACTGCCACGAGTAGTGCTGCGCTCCATCGGCCAAGAGGCTCCAAAACTTTTCCAGAGGGTTTCGATCCACCTTTTCGCCTAGGGCGTAGACGTGAGGCAGCATGCCAGAATACGTCGGATACATCGAATTGGTGGGGATTTTAAAGGTCTGAATAAAGAAGGCCCGAATGCCGAGCGCCACAATCGCCGCCACCACGATCATTTCGATGTTTTCGCTCAAAAACGTCACCGGGTAAATGTGACCGCCAAAGCGTCGCAGGAGCGCGTCGAGCGCATTGTAAGCATCTTGTAGGGTGTCGAGACGCGACAGGCGGTTCTTGCGCAGCTGGTGCAAGTTCGTCGTCAAACACCGCAAATCACTCAAATCAGCGGGATCGAGGATGTCGCGCTTGTATGAATCCACCTTGCGAGCCATGTGCACGAGGTCTCGCGACTGCTCCAAAAGCTTTCGCCGTGTCCGCCGCTCTTTTGAAAAAAAGTTAAACATTGGATTAAAAATAACACTTATTTGATTATCACGAGTCTAGAGGTGCAACGTTTCTTTGATCGACTCCCAGTCTTCTTCACTCATCAAAACGACATTACCGCGCTTGCTCCTGATTTTAATGGGATCGTGATGTTCATAGGTATCATTGATTAGCCGGCAAAGCAAGGACCGCGTTTGTGTGACCGTGATTGTTTTCATGGATGTTCTATGCGATCGAAAAAACATGCGTGTGTCAATGTGAATTAAAGATTTAACATTTTTCGTCGACTTTGAAAAATGGCGAGTTAGGATGGAGGGGAAAATTATATCTATGTGAGGTGCCGTCAACGTTCGTTCCGCGCAAAACCAAGCGGGTCTTCATCATAGATGTTTAGTTATAAATGACTTATATATTTACAAGAAAGGAAAAGACCGCTGAAAAATGGTCCTATAGCAAGGCCCGAGGAGCGAGGGCGACAGGAGCGTACGTCGGTACGTGACTCAGCCAGAACGACGAGAACGCAGCTAGAGGACATTTTGCAACGGTCTTAATTATGGAAACTGTAAAAGCAATGGATTCCAACCTCCACGTTCCGCAGTCATCTGTTCGCGGCGCATCTAAGGCCAAGCAAAAGCCCGCGATGGATGTTGAGGGCCAAAAGGTACAAGCCGAGAGCGACACCACTGTCCCCTCTTCAATTCAGTCGGCTCGCGATCTCCTCAACAAAATCAAGAGCATTCCAGACAACCGCCCTGAAATGATCGAGTTGGGCAAACGTCTCTTAAGCGACGACACCTACCCATCAGCCAAGCAGCTGCGTTCCGTAGCCAGCCAACTCCTCAAGGATTTAAGCGAAGAGGTCGCCGAAGTATGAACTACAAAAGTGCAGGAAAGTCCTACAAGACCGTTTCCGTAGAGACCGCTTCGCCAGGAAAAATTATACTCATGCTCTTCGACGGCGCCCTGAAGTTCATGGATATCGCCAAAAAGGGCTTCACGATGCAGGATGTCCGCGCTCGCAACGAGATGATCCACAACAACATCGTCAAGACACAGGCCATCATTTCAGAGCTGCAATCGAGCCTCGATATGAAAGTCGGCGGAGAGTTCCCTAAAACAATGTACGAACTCTATACTTTTATGTACAAATGCCTCCAAGAGGCCAACGTCAAAAAACAAAAAAAGCCCATCGAAGACGTCTATAAGCTGCTAACTGAAATCCGCGACGCCTGGGCTGAAATGCTCGCAAAGGCCGAGAAGAACGATAAGATCAGTCTGTCCTCCCTCTCCTGCAACGCTTAAAATCGTTGAATTGGCGTTTTTTTGCTTAACACGCGCCGGTCTTTATCATACTATTTTAACCTTCATGGCAATTTTCCCAAAGCAACCCACGATAGAGGTCGATTTAGAGCGCATCCTATTGACCAATGAACAGATCCAGACCCGCCTGAAAGAATTGGGGGCGACGATCACGGCGTATTACCGCCAGCGCGACGTCAACACGATCACGTTGGTGTGCATTACCAATGGATCGATTGTGTTTGTCGCCGACCTGATGCGTTACTTTGACATGCATGTTCGCCTCGATTCGATGCGCATATCGTCGTACTTGGAAGGAACGTCTGCCTCGAGGAAACCGCAATTGGCGGCCGACATCTCCCTCGACATCCGCAATGAGCACGTCCTCGTCCTAGACGACATCCTCGACACTGGCCACACGTTGACAAAAGTGCTCGATGTTTTAGGGGGAAAAGCACCGGCCTCCGTCGAAGTCTGTGTCTTGCTCGACAAAAAAGAACGCCGCGAAGTGCCCATTCAAGCCAACTTTGTCGGCTTTGAGATTCCCAATGCTTTCGTCGTGGGTTATGGTCTCGACTTTGACCAAAAATACCGTAATCTGGCCTGTATAGGAGTGTTGAAGCACTGAAATCATGGAAGTTACGATACCTACATTGGGCGAATCCATCTCGGGCGGACTGCTCGCGGATTGGAAGATCGCCGATGGCCAGTTAGTTGAAAAGGGGGCGCCCCTCTTTATGCTCGACACCGACAAAGTGTCGCTCGAGTTGACCGCGCCCGAGTCGGGTAAAGTCGCGCACTTAGCTAAGGCGGGTGAACGCGTGTCCGTTGGGCAAGTCGTTGCAAAGATCGAAGGCGGTACCA
>Ga0209417_1002784_pt1 | contig 25400 bp, 24 predicted proteins | sample RifGroF2_FD_184002 | JGI IMG/M metagenome (GOLD analysis project Ga0209417, IMG submission 184002) | Groundwater microbial communities from Rifle, Colorado, USA - Groundwater F2 (SPAdes) (version 2) | ecosystem: Environmental > Aquatic > Deep subsurface > Groundwater | place: Rifle, Colorado... | reverse complement strand
ACACCATTCCGCCCCAGGGCGTAATCTCTTGATTGGTATAGCTTATATCGAATTCCATACTTCAAATATACCTAATGCTAAGCATTAGAAATTCCTATCGCGTAATTTGGGATTAAAGTACGAACCTGGGAACGTGGCGCCGGGGCCACATTGGCTTGCGGAACAGGGAGTTGTGCTTCGGCGGTGGCTTCGGTATTGAATAAATATACTGGCCGGTTTGTTACGGTCGAACTTCAGCACGGCGAACTTCAGATTGAATGGGCCGAAGATGGAACTGTATTTATGACCGGTACTGCAGAAGAAAGTTTTTCCGGAGAAATAAACTTGAGTCTCCAATCTTGAATTGAGGGTTACGTACAATCACTCATCATTCGAGACTCAAATATTCATGATTATCCTTAAGGGTTATATGACTTCAGCGAATCGGGAATCAGCTTATTATTTTTACAGGCGAAATTGTTTTTCCGGATAAAATTATCAAGCTCATCTTTTAGCTGTTTTTGACGCTCATCATTTTCCAATGGATCAATGTTCAAATCAGGCGAAATCTGATAAATGGTTTGGCTCGACAAAAATTGATCTTCACTTAAAAGGTCAAGAATTTCGTTTTTATTCCGCATTAACGGATAAGTTTGCAGGCTCCGGAAGTCAACTGAATTATCCAACCCATGGCCAATCCAGGAAGCAATCGTTGGACGCTTGATGTATTTTGCGCCGTCGAGCATGGCAATTAATGAAGGTGTAATGTCGAAGTGCGTAACAATTGAGGAGAATTTCTCTGCTTTTTTCAACATTGGCGAATAAATCACCAACGGCACATGAAAGCGGTCGATCTGGGAACTGATCGGAATTTCGGGCATCCGGTGATCACCGGTGATGATAAAAATAGTATTGGCAAATTCTTTCATTTTGCTGAATTCACTAAAAAAATAGCGGATGGATTCATCGAAATAAATAACTGAGGCCAATTGTTTGGCATACTGTTGATCGAATGATTTTATTTTTTCGCTTAGTTTCAACCCATCAAGCCGTTCTTCAAATTTGCGGTTGAAATTTTCCTGATTGGGAATATTAAACGGATCGTGCATGGCAATTGTCAGCATCACATCCATTCGGCGAGTATCTGGCTTGGTTTTGAATTCTTCCAGATACCTGCGGAAAATCTCGCGATCGCCAAAACCCCATGAAAAGCCATTTGCGGCAGCAGGAAGCATGTCATAGTCTGGCCCAAATTTCCGGCCGTCAATAATCTGGTCGATGCCTTGTCGGTTTAGGAAAGCATCCATTTTATCGAATTCAGCCTCGCCGCCATACACAAAACTGCTGTTGTATCCGGCCTGTTTCTTCAAAATACTGATCAGACTAATGTGATCGGGCATTTTGTCTTCCATCTCGGCAAATCCATGTTCGCCAAAAGGCAATGACGCCAGAGTAGCTGGGAAAACCTGGAAAGTTCGTCCCGATGTACTCAGGCAGTTTTCCCAATACAAACTATTCAACATTAATGAATCCAGAAATGGAGTAAAACTTCCCAGATAAGCATTCTGCCCGCTGTAAGCGCGTCCCAAACTTTCAACAATGACCATAACAATGTTTGGAGGTGTTTCACCTAAATTGAAATATTCACCCAAAACATTGGGAGTGGTTTCCTGATGCAGGAAAGGATATTCGGGATTAATGTATGTAAATGGATTTCCTTCAGGAGAAGAAGCTACCGTGTTAAATGTATAAAGTTGTTTGTTTAGCGATCCTTTGTGTAAGTAATGCGTTGATACACTTTGGGCAAAAAAGCTAAGCTTGTTGTGCGCAATAAATAAACTGAATTCGTTATCGAATTTTGAAGGATTTGGTTCTAGTTGTTTGAAAGGTAAAAGTGAACACAGCATCAGAACAGTTAATGCAGCTATAGTCCAAGGTTTTAGCTTATAATATACATGCCTTAGCAAAGTCCTCGCCATGAAGGCCAGATACAGAAAAATAATGATGAACGGAAAGATGCTTATTTCGCCTGACGCACCTATGGTATGCCTTATTTCGGACATGGAATATCCCAGCAAATCGGCTCCCAGCGGCACACGGGACGTAGCGAAATACTGGAGAAGCAATATATCGCCCAACACCAGCAGAACACTTACAACGGTAAAAAAGTACAGGGCTGCTTTTTGACTGAAATAGGCAATGACCAGAAAAGGGATCATGAGAATCGCCGATAACTGAAGGTATAAAATCAAATCATATTTTAACCCATTCAGCAATATACTGAAGCTTCCTAAGGGGTAGTTTGAAAAATTCGATGTAATGACTATTTCGTAAAAACGAACCATCAGAATCATGGAAGCCAGAATAAAGCTCAGGCTCAGGAAACGCCTTAATGATCTGATAACAAGCTGAATTGATTCTTTGAAATTAGCCATATTAAAATTCTAAAAAAGTCGGGTAATACTGATGTCAAAGGTATAATAGCCTGAAAAATTTCCGGTTTGAAGCTCCTCACTACCCCACACAACAAAAGGATTAATAATCCAGACATGATTGATAATGTGGTTGAATTCCAACCGAACCGAGCGTGTTTTTAGTTTTAATCTGGAGCTTGCATCGGGATTTACCAGATTTTGATTTTCGTCGGGTGAAACACCATAACCCAATCGCAATCCGATATAATTCTCAGGATCTGAAAAGTATCTTCTCGTTTGTAAAAAACCAGAAACGGAAGTCCCATCAGAGCCTGGAGTTACAAACGATCGAAGTGAAATCCAGTAATTGCTGATGTATTTTCCAAATGTTGCGGTATAAATAGTCACATCAGAACTATTAAAAAACAAAGTTCTTAATCCCACCGAGCCTTCGAACGCTTTCGGAAAATTATGATACCATTCAGCCCCAATTCGATTTTGAGGAAAAACAGAACTTTGTGAAAATCCATAATTCAGATAACCGTAATTGTTTTCGCTAATTTTCGGGTAAGCATCCATCTCGTATTGAAATCCGGTATCGCCAAACCTTTTGGCCATATTTACACGGGCAATCACAGTTCCAAGTTTTGTTTTCCGGCCATACGACAAAGCCACAACCTGCCACGGGTCACGGTTAAATGACTTATCAAATTGATCGATGGTATAATTCAGTCTAATTCTGTTTTTCATTACATCAAGTCTGAATTCCTGAAGTTTTTTCAAAGCCTCGGCATTCGATGAATTTATCCGGATTAATTTTTCAAGAGTTATAACAGCTTCTTCATATTTTTCGCTACTGTGCAGAATTCGGGCTTTCTTAAACAAGAAATCTTCGTTAATCGAGTCTTTCTTTAATGCCAAATCACAATATTCTATAGCCTTGTCATAGTTTTCCGACCAATATTCAACATCGGCGAAAGCATCGAGCGCCTCCATGTTGCCAGCGTTCCGGTCAAGTACCTGATTCAAAATCACGCGAGTCGAATCGTACATACCATCCCAGGCATAGGTGCGGCCAAGCAGCAAGGCAACATCCGAATTAAATCCTTGCGACAGAATTGCTTTACAGAGCTGGCGGGCTTTGGCCCGTTCACCGCTTAAGGCCAAACTCCTTGCTTCCTCGTACGATTGAGCAGAAACGCTAACCCACACTCCATTCAGCAACAAAACAGCTACGAATAGAAAAAGTCGTGGAAATAGTTTAAATCGTATAGTTGATTTTAAACGGTTCATATCTTTCATTTTTTCTGAATACCTTTTTTCTTCTTGCTGTTAAATCCTTCTCGCGTCATATTTCCCCAGGTTTTTTTTCTGCGGATGAAGAAGTCAAAATTTCCTGTCAGCGCCCAGTAAACCACCATTGGATGAAACATGATTGGTTCGAGCCAGGCTGTAAGAACGAGTTTGAAGATCATTCGCTTTTGTTTGTAACGGTGGTACGCCAACAGGTCATATAGAATAGCGTAGGTTGAGAACATGATGGAAAAAAAGTAAACAAACAAAAGCATAACAAAAAAGAATGGCCAGTTGGGCTGACCCAGAGTTGCAATAACTATAAAGTAGAGGACACCGATAGCTTCAACAATGGGGGCAAGCCATTCGAAGAAAACCCAGAACGGGTGGGAAACCATGCCCATAAACCCGAATCTTGGGTTTAGGAAAAGGTTCCAGTGGATAAACAGTGTGTCAATACTTCCCCGTGTCCAGCGGTTTCTCTGTCGCCCAAGCACTTTAAGACTTGATGGAACTTCAGTCCAGCAGAGCGGGTCGGGGACATACAAGGGAGAATATTTTAATTTTTTCTTCGACATGTATTTCCTCATCCTTACGACAAGTTCCATGTCTTCCCCAACGGTTGTGGTCAGATATCCGCCGCAGCCAATAGCTACTTCCTTGTCGAACAGCCCCAGTGCGCCCGAAATAAGCAAAAGTCCATCAAGACGGCTCCAGGCCATACGTCCCATCAGGAATGCCCGTGTATATTCGATAACCTGGAAACGGGCCCATAAATTAGAGGGAACATCAATTTCGATGAGCTGTCCGTCAGCAATTTTACAAGAGTTTGCAATACCAATTACTCCTCCGGTTGCTATAACTTTGCGGTCGGTAGATTCCAGAAAGGGTTTTATCATTTTTTGAAGGGCATACGGATCAATGATCGAATCCACGTCAATAGAGATAAAATATTCTCCCTTGGCAATGTTGACCCCTGAGTTTAAGGCATCGGCCTTTCCGCCGTTAAATTTATCGATGATCGTGAGGTTGCTGAAAGCTCTTTTCCTGGATTTGTATATCCCGCGTATTTCCTGACAGGGTATTTTATAGTCAACTACATAGGGCACTTTTTCAAGATCAAAAGCTTCAATGGCTTTTTCAAGGGTGTTGTCGCGACTTCCGTCGTTGACCACAATGATCTCGAAACTTGGATAATAGAGTACGAGTAGCGCCTTAATATTTTCAACGATGCTGAGCGATTCGTTGAAAGCGGGGGCAATGATGGAAATCATCGGAGCAAAGGGCGATGAGAGGATGCTATCGAAATTTGTGTTTTTGGATTGGTTATGGTCTCTGATCAGTTCTCTCGCCGAAACAATAGCCAGCCAAAAATATGTGCCGAAAACACTAATTGTGTAGAACAAAAAGAAGTATTCGAATATGCGTATTATTAGGTCTGGGATCATAGTCTTTAATTTCGCGGGTCCTTAATGTGTGCCAGATAAAGATCAAGGTTGATATTGTGTTTCTGACTGATCTGGCTTAGCGTTTCCTCTCCTTTTCTGCTCATGTAATAAAGCGACCTGCATGCCTCAACCTTCATGGTCACCGATCCGGACAGAATGACTGATTCCAGAAAATGAAAATCTTCTTCATCGCCAACGTTTCGCAGGGCCTTTATGATTTCTATCTGATTGACTACAGGTTCCGATTCATAGATTTTTAACAGAAGCGATTTTCCATCGTAAAGTCTGAGGTCATTGATTGCACGTATGGCAAGAAACCGAGAGGTCTCAAGTTTACTTTCGATCATTTTAAATATCTCGGTAGCATCTTCAAATTGCTGAAAAAAGATAATCATGCGCAGGCAGAAATTCCGAACATTCGGTTGCGCCGAATCGATGTAGTTAATAAATGCCGGAACCGGAATCTGGTGTAGCCTGAAAATATGAAAGGCCGTTAATTGTGTCCATTGCGAAAATGGGCTTAACAGGTTCTTTAAAAAATCGAAAGGACTTTCCGGGTGAAGCCTCACATAAGAAACCTGGGCCTCAGTCCTGATCTGATAATGTTTATCGTTGATGAAATTGTTGATGATGTTGGTCGCACTCTTGGGGTCGAGGTTAGTAAGCTCCCTGATCCCCTGTGCTTTCTTGTAATAAAAAGGCGATTTGGTCAGTTTGAGCGAATCTTTGTTCAGTTCAAGACGCACAAAAATCTCCGTAATTTTGGCATCCATCTCTCCCCTGAGGTTTTCTTTAAAAATCAACAATACCAAAGTGAGAATTCTTCTGTTTTCAGGGTTTCTCAGTCTTTTTAATTTCGTAACAGTGGTATTCCAGTCGTTGATGTCGAAAAGGTACAGGCTGAGTACTTCTTCGTAATAGTTTTTATAGAAAATACGGTATCGTTCTTTTTTGTTCTTGAATTTGTTAGTGTTATATATGATCAGCAAAATAAAGGAAAGGTTGAAAATAAAAAACAAAATCAGTATGATGAAAATCAGGACAATTGGGTAGGTGTAAGTTCTTTCGATGAAACTGTTGTAAATCTTTCGGATAGATACCGGAAAGTGATTTTTCCCATATTCAAGAAGCTCCTTTTTGGTTTGATTCACATTTTTGTCTCCGATGAACCTAAGAATTAACTGATTTAATTCCCTGTGTGGGGCACTGCTTCTTGGAAGAGCCGACGGAATCGCGGTGGTTTTTTTCGTCTGAGGGAGCGAATCCGGTATATTCCTGATGATTTTTACTGTATCGCTTTGCTGAACTTTAGTTTTTGCTACAGAGTCAGGTTTGACTTCGGTCTGAGGTATAGGTTCATCCGCCACTTGTCTGGGGAAAGCACCAGTAATGCCTGTTTTAGATTCAATTTCGCTGGCATATAGCGAGGCCGTCCGTAGGTTCTCAAATTTCCCGATGATGTAGCGGCGCCAGTCTTCAGAAACGATTTCTGTAATGCTTTCTGTAATATGATAGCGGCGGGTAAATCTTCCGATGTCGAGAGGTTCTTTTGAAGCAGCCACCTGGACGGCATAATAGACCGAATCGGAGCTGTAGACCGGAAGAAAAGTATGAATGCCAAGCAAAACACAAACAATACGGGTGATTAGTTTCCAGGAATAAAGTTTGGTTCGCGCCATCTATTTTTTGTTGAGGTATTTATCAACTACTACTTTCTTGCGGCAAGTAATTTTCTCACTCTGACGCTCAGTTCAACAAGGCTGAAGGGTTTTACCATAAAATCATCAGCTCCGAGTTCAAAGGCTTTTAAAACGATTGCTTCGGCACCTGCAGCAGAGAGAACAAGGATTGGGGTTTTCTTTTTGTGCTCATCACGGACAATCGAAATGATTTCATTCCCGTTGATGAACGGCATGTATAAATCAGTGATAATAAGATCAACCTCCGTTTTTTCGAGCATGTCGATACATTCTTTCCCATCGTTTGCCTTTATGATTTCATATCCCTCCCGCGACAAACTATGAAAGATTGTTTCCAAAACCAGTTTATTGTCTTCAGCAACGATTATGCGCTCCATTTTAATGTTGTTAGTTTGATCTTAATTTGTCCGTTTTATCAAACAAAAAGGGTGTAACTATTTTTTTTATTTGGTAGCGAAGATACTAAAACCATAACCATTTTGATAATTTAGTGCAGAGAAAAGCTAGATTTGCTGAAGAACATGATTTTAAAGTTAAAGGTTTAGAACCTACTTAATAACATTTAGTTTCAGTATTCTTTTTTATTATTCAAATTTGTATCGTTCATGAAAAGCTTATTTTCTCTAGTTTCTGTGGTTTTTCTTATGGTACTTTTTGTATCCTCCGGATGCAAAAATGCTACTATTTCCGAAGCTCCTGCTCCTTCGCTGAAAGTTGATTCGGTTTATTCATGGGTTTGCAATATGCAAATGGAGAATGGTTTGCTCAAAAGCAGTGAAAGTGGGAAGTTAGTTTCACTCTATGATAATTCGCTTGCTGCCTTGGTATTTACTGCTTACGGCGATTTTTCAAGGGCTGAAAAAATATTTGATTTTTTTGAGGGGAGAATGGAGTCGGAGTTATTGGTTCATCCGGGCGGGTTTGGCCAGATGCGCACCAGCGATGGCATCCCGGTTGAGAATAAACCAAAGCGTTGGCTGGGGGACAATGCCTGGCTGCTCATCGCCTTGAACAATTATCATCGCCTGGCTCAGAATAGTCGGTATAAAAATCTTGAAACAGCGCTTTCAAACTGGATTGTTTCGCTTCAGGATACAGATGGCGGGCTTTGGGGGGGATTTGATGAAAAGGGAAAGCAGATTTCGAAAATCGCAGAAGGGAATATAGACGCTTTTAATGCCATAGCGGGTTATACCGATTTTCATCGAAAGTTGCTGAGGCATTTTAAACAAGTTAGGTGGGATACAAAAGATAAATTGTTGATTGCCTGGGAAGATAATCCGGATTACAGGTATGCACTCGATTTACATTCATGGGGTTACTGTACTTTCGAAGGATTCCCGGAAAGTGTTCTTCGAAAGGCCAACCGGTTTTTAACGGTACAAAGGGCAACACTTACCAACCAACTGATTCACGGGTATTGTTTCGATGAAGATTGTGATGTTGTATGGATTGAAGGAACAGGCCAAATGGCCGTTGCTTTCATAAAAGCTAAAAAAGAGAAAGATGCGCAGGCCTACCTGTCTTCGATAGAGAAAAATCTTTCGTCCAGCAGTTTATTCCCCGATACTTACGGATTGCCATATACATCCAACTTCGGTAGCTCTTATGGCAATGATTTGCTATGGGAAGGAGCCGGTACGAATATTGCCATATCGTCTACTGCCTGGTATTTACTTGCCAGGCTGCGTTTTGATCCGCTCGAATTGGGCTATACAAAAAATATCCCTGACGAAGATAAATTCTGGACTAAATAACTTCAATCCCCTTTTCTGCCAGCAATTGAAGGCTCATTTCACGAAGTTTGTATTTCTGGATTTTACCACTTGCTGTCATCGGAAAATCGGAAACAAAAAAAATGTATTCGGGAATTTTATACCGGGCAATTTTGCCACGGCAGAACTCCTGAACGGCCTCTGCGGTCAATTCACGGCCTGATTTCAACCTGATAAACGCTCCGACCTGTTCTCCGTATTTGTTGCTTGGAACACCAGCAACTTCAACAGCTTCCACTTCAGGCATATTGTAAATAAAGTTCTCTATTTCGCGTGGATAAATGTTTTCTCCGCCACGAATGATCATGTCTTTGATGCGCCCCGTAATCCGGTAAAATCCATCCGGAGTTTTCACTGCCAGGTCGCCTGAATGCAGCCATCCATTTTTGTCAATCGCTTTGGCAGTTGCTTCAGGATTTTTATAATAACCTTTCATCAGGTTATATCCGCGGCAGCATATTTCACCCTGATCACCCACGGGACAATCCTCTCCAGTTTCCGGGTTTATAATCTTCACCTCTACATTCGGAAATTCAAACCCAACTGTGGTTGCACGGACTTCGGGCGAATTGTGGGTTCTGGTCGCAGTCATCCCAGGCGATGTTTCGGTCAGTCCATAGACTATAATGATGTCTTTCATATGCATTTTCTGCATCACCTGATTCATGGTTTCAATAGGGCAGAGGGAGCCAGCCATAATCCCGGTTCGAAGCGAACTCAGATCAAACAAGTTAAACATAGGATGATTCAATTCGGCAATAAACATGGTTGGTACTCCATGCAATGCCGTACACTTTTCTTTTTCAACAGAAGCCAGTACCATAACCGGATCAAAATTTTCTACCATGATCATGGTGCATCCATGCGTAATTACAGCGCATAGGGCCAGCACACAACCGAAACAATGAAACAGCGGAACACAAACCAGTAATCGTTCGTTATGGGTAAACCTCATGCACTCGCCCGCAGCAAAACCGTTATTCAGAATGTTGTGATGAGTAAGCAATACTCCTTTGGGGAAGCCTGTTGTTCCGGAGGTATATTGCATGTTTACCACATCATGGCAACTGATGTTTTCCTTGATCAATTCCAGTTCCATATCGTCAATATGGCTGCCAAGTAAAATGAGTTCTGAAGTGTTGTACATTCCACGGTGCTTTTGGGGCCCAATGAAAATAACATTCTGAAGTTTCTGGAATTTTTCGCTTTTCAGGTTTCCACGCTGACTGTTCTTTAATTCAGGAACTAAATCAAAAATCATATTCACGTAATCACTGTCCCGAAAACCATCTACCAGGCAAAGGGTATGGATATCAGCATCCAGAAGAAGGTATTCAAGTTCGGACGATTTGTAATTAGTATTAATGGTGACCAGAACAGCTCCTATTTTAGCGGTCGCAAACATGAAAGTGAGCCAGTCGGGAACATTGTTTGCCCAAATACCTACCTTATCATCGGTACCAACCCCAATATACAAAAGGCCTTTTGCCAGCTGATCGACCCGTTCATTGAACTGCGAATATGTGAAACGTAAATTCCGGTCGGCATAAACCATAAATTCCCGGTCGGGTGCTTCGATGGAATGCTTTTCGAGTAATTCACCCAGAGTATAATCGAGTAATTGCATGAAATCTGATTTTCAGGATGAAGTATGAACTAAAAAGGTGCGTAAACAACTGCGAGTATCCGTGCCGACTGATTATTCCCGGCATGGACATTATGAAGTACAATGGAATCCAGATAAATGCTGTCTCCTTTTTCCAACTTGTATATTTCCTTCCCATAATTGATTTCAATGGCGCCGTCCAGAACATAAATAAATTCCTCTCCTTCGTGTGAAGAGAGCATATAGTCTGATTGGAGACCGGGTTCAATGTCCACAATAAATGGTTCCATATTGCGACCTGCTTTATCAAAAGCAAGCGAAAAAAAGTTTAGATGTTCGCGGGTTTCACTGCTTTGAGAAGTAAACCGCACCCCTTTGTGATATTCGCCTGAGCGAACAACTACCGGCCCGTATGAATCGCTGTCATCGAGAAAAGTACCCAGCCGAACACCCAGAGCACGGGCAATTTTAATTAGTGGAGCCAAAGAAGGAACATTTTTTTCCTCTTCAATTTTCCCGATCAAAGCGATATCCATTCCGCTTCGCTCGGCCATTTCTTCAAGGCTGACTTTTTTTAATTCCCGAATTTGTTTAATTTTTTCACCTACGGATTTCTCGGCTGCCATAATCAGGGGGATTTTTAGAGAGTGATTCACAAAATTAGATTTATTTTGTTCTTGCACAAACCAGAAAGCATCGAAATTTGCTGGTTTTTCGAAGTATCTTCAGGTCAGAAATTCAAAAAAGGATTAGTAAATGCAGTATTTATTCCAGATGTTTCCGGCTCAGATATTCAACACGCAACATAAGCAATAGCAATATCATGATACAAACTATAGCTCTTACCGAATAGATAGTTGCCAGTATCCCTTTGCTTGATAAAAGTGACAATACTGGAGCCAGCAGCATTCCCAACCAAATCAAAAACGATTCGCTGTTTTCGCGCGTTTTCCACAACCGGCTGATTACCGGAAAATAGGCGATGACCAGAATTATCTGGGTTAAGGTATGTGTCACAACATGATTTTTGGTGATGAACCAAAACAACAATATCACGAGTACAGCTATCAGGCAACCTTTGTCGAACCGGCTGAACCGGGTGGTGTGATCTCCAAACAGGAAAATGGCTATCGAGACGATGGCTGTAAGCGCCAGGTCAGTAGTATTCAGAATATTGTCGAGCAGGCTGAATGTATCCGATTTAAGGTAAGTAGCGAGGCTGATGGCGACGGCAATTGTGAAAAAAATCCACATGGCCAATGCCGGTTTTATCTTCTGTTTATAGGTGAGCCAGCAATACCAGCAAGTAATAGCTAAATTAAGAATCGAAACACTTCCTAAAGATATTTGCCTGATTAGGTTTTCGTGCATAATGATGAACAGTTAAGTTTACAAACAGAATACAATTATATCACATTATCCGAAATATTTATCATTCATTTTTGATGATTGAATCGTACCTTTGACTTAAAATAAGACTCTATCATGATGTCATCATTCATTAATGAAGCCGAAATAGCCAGGATACTGGAACAGAATCAAAAACCAGATCCGGCAAAAGTCAGGGCAGTGCTTAATAAGGCCAAGGAAATGAAAGGCCTTGATATGGAAGATGTGGCTGTGCTTTCAAATATCAGCGACCCTATGCAGCTATTTGAACTTTTTGAAGAGGCCAATCATATCAAGGAAAAAATATATGGGAAACGGCTGGTAATCTTTGCTCCATTATATATTTCCAATCTTTGTGCTAATGAATGTACTTATTGTGCCTTCAGGGCTCAAAATAAAGAAATAATCCGACGCTCTTTATCACAGGACGAGATCAGAAATGAAACGGAGATGTTGGTTAAACAAGGGCATAAGCGGGTATTGCTAGTTGCTGGAGAATCTTATCCCAAACAAGGATTTCAGTATGTAATCGATTCAGTAGCCTCTGTTTACGAAACTAAAGTGGGGAATGGTGAAATACGACGTGTGAATGTAAATGTCGCCCCACTCGAAATCCCTGAGTTTAAATTATTGAAGGAAGCTAATATCGGGACTTATCAGTTATTTCAGGAAACCTATCACCACGAAACCTATAAGAATGTACACACGGGAGGTAAAAAGAAAGATTACGATTTTCGGGTTACTGCCCTTCACCGGGCGATGGAGGCTGGTATAGACGATGTTGGAATTGGCGTACTTTTCGGATTATTTAACTTCCGTTTCGAATTGCTTGCCTTAATGCAACATGTCCGCGAACTCGAAAGTGTTTTTGGAGTTGGCCCACATACCATCAGCGTGCCACGGCTCGAACCCGCAACCGGATCAGATATTGCCTCGCACCCCCCATTTGCAGTTCCCGATCTCGATTTCCGCAAAATTGTAGCCATTCTTCGCCTGGCTGTTCCTTATACAGGTCTTATCATGTCAACCCGTGAAACTGCCCAAATGCGCCGTGAAACTTTTGCATTGGGCGTTTCACAGATTTCAGCCGGAAGCCGCACTAATCCGGGAGGTTATACCGATTCACTCCACGAAGCCGATGGAAGTCAATTTTCTTTAGGCGACCATCGTCCACTTGATCTGGTTATCCGCGATGTGGCCGAAATGGGCTATATTCCTTCGTTCTGTACGGGTTGTTATCGGTTAGGGCGAACAGGTCAGGATTTTATGGATCGGGCAAAACCGGGAGACATCAAGAATCATTGCGGTCCGAATGCCATTTCCACATTTATGGAATACCTGATGGATTATGCATCGTATGAAACCCGCCTGATTGGTGAAGACCTGATTGATGATGTAATTAGCTCCATGGATGGAATTGCCCGCGAACGAGCGGTTAATCTTCTCGAAAAAGTGAAAAAAGGCAACCACGATATGTATTGTTGAAAACTGTATAGTTTGCCACATGGTAAATAGATTTATGTTGCAGTTTTCAGGAAAAAGGAAAGAGAAAAGTGCTCTTGTCCGGAAAGAAAATCAAATTGAATACAATCTGGGTTTTACCCTGAAAGGGTTAAATATCAATAGCTCCGGGTAAGAAGGAACGACACAACCCGGGGTTGAATCGCAAGCAGAAGACAAGGCGCATCTCTGAATTTTATTTAAAAAAGCTAGGTTGTATGCGCCGCATTAGGAATAGTTGATTAGGAATATTTCAAAAACCCCAAATATCATTTATGCCAAAATTCCGAACTGAAACCGATCTTTTAGGAAGCATGGAAATTCCTGCCGATATTTTGTGGGGAATCCACACAGCCCGGGCTTTGGAGAATTTTCAACTGTTGAAAAAACCAGTTCATCCTGAACTGATAAAAGCTTACGGCGAAGTTAAACTGGCATGTTTTCGAACGAACCGGAATCTAGGTTATTTTTCTGACGGGGAAAAAGCGGATGCCATAGAACGGGCTTGCACTGAATTGGCTGCAGGCTTACTTTCAGAACATGTTGTGGTTGATGCTTTGCAGGGTGGAGCTGGTACCTCAACCAACATGAACGTGAACGAAGTAATAGCAAATCGTGCATTGGAAATATTAGGAAAACCAAAAGGGGCATATAGTTTAATCTCACCGCTTGATGATATCAACCTTCATCAATCAACAAACGATACGTATCCTACTGCGCTCAAATTGGCGGCTATCCGTATGATTCGTCGGCTGGAACAATCGGTACTTGCGCTGCAGGAAGCATTTCAGGACAAGGAAAAAGAATTTGCACATGTGGTGAAAATTGGCCGAACTCAGTTGCAGGACGCCGTATTAACAACTTTGGGTCGGGAAATGGGCGCCTATGCTGAAGCCTTTAACCGCGACAGGTGGCGATTTTCGAAATGCGAGGAACGTTTGCGTGTTGTGAATCTGGGGGGAACAGCCATTGGAAGCGGTCTCGGAGCCCCTCGTAATTTTATTTTCGGAACAGTTGACAAGCTTCGGGAAAATACTGGCATTGGATTAGCAAGGGCTGAGAACCTGATTGATAATACCCAGAATGCCGATGTTTATGTGGAGGTTTCAGGAATGATAAAGGCCTGTGCTGTTTCTTTGTTAAAAATCAGCAACGACCTCAGGTTAATGGCAAGCGGACCGGATGCAGGTTTGGCCGAGATCATTCTGCCTCCAAAACAAGCGGGTTCCTCAATTATGCCGGGGAAGATAAACCCGGTAATTCCTGAAGCTGTGGCCCAGGCTGCCATCATGGTCATCGGGCATGATTTGGTTATTTCGCAGGCTGCGGCAGGTGGGAATCTCGAACTCAACCAGTTTATGCCTTTAATTGCATATTCCTTACTCGAAAGTATAGATTTACTTACCAATGCCTGTACTATGCTCAGGATACATTGCATTCAAGACTTGAAAGCCAATGAAGAACAGTGCCGAAAAAATGTACTGAATTCAACTGCCCTGATAACAGCGCTTATTCCGAGGATTGGCTACGAAAAAGTCAGTGAAATTGTTAAGAAAGCTAAAGCCGAACAAATTTCGATTGTGCAGGCTGTTCTTAATTCAGGAATAGTTAACGAGCTTGAAATGAATCAGCTAATCAGTCCGGAACAGGTTAGCCGCTTAGGTTCCTGATCATTTTTCAATTTGCTTATTTATAATTATTCTAAATAATTGTTAACGGGCTTGGCGGTTAATAGAAAACTTCCTAGATTTCCAAAGAATTTAATATTAACTACTTAAAAATTGATGTCATGAAAAGATTAGCAATGATTTTAGCAGTAACTTTCACAATGGGATTGGCTGCATCAACCGTAAGCGCTTCAACTGTTAAGGAAGACGCCAAAAAAACTGAAAAGAAAGAATGTTGCAGTAAAGACAAAAAAGAATGCGCTACTGAGAAAAAAGCTGAAAAACCAGCCGAAAAGAAATAAGATCACTTGAAATTTCAAGTTTAAAAAATGACCAGTTTTACTGGTCATTTTTTTTGCCTGTATAAAACGCCTTTCGTCTTTTCGACATTTGACATGAATCAATTCCTAATAATTGTTAACACGCTTTGAAGATTACCATAAAGTAATTAGTTTGGCAGAAGAATTAAATTTATACTACTTAAAAATTGATATCATGAAAAAATTAGCATTGGTTTTAGCTATTGCATTTACAATGGGATTGGCTGCTTCTACAGTATCAGCTGCAACAAAAGACGACAACACTAAGAAAACTGAGAAAAAAGAATGCTGTACAAAAACTACTGAATGCAGTAAAGACAAAAAAGCTTGCTGTGCCGCAAAAACTGAAGTAAAAACAGAAACCCCGGCAAAGAAATAAGACTATACCAGTTTTATTTAAGATAAAACAAAAATGACCGTTAATCGCGGTCATTTTTGTTTTAGTTAACTTTGTATTGCGGTATCGCCAGACTTTTCAGACTTCCTTATTCTTGAAGTATTCTACTTTGCCAGCTTGAGCAATGTGTTTTACCTTGTCAATCAACGATGATTTTTGTTCTTCTGTCAACTTGGTGAAGGATCGGGCAAGCGCGATTTTTTCTCGCATGAAAGTTGCATTTTCGTTTCCTGAAATAAGAACCGAAACTGGCAGGGACCATACAAAATGCATAGCCTCTTTAATACTCAGGTAGTTTGGAATTAACGGATCATCAGTTACCCATCCAGCTTGATCTTTTTTTGCAAAGAATCTTCCATCTGCCAACGATTTGATAGCCAGAATTCCCATATTCCGTTTTAGTGCTTCAGGCATTACCGTTTGTGTAAAACTGAAATACGTCTGATCCAATACATTTACAGGCATCAATACGGTATCAAAAATGTCACTTTCTTTGGTTCGTTCAAGCATACGGGCATGAGCAAATGGATTTTGATGCCCGGTGAATCCGAGGTATTTGATCTTGCCTTCTTCTTTAGCTTTCAACAAAACATCAAGAACACCCAACTGTATCCTGCTGTCAACATCTCCGGGAGTTGAAATTGCATGAACCTGGTACAAATCAAGATGATCGGTTTTTAGTCTTTGAAGTGTTCCTTCCAAGTGCTCCCTGACAGTTTTTGCATCTTTGCCTGTCGATTTACTCATCAGGAAAATCAAGTCACGGTATTGAGGTGTAAGGTATTTACCATACCGTGTTTCACTGGTTCCATTTCCATAGCTTTCTGCAGTGTCGAAAAAACGGACACCTCCTTCTAAAGATGCTTCTATGACTTCTTGCGCATCACGTTCGGTAGTCCAGCCAATGTGGTAGCCTCCGGTACCAAGTATGGTTACATATTGGTTTGTCCTTCCAAGTTTTCTTTTTGGAAGAATTTCACCGAGTCTGTCTCTGTCTTCGTTAGCTGCATTTGTTGAACCAGCTAATGCAAGACCCGCAGATGCGCCTGCAATTGATTTGAGAAATGTTCTTCGGTCAGCCATAACTTTTAGTTTATTTTTTCAAACAAAAGTTACGAAATATTGTTGAGATTTTTTTCAGAATTACTTCATTGAATCTTGTTTAACCTGAAAACGCTGCGTTAATTAAATTGGTGAGAAGGATTATCGAATACTTGGTTCTTTTGTCAATTAATGTTTAAGAAAATACTTCAAAGGCAATAGGATTTATTTCTTAATTTCAGGAGTTTTTGCACTTTTCTTCTTTCTGAAATCCCAGGGAATGTTGTAATAGATTGAATAGGTGAAATCCATGTTAAATCCCTTTGCTGCTTTTCCATAACCGGGAATGAAGTATACAGGAGGCATCCATAAGTTTTTGTGATTAAATTTCACTTTTCCGCGAACGGTCCAACCCATGTAGAAATTGTGAAACAGTTCACCCTTAATTCCAATGAGAAATTCACCCCAGTGTGCAAAATAATTCTGATTCCCGAATTGTCCGGTTACCGGGCCCCAATAGGAATCAACCCAATATTGGTTCACTTTTTGGCGTGCCAGCGAAAAGCCATATCGAAGTCCGAAAAACAAAACATCCTTATCATTTTTTTGCTCAGCCTGAAGAAAGTTATAATCAAAGCCGATGCGCGAATAGCTTCCCTGACCAGTATAATCAATAAAATCAGTCTTTACTTTCATAACCTCATATCCCGACTCGAAAACTGAGAACCAGTTAGGCCATACTTCCAAATCGGCTGAGAATTCGGATCCATATCGGTTTCCTTTAGTCCACAAATCCTGGAAAGGGCGTGTAACATCCATTCCCAGTCTGATGCCCCTCATCCGGATGTAATTGTCTGTTCTTTTAGGTTTTATTTTTTTTTCCTGCTCTCCCTGCCCGTAGCTAATTGCCGTCAGTAGCAGAAGGAGTAAGGTAAAGCTTAATATTCTCATTCCATTTTTTAGTTACCAGACTGTCTGTAATCAGAATCGAATCAATCTGGTTGTTTGTATAATCGATAGACTGTAACTTGTATTCAAAATAAAATCCGGATTCCATTGAGGCAAATTTCTGCATCGTTTGATGAATGAATGTGATGGTATCGATTTTTGAATCGAACGAAATCACGAAACTGGTTGTATCGTTTGAGGATAAGGGCAATAATATTTTCTGAAGCAGCGAATCTTTTACCCACAAATACTCATGACCAACTCCCCAAACAGTAACATTCTGAGAAACGGCAGCTTTAGTTGATGAATTCAGGAAAGAAGCCTGAACAAAAGCCTGAGGAGGAATCTCATAGACTTCCTTACAGGCGTTTACTATAATCAGGACAAAAATCAGATAGACAAATTGTTTCATTCACTCATTTATTTTATGAACTCCGTAAAGGTAGGCATATTCAACAGGAATTGGAAAACCATTTAACTTTTTTACTTGTGGATTAATATTCGAAGTCTGACTCAGAGTATTAATGGAAGATTGCCATTCCTAAAAATTAGATATCTTTGCGCAAAATCCAACAGGAGTATTTGATTAAGAAGGTTTTTAAGATTTTTTTTAGGGATGAAGAACATACGGAATTTCTGCATTATTGCACATATCGATCACGGAAAAAGCACATTAGCTGACAGATTGCTTGAATTTACCAAAACTGTTGACGGCAGAGCTATGAAAGCTCAGGTTCTGGACAGTATGGATCTTGAGCAGGAACGTGGAATTACCATCAAGAGCCACGCTATACAAATGCAATACAGGCTTAATGACCAGGAATATACTCTGAATTTGATTGATACTCCCGGGCATGTTGACTTTTCGTACGAAGTTTCGCGTTCAATTGCTGCCTGCGAAGGCGCTTTGCTCATCATTGACTCAACTCAGGGAATTCAGGCGCAAACCATTTCCAATTTATACCTGGCTATTGAACACGATCTGGAAATTATCCCCATTCTGAATAAAATGGATTTAGATAATGCCATGCCAGAAGTGGTTGAAGATCAGATTATCGGACTGATTGGTTGCAAACGCACCGACATTATTCGTGCCAGCGGCAAAACTGGTCTGGGTATTGAGGAAATTCTTGAACGTATTGTAAATGTTATCCCTGAACCGCAAGGCTCGGTTGATGCACCACTTCAGGCATTAATCTTTGACTCGGTTTTCAATCAATTCAGAGGAGTGATTGCCTATTTTAAGGTAGTGAATGGTGTGATTCGCAAAGGCGATATGGTTAAATTCGTAAATGCCTCGAAAGAATACCTGGCTGACGAAGTAGGTGTGCTGAAACTCGGAATGTTTGAACGCCCCGAAATGAAAGCCGGAGATGTGGGGTACATTATTTGCGGAATTAAAACAGCCAAAGAAGTTAAAGTTGGCGATACCATTACCCATGTTAAAGCGCCTTGTGAAAAGGCTATCGAAGGTTTTGAAGAAGTGAAACCGATGGTTTTTGCCGGTGTTTACCCAATCGATTCCGACGATTATGAAGATTTGCGTGCTTCAATGGAAAAACTCCAGTTGAATGACGCCTCACTCACTTATGAGCCTGAATCATCGGCTGCACTTGGTTTTGGATTTCGTTGCGGATTCCTCGGACTGCTGCATATGGAAATTATTCAGGAGCGATTGGACCGTGAATACGATATGAATGTGATTACCACAGTTCCAAACGTTTTATATCATGTGCATACGACTAAGGGCGAAACCATTAATGTATATAATCCTTCCGGACTGCCCGCCACTACAACCATCGACGATATTGACGAACCATTTATACGGGCAAACATTATCACGGCCTCCGATTTTATCGGGCCAATTATGACTTTGTGTCTCGATAAACGCGGTATTCTTTTGAAACAGGATTACCTGACCACCGATCGCGTGGAGATGGTGTTTGATCTTCCTTTGGGCGAAATTGTATTCGACTTTTACGATAAGCTGAAGTCTATTTCGAAAGGATATGCCTCGTTCGATTACCATATGCTCGACTTCCGCCCTGCTAAACTGGTTCGTCTGGATATTCTCCTGAATGGCGAAATGGTTGATGCATTATCGACCTTGATCCACTTTGACAATGCGTATAATTTCGGACGACGGATGTGCGAAAAACTGAAAGAGTTGATTCCCCGCCAACAATTCGACATTGCCATTCAGGCAGCTATCGGAGCAAAGATTATTGCACGCGAAACCGTTAAAGCTGTTCGGAAAGACGTAACCGCCAAATGTTACGGGGGTGACATCACACGGAAACGCAAGTTGCTTGAAAAGCAAAAGAAAGGAAAGAAACGTATGAAACAGGTTGGAAACGTTGAAGTTCCGCAAAATGCTTTCCTGGCTGTACTGAAATTAGATTAGGTTTCTACTCACGGGGTGATTCAAAATCACCCCGTGAGTAACATAAAAAAGAGCCACTCATCAGAATGGCTCAGAATCTTTTAGAATCTTAGCAATTAAAAGAATCAATTTTCAATAAGCTTACTTCATTCCTTTGTGGAACTCCTCTATTTGCTTGGCAGTAATTACATCAACTTTTTGAATCTTTGCATTAGCAAGGACTTCTTCAGGTAACATCTTGCGAACAGCTTCTTCTGAAGGGGCTTTGAGGAAAGCATAACTGGTATGGTCGCCTGCCATACATCCGAATTTGTATTTAGAAAGATCGTCCTCTCCTTTTGATTTCAGTTCATCCAATACCTTCATGCACGACTCTTTAGTATGTGGAGCCATAACAAAATAGGTATTGTCCATAGTTGCGCCTTTGTTCGCTTTAACATCTGATTTTACAGCATTTTTTACATCTTTTTTTTCTGTTTGGGCAATAACATTGCTCATCATAAAAAGACAAAGCACAAGGAATGTTCCAAAGAATTTCTTAGTTTTCATAGTAATAACTCCTCTTCTTTAATGGTTAAAAATTGGATTAACATCGCAAATATGTAAAAAGTTCAATTTGCATACCTTGATTTTGAATCATTTACAATTTTTAACAAATTCGCTGTTCGTGCTAGTGTACCCGAGCTAATTCCTGTTTATGGAAATAAAAAATCCCGCTTTTCAGCAGGACTTTTTATTATTTGTTTTCAGCTTCAAATTACAAAATCAGTTTGTACCCCTTTCCATGCACGTTGATAATCTCAACTTTTGGATCGTCTTTCAAATGTTTCCGAAGTTTCGTGATGTAAACATCCATGCTACGGGCATTAAAGTAATTGTCGTCAATCCAGATTGTTTTCAGGGCAAAATTGCGCTCAAGCACTTTGTTGGCATTATTGCAAAGAAGTCGCAAAAGCTCAGCTTCCTTGGTGGTCAGTTTAACTTCTTCCTCACCGCCTGTCAGTATTTGTTTTCGCGTATCGAAAGTGTAAATGCCTAGTTTATAAACTGTATCATCGGGTGAATTGGTGTCCTGCATGATCCGTCGCATAATGGCTTCAATACGAAAAATCAACTCTTCCATGCTGAATGGCTTGGTGATGTAATCGTCGGCTCCAATTTTGAACCCTTCCAAAACATCTTCCTTCATGTTTTTCGCAGTCAGAAAAATAATTGGAATATCCACATTTATCAGCCGGATATCTTTCGCCAATGAGATGCCATCTTTCCGGGGCATCATGATATCCAAAATACAAAGGTTGTAGGAATGATTCCTGAAACCTTTATATGCTGCTTCTCCATCGGGATACAAATCGGTATCATATCCTTTGGCGATCAGGTATTCTTTAAGTAACAAACCGAGATTTTCGTCATCCTCGGCCAAGAGCAATTTTACTTTTTTTTCCATGGTTATCTGCATTTATAGGAAAATATATCATGAATTTAGTTCCTTTATTTGGTGCGCTTTCTACTTTAATCTGACCGTGATGTGCTTCTGTAATAATTTTGACGTAACTCAATCCAAGCCCGAATCCTTTCACATCGTGTACATTACCTGTTGGAACACGGTAAAAGCGTTCAAAAATCTGGCCAACATGTTCCTTTTGTATCCCAATTCCCTGATCTTTTACTGCTAATACCAGATATTGGTCTTTCAGCTCAGTCGAAATAGTAATTTTTGGTTCGTCTTTGCTGTATTTCACTGCATTGTCGAGCAAGTTAAACAAAACATTGGTTAAATGTACATCATCTGCCTTGATTACAGCCGGATCTGCATTCAATTCTGTAGTCAGTTCACCGTTCTTTGATTTCACCCGAAGTTCAAAATTTAATACGACTGAATTAATCAGGTTGTTAATGTTGACTTCCTTGAACTTTAATTTTAGTTTCCCTTCATTAAATACCGCCATTTGCAATACCTTTTCAACCTGAGTTGTTAATCGTTTGCTCTCCTGAAAAATAATTCCTGAAATGTGCTCTATGGTTTTGGGCGTATTAGTTACCGTATTGTCGCGTAACATTTGACTGGCCAATGAAATGGTTGAAATGGGGGTTTTCAGCTCGTGAGTCATATTGTTGATGAAATCATTTTTAATATTCGATAATTTCTTCTGTCTTAAGATGATCAGAATAGTAAAAACAAATATTCCGATCAGCATGGCTGTGAGCACAAAGGTAGGGATAACAAGCAGGCCCGTTTCTTTCATCAGGAATGTGTTCTGTTTCGGGAAATATACAAAAAGATAGTTTGGTTTCAGGTCATCATCATGTGGAAATAGCAAGGTCTGATATTCATTTTGTGGTTTCGAATTATAACTTTTATCTCCATAAATAAAGCGTTCTTCTCCATTGGAAAAAGACTTTAAGGCATATCTGAAATCCAGGTTTATGCCCTTACTTTTTAATTCCGATTTAATTCTCCTACCAAGGGTATAAACATCAATACGGTCATCAATTGGAAGTTGAAATTGAATAGCGGCCTGTGATTGCATAAACAACATACGTGCCCTTATGTCTTGCCGTTCTTCGTATTGCTGGCTTGCATAACCATCTGATTCATGAAAAATATCAAAAGCGTTCGGATAATCACCTGGTCTGCCCCGTTCGTTCTGAACTTCATTAGGGTCTTTTTCTCCATAATCAACTATTAGTTCTTCACTTTGGATAACTCCGCTTGAATGCTGTGAATACTGAAACGATAGCTTGGAACTGTTCAGATTTAATGTTCCGGAAATTGATTGTTGATTATTGCCTGGGAAAATACCATTCCCTTTTGGAGCTGAAATATTTTTAGCAAATTCGTTTAGGGCTGAAGCTTCCTCCAATTCGAGCTGATAGGCAACCAGGCTCAATGCGCCTTTTACAGCTGCATCAAATTGTTCTTCTTTTATTTCAAGGGCTTGTATAATAGAACTAGTCTGAACCAGAATTAAACTGGTCATCACCAGGATCATTAAAACGATCAATGTAATTATCACCCTTCTGCTCATGGCACAAAGATAACCTTTAAAAATACTGATTATAAATACTTAACAATATTTAACACTGGTTTCGGGATGGTTTGGAATGTGTTGCAAATGAGTGAAATTCTGAATTACTATCCTGTAAGTTGTACGTTAACTCAGATGTGAAGTGAATAAAAAATTGGAAAGTTATTCAGTAGAACTCTCAGAATCCAGGTTTATCCTGATTTTGTCGAGGGCTACTTTTGATGCATTTTGCTGTGCTTCTTTTTTTGATGTTCCGGTTCCTTTACCGAAAAGTTCAGTGTCAACTTCGATGGTTGCAATAAACCATGGTTGTTTTCCATCGTTTTTACTCTCATCAACGGTATCAAACGAAACTGCTTTTTTGTTCTTCTGCGACCATTCAATTAGTTGACTTTTATAATTGGTGTTGGTGTTTTGTACTTCAACCAGATTAACGTAGTTGTTCAGTAGTTTTCGGGTGATGAATTTTTTTGCTTCTGCATAACCTTTATCCAGATAAATGGCGCCAATCAATGCTTCAAGGGTGTCGCCGTAAATATGGCTCGATTCAATGGTAGAAGTAGTGTTTGACTGAATGTAATGGTTAAGTCCGATCTGGTAGGTGAGTTGAGTCAGAAAGCTGCGGTTGACCAGCTTGGAACGCATTTGGGTAAGGTAACCTTCGTCCTGATTGGGAAACCGGTTATATAAAAAATCGGCAATTGCAGCGCCCAGTATAGCATCGCCTAAGTACTCGAGTCGTTCATTGTTAACGTAATTCCCCTGAGAGTTTATTTTGGATGCTGATTTATGTATAATGGCAATATCATATACCCGAAGATTAGTCGGGTAAAATCCAAGGAGGGATTTTAAAAACAAATAAAACTCTTTTCTAGGAGAAGAAAAGAGTTTTATTCTTTGAACGATGGTACGTATCACTTGTATTAAATTTTCTTAAAAATAACAGATGCGTTGTGCCCACCAAAACCAAAAGTGTTACTTAAAGCAACTTTGATTTTACGTTCTTTTGCGACATTGAAAGTGAAATCAAGTTTTGAGTCAATTTCAGGATCGTCTGTAAAATGATTAATCGTTGGGGGAATGATTCCATGCTGAATAGCCTTGATACATGCGATAGCTTCAACAGCGCCGGCTGCTCCCAACAAGTGTCCGGTCATCGATTTGGTAGCACTGATGCTTAGGTTATAAGCATGATGCCCAAAACAATTCTTGATAGCTTTTGGTTCAGCAATATCTCCAAGTGGCGTTGAGGTTCCGTGTACATTGATATAATCAACATCTTCCGGATTTAAACCTGCGTCTTCCAAAGCAAGTTTCATTACTAAAGTTGCACCACCGGCTTCAGGGTCAGGGGCTGTCATATGGTATGCATCCGCCGACATTCCACCACCAACCATTTCAGCATAAATTTTTGCACCACGTTTAACGGCGTGTTCATATTCCTCAAGAATGAGTGCACCAGAACCTTCTCCCATAACAAAACCATCACGATCGAGGTCAAAAGGACGTGAGGCTGTTTGTGGATCGTCGTTTCGGGTAGAAAGGGCACGCATGGAATTGAACCCGGCCAAACCGGCATGGTTAACAGCGGCTTCTGATCCTCCGGCAATAAATAAATCAACTTTACCTAAGCGAATATAATTCATTGCCTCAATTAAAGCATGACTTGCCGAGGCACAAGCGGTAACCGTAGTAAAGTTGGGCCCCCTAAAACCATATCGGATTGAAAGTAATCCGCTGGCAATATTGGCAATCATTTTCGGAATGAAGAATGGAGAAAATCTCGGCACTTCGGGTTTGTAACCTTTTACTTCTTCGTAGAAAGTTTGCAAACCACCAATTCCGGCACCCCAGATGATTCCAGCCCTGTCTTTGTTGATAGTTTCGAGGTTAATACCAGAATCCTCCAATGCCTGCGCTGCTGTGGCATACGCAAACAAGGTAAACGGATCGTGTTTACGAACCTCTTTTGCTTCAACATAAACTGAGGGATCAAAATTTTTCAACTCGCACGCAAAAGTTGTTTTTTGATGTGAGACGTCGAAATGGGTGATGGGGCCGGCTCCACTAACGCCGTTTTTAAGGCCTTCCCAAAATTCCTCAACAGAATTGCCAAGCGGGGTTACCGCTCCAAGGCCGGTAACAACTACCCGTTTAAATTCCATAAATTTTGTTTTGGTATGATTACTTCAAATTTGCTTCGATGTGCTTGATAGCTTCACCAACGGTTGAAATTTTTTCAGCCTGATCATCTGGAATGGCAAGATCAAATTCTTTTTCGAATTCCATAATCAGTTCAACGGTGTCAAGTGAATCAGCACCAAGATCATTGGTGAAAGATGCTTCCATGGTTACTTCACTCTCATCAACTCCTAATTTGTCAACAATAATTGCTTTTACTTTTGATGCAACGTCAGACATAACTCTAATTTTTGGTTAATATTAAAATTTGTTTCAAAAAATTCGATGCAAAGTAATAAATTTACGCCTGATATTTCAAACAAAAAATGA
>Ga0209417_1002780_pt1 | contig 25420 bp, 31 predicted proteins | sample RifGroF2_FD_184002 | JGI IMG/M metagenome (GOLD analysis project Ga0209417, IMG submission 184002) | Groundwater microbial communities from Rifle, Colorado, USA - Groundwater F2 (SPAdes) (version 2) | ecosystem: Environmental > Aquatic > Deep subsurface > Groundwater | place: Rifle, Colorado... | reverse complement strand
TTTAAGAATTTTAATGATTTGTTCTACTGTAAATTTTCCTTGTTTCATTTTTTAGTTCTCCTATTATTTTATCCTACATAGGAGTCACTAAGTTTTAAATAGGGGAGTTTTTGGGGTTGATGTCAGATTTTAAAAATTTTATTATAATATTTTCTAAATAATCTGAATTCAGTAATTCTAATTAATTCATTATGCAGCCCTCCAGAACTATGATTAATGAATGACGGCAAATAATTACTTGGTATTTGTGTAAATATAGCCGCAAGTGTATTAAAAACAGAATGTTTGTATTCTTCCTCTTCAACTTGTTCCAAGGAATATTGTTCTTCTATTTTTTCCCAGAACTCATTTTTAATAAAATGATTATCAAATACATCGATAATATTTTTATAACTATGTTTTGTTGAGAGAATACCATCTAGTCCAAGCCTTAATGGATTATTCATATAATTTACCTTTTCCAGAGTTTACTTTTAGTATATAAATATTACTTATATACTATTCCCTTCATTCAAAATTTTTAAAACAAAAAATAAAATTTATGCTGAACATATCTTTACAAACTAAATTCAGCAATGGTTCTGTCTTTCATATCGTCATTTATTCCGATGTAGCGAAGAGTAACACTAGGCGCACTGTGGTTAAAAATATCCTGCAATACTGCAACATCTTTAAATTGCTGATAATGCCAGTATCCAAAAGTTTTTCTAAGGGTATGAGTTCCGATTTTATCGCATAACCCTGTAGACTTTACAGCATCATTAATTATTTTATAAGCCTGAACTCTGGTGATAGGTTTATTGATTCCTTTCCTGCTGGAAAATAAGAACTGCTCAGAGTTCATATTTTGAATGTAATTATCGAAAGAGGTCTTAAGTGTCGGGGAAATATAAAAACGTCGATTTTTGCCCGTCTTTTTTTCTTTAATCTCTAAATGGCTCTTGTCTTTAACATCAGATACTTTTAGTTGTAATAAATCAGATATTCTTAAACCTGTATTTATTCCTGCAACAAAAAGAAGCAAATCTCTTGATCCATTTTTAAGTAAAATATTTTTAACTTTGTCGATAAGGTTTTTATCTCTTATAGGTTGTACAAATTGCATAGCTGAAAACTCCTTATGTTTTATTCAATATTACAAATTAATCCATTATGTTAAATCATCTAATCTCAAGACTTGACATTTTGCCTTAAATCCCTACGTTGTCTGAATAGTGCCGAATTGTCTGTATCTAACACAAGTACCATTGTGTTTCATTCGGGTAGAAAATCGGACCAGGACCAATATTATTTCAGACATGTTTATTCTATTCATGTGTTTTTCTCCTATGTTATCTGCAAACCTATTTAAGAGAATCGGATTCCTGATTTGCTAATAAGGTTTTTAAAGCATCTCTGAGCTTATAAACTTCATAATCATAAGGATTTATGACTAATACTTTGTCCAAAGTTTCAATAGCTGTAATATTATTTCCTAATTCAATTTGTGAACACGCAATAAACTTATAAAGATCGGCACATCCAGGACTGCTAGGATTAGTTGAAATCACGAAAGTTAAATCTTTTATCAAACCTAAGTGATCTTTTTTTTTAATTTTTTCAAAAATTCCGTCAATAAGACTTATACTCTGCATGTTTTACTCCTTTTATTAGCTGTATAATAAAGTAGCTGTAGCAGGGGGGTTAAACCCCTGCTTTTAGTATTTTGTCGGCAGCTGATATTATCCTTTGTGCTGATTTTTCTGGAAATCCTTTTTCCTTATACCAGCTTTGTATATATCCTCTGCAATATTCCGAACCTTCTAAACCAAGCGATTCCAGTACCAGCAGGGCAGTAGCTTCTGCCTCAGCTTCTACAAGGTTTAATGGCAAGTCCTTTTTGTCTGCCATAGCTTCTTTATCTGTATGCCCTAAGATTATATGGGCTATTTCATGGAATAGGGTTTTTATCGGAAGTTGTGCAAGGGGATTTATTGCGATTTCTTTATTAAAATTGGCGTAACCCTGCACATTGCCGTTGAGAATTTCAAAAGGAATTTCCTTTATTTCAAGTTCATTTAACGCTTTTTCTTTATTCCAACTAATATCTAGCTCTTCAGCTTCAATTTCCTTGCCTTCTGTTTGGCTCATCGCAAACCAATTATTTTTATAAATAAAATCGGTGTATTTTATTTCTTTTTCTACTTCTTGACCTGTTAAAGGATCTTTAACACTTTTGTTATACTTTCTCGTTACAGGCATACAAAGCGTTATAGCCCTACTTCCACGTTTAATATACCTGCCTTTTTCTTTCCACTGAGTAAAAGTAGCTATTGGAGTAATAGAAATCCCCATTTTTTCACATTGAATAACTGCTAAAATTCTATTTCCTAAGCTGTAATTGTGAAAAGCCCGATAAGCCTGTAAAAGTTTTCCATCTTTTGTAAGAGCTTCTTTCAAAAGCTCTTCATAGTTAATCTGTTTTTGTTCCATAAATACCACCTTTCAAACACTTTCTACAATCGGGTAAAAATGTTCTATTGCTGAATGAATAAAAATTAAATATTTTTTGTTCCTGTATAATCTTGTATGCCAGTCTTTTTTTATTGCAAACTCACTCCAGTCGCCGATGTTTAAAAGTAAGTTTGCCCATTTGCCGTGTTTACTAACTTCTTTTGCAGTATTAAGTTGTTCATTTACAAAAACAGCAGAAGAATTGACACAGGTGGTATACAAGTGCTCAAGTCTATATTTCATTTTTAATGCCTCTAATCGCTTGTAGTACTACATTGCCAAGTGTATTTATATTCTTGTTTACCGTTTTTATAGTTCCTTTGATATTTTTTAGGACAATATAAGCCATATGGGTTTACAGGATAGCCGTTTTGTTCCTGAATTTCTGCTATGTCATGAAGCTTTAAGTCTAAATTTGTTATAAGTACCATCCGTAGCGGTAATGCCCCGTGTGCTTTTTACTTAATTGCATGGTAAATCTCCATTACAAATTGCCCCACAATCAATGTGGTTTTGGTTTTACAATTTTTTAAATTAAATTGTTTTTTACAGGTATTCTTTTATAAGATACTTAATCGTTAATATCTAACTCTATGTAATATTTAACTTAGTTCATATATACATTATGACAAATTCAGACTGATTTGTGCGCTGCTCTTTAGGCTAAAATCCTCCCAATAGAGCATATTCTTGAGATTGATTTATTGTAAACGCTTATGTACTCTTGGAAATTCTGGAATTTTTGGAAACTTTTTAGTTATAGATATTTTCTTGCCTCATTACTTAAAAATAAAGAGGTGATTTTTTGTAAAATTATTAATATAATTAAAATTACTTTTATTATAAATAATTATATTTTAAATTATCCGCTTATAAAGTTTATGTATTTGTGTACAAAAAGGAGAATTTAAAATGGAAAACAAAGATTTTAAAGTTGTATCTTTTAAAGTGTCAATCGAACTGGCAGAAGGGTTAAAAGAGTTAAGAAGAGAAAGATTTATTAATACAAGTGAGCTTGCAAGGACACTATTAACCGATTACCTTATAAACCAAGGAATAAGGTGTTATTAATTAAAAGAGGTCAAGAAATGACAATACAAATTACGCAACAAATACAATACACCCCTGTTATTAAAAGAATAATGGAAGAATTATGTATCCCTATTGCACCGGATTTAAAAGAAAAAACTATATTAAACATACTGCTTTTCCATTTAGCAACGATAGCAGGGTATTTTAAAATACAAGAAGGTGAAAAAAATAGAAAAGTAATTAATCATTATGCTATGGTGTTAGCTTATTCCAGCTATGGCAAAGATAAAACAAAAAATTTTATTAAAAAGCATTTACTTAAAAATTTTTATGAAAAATTTACCAGGGAAGCAAAATATTTTACAGAAGATATGAAACATAAAAATAATACAGAAGCACTTGAAAAATTTCCTACACAAATTGAAAAAGGTCGAGATATTAATGAAAAAAAGAGAAATGATTATTTAAAATCATTACCAATCCCTCGTACTATACTGACTGCACAGAGTATAAGAAGTTCTGCACAGGGCTTAGATGCTGACGTTAGATTTATTTCTAAGGCAGATAAATTTTGTATAAATTCTACCGAATCGGAATTTTCGTCCTTCTTTAAAAATGCTTCTGATATTGACAAAAAGATAATAGAAACTTATGTCGGGTTATACGATGGAGAATATACTACAGGAAGTTTTAAACATGAGCCTATAAAAGAAGACTTGGAAAATATTTTTTGTAACTTACTATTATTTGCACAACCTGAAGCATTAATTAAAAAAGACGTTAAATTAGAAATAAAGGAAATATTAACAAATGGCTTGGGAAGACGGTGTTTTATTTCTTTAGATGATTTGGAAATAAGTGATAATGATGAATACATTGACAATGATTATTATATAACCCATTGCGAAAATGTATTAACACCATTAATTGATAATATTGTGCAAAAACTTGAAAATAACAGTAAAAAAATAGTTGTCCGATCTGAAGCAGCTTATAACATTATAAAAAACTATTATAAGACTAATAGAAGCATTATAAAATCAATGACGGATCATGCCGATAGTGTAGTTATATCAGACTTAAAAAACCGTGATTATAAGGCTATTAGACTTGCAGCACTAATAACCTGTATTGAAAACCCAGAACACTTAGTTATAAATAAAGAAATAATGGATTTTGCAATACAATTAACAGAAATATATTCCAATGACTTAACAAATTACTTACAAACTAAACCTAAAGATGAAACCGATGAACTTTTTAATAAATTTTTAGAGAATAAAAATAAACCGTTTTCAAAATCCGACGTTAGAAATTGGAAAATATTAGATAAGAAAAATTTCAAAATTGTCATTGACGATGAGATTGAAAGTGTAAAGTATAAGGCAAATCTATTAGATATGGATCTTATTGTAGAAAGAACCAGTTCAACAGGGTTTAGTTATATGCTAACAGATTTGTTACCTAAACAAGAAATAAAAGAAAACAAAGACACTGAACTATTTAATAAAATGGAAAATACAGATGTACTTACTTTAGACCATAAATTTTTAATGTCTTATTCTCTGGATCAAACCACTGTAATGAACGATATTTGTATACCTACAAAAAATTATGTATGTGCTGAATTTGACATGAATGACCTTAAAGAACTTCTACAAGTAAGTTTCAAACAAGCATTTAATCAATGGATACCGCCTCACTGGACAGTATCATATTCAGCATTGGAATATTCCAATGGATACAGGAAAAGTAGCAATGTAATTGGCGAACCGGAAGTAATAATACTTGATTTTGATAATGGAATGACTTTAGGAGAAGCTAAAGAAAGATTTAAACCTTTTTTAAATGCTATATCTACAACAAAATCACACAAAAAAGAAAAAAATGGTGTTATATGCGACAGATTTAGGGTTATAATGCCGACTTATCCAATACCAAAAGATAAATTTAAAAAAGTTATGAGTAATATTTTAAAATACTATAGCAGTGATGAGCAATGTAAGGATTCCGCAAGATTATTTTTTGCCTCAAGAAATTCTGAAGTACTGTTAAATGAAGGCATACTTTTTGACTGGAGAGTATTTGAAGACTTATACCCTCCTGTAATAAGAACCAAAACAGAGCGTGATACTAATAATTCAGAACATTTTGTTAATGATCCTAAGTATGCAGGAAATGTTTATAAAAAATGTGGGGTGGATTTTGCACCTGGTAAAAGAAATTCGTCATTTTTTGCAGTATGCGGATTATTAAAAAAAGAAATTGATAATGGCAATATAACTGAGGAGCAAGCAGAAACAGAAGCCTAAGGAAAAGATTTATATAATGAATTATATATAATATTATCTAATATTGAGAACAAGCCATGGTATAGTGAATACCAATTATTTGAAATTACAGAGAATAATATATGACTGTAAGAAATTCAAGTATATTACTATTAAATCCGGTTGTAGTTACAACCGGATTTTTTCATTTTCATTTTTAACCTCAATTTTATTTCTTTTTACATTTTGTGGAAAAACGGGAATAACTAACAATATCAATAATTATAACAGTATTGAAATTTCATTTTTTCATTTTTCTACCCTGCCCTTAGTAGTTATTTTTTTAATATATATTTTTATTTACTGATATAAAAATATATATCGGATTGCAAAAAATGGAAAAATGAAAATATTTTTTGCTTAAATTCTGTATTATTATTACTATTTCCCGTTTTTCTATAAAATAAAAAATCAGAAAAAATCAGCTGTAAAATAGAAAAACACATTTTTCTTTATTAAACTCCACTTAGCATTATTAAAATTAAATTCTACTGTATGGAATAATAGAGGAGAATTATAATGCAACTTGATTTTATCGACAAAAATAAAGTAATGACAGCCACTGAGACTGCTGAATACCTAAGAACCAGTGTAGGGGTTATCTATAACTATGTTAGTACAGGAAAACTTCCAAAGCATTTATACACAAAGCTCGGAAAGAAGCTTTTGTTCCATAAAGATAGAGTTGTCCAATTTTTATTCCCTGAAGAGGCTTCTTCTTAAAGCATTAACTTAAAAATACTTAATTAAACCCTAATGAGAAGTATTAAACAAAACTATTAAAAAAAGAAAGTGGTATGTCCTTATGTTGATAGAAAATGAATCTTTTATCTCTGCAAAAAAGCTGGCAGCTATTTTAAATGTAAAAGTTTCCTTAATATACAAATATGTGAAAACTGGACGTTTTCACAAAGATATTTACATCCGCTTTGGTCCAAGAAAAATTTTATTCCGTGTTTCTCGGCTAGATAAATATCTTTTCCCTCAAGAAGTAGATGCTCATGAAGAATTGGAAAGAATGTTTTGGGATGTATTTAGAGATCATAATAACAAACTGGATTTTCCTTTTTAAAATTCAGGTTCATGTGTGTGTTCTTAACTTCCCTCTGTCTGTAATTTCTACAGAAAAATTTTAATAATTATTTATTGAAATAAAAAGCTGCGGGGTTTCACGTCCACAGCTAATCATTGAAAGGAATTACAGAAACTTGCAAAACTGTAATTTTAATTATGCACATTGCAAGTTTTTTTGAGATCGGTTAGTGTTGTAGATTTATTTTCCGATAATTCCTTTATTATCTTAAGAACACACCTAAATTATTTAGAAGATGTAAGTATGTACAAGGTATCAGACTATTGTACCTATACCGCAAATAGCATGAAAATATGCCGATTAAAAAAACTATTACCAACGTTTGTGAATCTCCTGTATAAGCACAATGAGCAACAGAAAATATTAGCGAATCTATAAAAACGACTACCGGCATGAATTTAACAGTATTTTTCAAAAAATTGAACAGAAATCCCCTGAAAAGCAACTCCTCCAGCAATGGAGAACCTATTATTCCTGCCGCAAATAATGGAGGAGTTGCAATAAAGACACGTGAAGTACCGAACATTAAGAGTGCTATAGAAATAAATATTACAGTGTTTTTTAAAAGTGCATTGTATTGGTCGTTAAAATACATTTCTGCCAAATTAACCTTAAGCACCCTACTTATGACATAGACAGAAGCTAAAGAAATCAGTTGATACCCTATCAGACAAGTCATTGAATCCGTATGAAACAACAGCAGTGAGGTATAAATTAAAGCATAGTAAATAGACATCGGTACTATAAACAAAATCAAGTCCGAATTTACTTTATTTCTCAGCTTTTCATCATAAGTAATATTGTTACAATAAGAAGATGCTTCAATATCCATATACACAGAGTATTTCCTTTAACAACTTCATCCAAAAGACTTTGGGCCAAACTTATTGAACGTAAGGAGGGGTTTAGTACCCCCAGCCTTATCATTCAGAGCCTGTTAATTATTTGTTATAATTTTGAAGCTCGCATCGTTACTTGCTATAGAAACAGCATTAACTTGTGTTGCTCCTGCAATATCTTCCGTTGAAGCGGTTGCAGCCGTTGCATCAGTAGTAACAGGAATAACAGCAGATTTTCCAATTCCGATAACATAAACATCAGTTAAGGAAGTGGCTGTTGCTACAGTATTAGGTCCTTTATCACCGTTTACATCCACTATTGCATAGCAGTTTGAAGCAACGGCAAAAGCGGAAGGAGTGGATATATCAACACAGCCTGCAGCCAGTCCATGGAATTGTATTTTTGAACCATCTGCCAACCATATAGTATCGCCTGCAGCGTTAGTTTTTAACACATTCAAATTCTTTGCCATAAATGTGGTTAATGTAGCACTGTCTGTTATGCTGGATGCATCAACGCTATCGTTTGCTATTTCCATTTGCAGAGCAGAATTAAGCGTCGAAATAGCTTTTTTAAGAGCTGCACTGTATTTTTGAGCATTTGCAGATTGTATAAGTGTCGGTATTGTCAATGCCGCAACGACTCCGATTATTGCAAGCGTTACTAATACCTCTGCTAACGTAAATCCCTGTTTTGATCCTGATTTTTTCATGTTTTTCTCCTTTACAACACCTAAACTTCCTAAAATAAATGCTAATTATATATATCAATGTTTAAATTGCGTCTGATCCAACGGTTAAACCTTTTTGACTTACTTCTGCCGTCAATGTACATAGATATAGCCGAATCGCTCAATTTTAAGCGTTTGGCGATGTCCCTTTGTGTTAAGCCGCGTTTCAATAATTCAGTTTTTATAAGCAAGGCAAAGTCGTCCATAAGCTCCTTTTTTAGTCATGGGTAAATCTGTGGTATTATTTAGTTAAGTTTTTAAGTAAAACTTTTAAGTAATGCCTTAAGTCAAATATTTAATTTAAGTGAAACTTTTAATTCAAACTTATATCAGTATAACACATTTTGGTTATAGTTCAACATGTAAATAATAAAAATATGCTATATGCGGGATAAAAATTTTTTATGAAGGAAAGACTTAAAAAACTCAGGGAACACTTGGATTTATCGCAACAAAGTATGGCGGATCAGCTTGAAATACTTGTTACAACATTAAGCAAGTATGAAAGAGGTGTTGTAATTCCAACTTCTACTTTCTTGACAAAACTACATTCCCTGTTCAGTGTTAATCTTAACTGGTTAATTACAGGCAACGGAACTATGTTTCTTGATACAGACAATATAGCCAAAGAATGCTATATGGGTTTTATAAAAGAAAATCTTGGTGTCGACAGTGAAGACATGGAGAAAATTATCAAAGAGATTATAGCTTCTCCCGTCCTATTGGAAACCATATCCGATTTTATAAAAGTACGAAAAGGCGACAAGAAAGCACTGGAGAATCTTAAACATACGATTACCGGCATGGAATTTATGTTTAAATAGTCTGTTTTCGGTATTATTCATTAACTTTCGACATTAATAATTTCTGTAATATCTTTGTTTGTTACGATAAATCCTTCTTTAGCTAAATCAATACCCTTTAAAGCATAATTTGTTTTTTCTTCTATTTCTGCAACCAGTTCAGTTATTGCAGTTATTTTTTCTTTTACGCCCTTTAAGTAATTCTTTGGGATTTCAAGCGTCTCTGTGTTGTTGTTAAGCAACTCCAATTGTTTTTCAATCTGTACTTTCTGTATTTTATCCATTTTTATATTCTCCTTGCCGCTGTTTACGTGAATATTTTGTTTTGAATTATCGGCATGTCCTTAAGGCTGCCGCTGATCATCTATTTTGTCAATCATCAAAAATTATATTGCAGCATTATTTTACATTTTTTGCTGCGCAACTTTTCTTCAATTAATTAAATTTTAGATTGTGCGCACTAAGTAAAAATATAAAGACTTGAGGAGAAACAAATGGATACTAATAGTTTAAATTCAAACTTAGAACTGCTTTCCGTAGAAGAAGTGGCAGAATTCCTTAAAATTTCAGAAAAAACGATTTATTCATACACTTGTAATTCGGGCTGTAACGGGGGGAACAAACGCAAAAGATTTCCTAAAGAAATTTACATTAAATTAGGTCGCAAAATCTTGTTTGTCAAGAGTAAGTTGTTTTCATGGTTAGAAAATGGCGCGGAGCTGCTAACTCAAGCTTGATTCAATTTTAAATTTGCGCGAAGTATTAAATATAAATACTATGAGGTGGATATGAGCGTTTATCAGAGCAAGTCTGGAACTTGGTTCTATAAATTTATAATTAGCGGCAAGCAATATCATAAGAGTGTCCCTGAAGCCACCAGTATGAGAGACGCTGAAAAAGCTGAAACCATTTTAAAGGCTCAGATTTTACAAGGGAAATACGACCTTGCAGAAGGCAAAGGAGAAATGTTTTTTGATAAGTTGGTTGCTGTGTTTGTTAAATACGGAGAAATAAACCGTATAGGCTGGCATAATGATAAATATACTGTTGAAGAGATTAAAAATTTCTTTTCAGGAAAGAAATTAAAAGACATAACTCCCTTTATGATTGAAAAATACAGGCTTTACAGAAGAAATAAGGGTATTGCCAATGCTACCATTAATAGAAATGTGTCTATTATCTCAAAAATGTTTAATATTGCTATAGACAACGGCTGGACAAACGATAATCCCTGTACTGCAAAGAAAGTAAAGCCTTTAAGAGTAGAGAATAAAGTTGAAAGGTTTTTATTTCCTGAAGAGGAAGAAGCTCTTATAAATAGCTGTATTAAGGAAGATACTTATTTAAGACCTATAATTATTACTCTTCTTCATACAGCTATGCGTAAAGGGGAATGCTTATCATTAAAGTGGTCTGAAAATATTGACTTTAAACAGAAGTCTATTACTCTATACAAGACTAAAAGCGGAAAAATGAGACGTATTCCTATGAGTAACACAGTCTATAATGAGCTAATCAAGCTTTATAACAATAGAAAATCGGATTATGTCTTTACAAACCCGATAACAAATAACAGGTATGAGAACATTAAAAAGGGATTTAAGCGTGTTTGTGAAAGAGCAGGAATTAAAAACCTAACACCGCATTGTCTTAGACACTCGGCAGCTACAAAAATGGTATTTGCAGGAATTGACCTTGCAGTAGTACAGGAAATACTTGGACATGCCGATATTGCAACAACAATGAGGTACTCACACCCTGTTCCTGAGAGAAAAGTACAGGCTATACAGGCATTGGATAATCTTTCAAATAATTACCTAAGTGCTGTGAAATAAGAAAATAATAATATAAATTTTTCTTGAAAGCTGCTCCCCACATCGGAGTAGCTTTTTTCATTGTAGTTATATTTAGTTCTATCAAGCTTACAAAACCGTCGACCCGTCGGGAATCAGTCGGAAGGTAAAAATTAGAGAGGGTCTGATTTCTCAAAACCCTCTCTATAAGCCTCGGAACGACAGGATTTGAACCTGCGACCCCTACCACCCCAAGGTAGTGCGCTACCAAGCTGCGCTACGTCCCGATTTTTTATTAAATTTGTAGTCTTTATATTATTCCGATGAAAAAGTTTTTTCAATCCCTAAGATTTGTCATTTCTTTTGATTTTTTATTTTTTGGGAAGATCACATGAAGTTTTGTAAGTGCATTCGGTTTCAAACTCGCAGACAGATTTAAATTTAACGTTTTTTGGGATTCTTGAGCCGTTGTACCAGCTTAAGGCATCCATTTCTTTTTTGCAGGCAGGCTGAACCTTTGTTACCATTATTATTCTTTCTCCTGTAATTACATTTATGCCATTGCCCGTTTTACCAATTATCTCGCCAAAATTTTCGGATTTAATTTCTTCGCTGCAAAGTCGTGTTTCGGTAATTTTTATACAAGTCCCGTTTATGTATGTATAAGTGGACGGCCATGGCTTTAATCCCCTTACTTTATTGTGAATTTGTATTGAGGACTTGCTCCAATCGATAATACCGTCGTCCTTGGTAACTTTTGGGGCATGTGTAGCGTCTTCATCTTTTTGGGGAACAGGTTTTATCTTTCTGTTATATAAGCCCACAATGCTTTCATAAATTAACTCAGGACTTAATTCTGAGATAATTTCCGTTAATTCAACAGAAGTCATGTTTTCTGTGATTTCTATAACTTTTTGAAGAACAATATCACCTGTATCAATACCAATTTCCGTAAGCATAGTAGTGATTCCGGTGAATTTATCCCCGTTTATAATAGGTGCTTGTATGGGATTTGCTCCTCTGTATTTTGGCAAAAGTGATGCGTGCAGGTTGATTGTCCCAAATTTAGGAATATCAAGCACTTCCTGACTTAAAATCTGCCCGAAAGCAAAAGTTATAAAGAAATCAGGTTCTAACTCTTTAAGTGTTTGTATCAGCTCAGCATCTTTTCTGATTGACACAGGCTGGTATATAGGAATATTGTTTACAAGAGCCGCTTGTTTTACAGGAGAAGCAGAAATACATTTGCCTCTACCACAGGGTTTATCAGGCTGAGTAATTACGGCTTTTATTTCCAGATCCAATTTTTTTATTAAATATTTGAGAGAAGGAACAGCTATTTGTGGTGTTCCAAGAAAAATTATTTTCATTCTACTCCCCTATAATGAATTTTTAAATTTGTAGTTCAGGTTGTTGCTTTTGAGCTTCGTTTTCTTGAATTTTTTCTTCAAGTTCCTGCTCATCAAGAAGTTTTTCCGCGTCTACCCCCGGAAGCCCTTTTTCTTGAAGTATATTTTCTGTTTCAAACCTGTTTCTGGTATGGTCTATAAAAAGATTTCCTTCAAGATGGTCATATTCGTGCTGAATAGCTCTTGCTAAAAGAGTACCGCCTGTCGCTTCAAGGGTGAAAGGTTTTCCTTTTATATCTTTTGCTTTGATAATAACATTTTCACAACGTCTGACATTTATATAAACGTCCGGAAAACTTAAACATCCTTCATAGCTATTTGTTGCGCCGCTTTTTTTAATAATTTTGGGATTTATAAAGACTTTTGGTTTTGGTTGTTCTTTTTCTCCCGAATCATCAAGTACAAAAATTCTATAATTAAGTCCAACTTGAGGCGCAGCAAGTCCTACACCGCTATTTGAGTACATTGTATCAAACATATCATCGATAAGCTTTTGAATTTTTGCCGATATTTTATGCACTTCTTTTGAAGGGGTTCTTAAAATATTGTTTCCGTAAGTGATAACCTTTAGTACAGTCATTTTTGTATTGAAACCTTATTTAAATAATTACGTTTTTAATTTACATTCCTAACAATAAAATGATATCATAAAATCTGAGGATACTCCAAAAATTGTCATTGCGAGGCATATAACATTGTTTATAAACTAAAATTGAACTAACGAAGCAATCTTCCCAATAACAGCCACTTTAGAGGATTGCTTCGCAAGGTGATTATTACTATATTTTAACGATAAAAGGCTCGCAAAGACAGCAAAGGATGATTTATTAATGAGCAGGGAAATTAGTTTTATAAATACTGAAAAAATAACTGAAATTGTTTCAAAATTATGTAAACATGCTAATTTATACGTGTCACAGGATGTTTATACCCAACTTTATAATGCTTATTTGAAAGAAAGTTATATTGAATCCAAAAATGTTTTGTGGCAAATACTGGAAAACATGAAAATCGCCTCTGAAATCAAGAGACCTATTTGTCAGGATACAGGATTTGTAGTTGTTTTTGTGGAAATTGGACAAAATGTGCATCTTGAAGGCGGCGATTTTGAGGATGCTATAAATCTTGGAATTGAAAAAGCGTATACAAAAAACAAATTTAGGTATTCTATAGTTCAAGATCCTGTATTTGAAAGAACAAATACAAATACTAACGCTCCTGCCGTAATTCATACAAAGATAATTGCGGGTAACACAGTTAAAATCTGGTTGGCAATCAAAGGATGCGGCAGTGAAAATGTGGGTGTTATGCAAATGCTTAAGCCGTTTGCAGGTGCTGAAGAAATTATAAATTTTGCCGTGGAAGCTGTTAAAAATTCCGCGAGAAATACCTGTCCCCCTGTAAGATTGGGAATTGGAATTGGCGGAACTATAGACTATGCAACTTTTTTATCTAAAAAAGCACTTTTGCAGCCTGTAAAATCTCAAGAAGAACTTGAATTATCGGATGATAAAGTATCTCGGATGGAACTTGAAATTTTGAAAAGGTCAAATGAACTTAAGATAGGGGCAAGCGGCTTTGGTGGTGATACTACCGTCTTTGGAGTGAATATTTTAAGTTATCCTACCCATATTGCAGCTCTCCCTGTTGCGGTAAATTTTAGTTGTCATGCTTCGCGTTATGCTTTTGCAGAGGTTTTTGAAGATGAAGTTAAGTATAAATTCCAGCCTGATTATGAATTTAAGCCAACTTCCAATCTTGAAGAAAATCTTAGGAAAATAAATGTTGATGATCTTGAGGCAATACGAGCCTTAAAAGCAGGAGATAGGATTTCTATAAGCGGATATATTTATACTGCAAGGGATGCAGCTCATCAAAAAATGATTGAAGCCCTTAATAACTGTCAGGAATTGCCTTTTGATATAGAAAATAAAATAATTTATTATGTAGGTCCATGTCCCCCGATAGAAAATGAAATTATAGGTCCTGCCGGTCCGACAACTGCTGCCAGAATGGATAAATACACACCGGCTTTGATGGATATAGGGCTTATGGGGTCAATCGGCAAAGGAAAACGTAATGATGAAGTGATTGAAGCCATAAAAAGAAATCATGGTGTTTATTTTGTTACAACAGGCGGAACAGCCTGTTTACTTGCAAGTAAAATCAAAGAGGCGGAAGTTATTGCTTATTACGAGCTTGGAGCAGAAGCTATTTATAAGCTAAAAATAGAAAATTTCCCTGTAACTATTGCAATAGACAGCAATGGTAATAATATTTTTAACTTTTAATTACTTTTATAGGGCATTTTGAGATTTTGTGGCTGTATTCTATATAATTTGATTTATAAATATGATAAAATTAATTTTAAAATTAAGAGAAATAAATATAAAATTATGTCAGATAAAAAAGTTTTAAATAAAATAATCGAATGTATTTTAAAAGTTATTATTCCTGATAAAGTCATATTATTTGGTTCACAGGCAAGAGGAGAAGCTCGTCCTGACAGTGATTATGATATTCTTGTCATTAAATCAGGTATAGAAGATGGTTTATCCATCGAGCAAAGCATTTACAGGAATCTTTATGATTTTGATATAGACGCAGAAATCGATATTTTGGTTGCGACCCCTGAAATTATTGAAAAATATAAAGATTCCGCAGGATGTGTTATCAAACCTGCTCTTAAAGACGGGGTTGTTATTTATGGATAATTTTACCGCTAATGATTGGCTAAAAAGAGCAAAAAGCAATCTTAACAGAGGCAAAGAATGTCATAACCTTGAAGAGAGAGAAATATTCATTGAAGATTTGTGTTTTGACCTGCAACAGTCAACCGAAAAGTCATTAAAAGCCATTCTTGTAAATTTTGATATTACTTTTCCAAAAATTCATGACATTGCCAAACTTTTAAAAGAAATTGAAAAAAGAACAACTGTTAAAATTCCTGAATATATTAAAGATGCAACGCTTTTAACTCCATATGCTGTTAAAACAAGATATCCCAACTGGAATCTGATTTCGGAAGGAAAATACAAACAGGCTGTTGAAATAGCCGAAAGTGTTTATAATTGGGCTAAAAAAATCATTGAAGAAAAATAAATTTCAATAATTTTTCTCATTAATATTTAATCACTTTTATAGGGCATTTTGAGATTTTGTGATCGAGTTCTATTAATGAATTTATATAACCCGCCGTTTTTAAGTATTCAAAAATTAGTATACATAATAAATTTATTATTATAATTGAAGTTAAAAACTGATGATTTGAGGAATTAGTCAATAAATCAGTCGTAAAAGCATATTTTACTTGAAAAAGAATAATTAAAATAAGTGCAAAATAGCTTATGCAAAGCAAAATGTTGTGATGTTTAGATAAAATTAACTTTTTAGCACGTTTTTCTATTGTTTTATAAGTTAATTTCGGTTCACTGACAGCTATTTCTGTGCCAAAAAGAGTTGAAAAAAGCTGCCATGAAGAAACAAGTAATGAAAGTATAAACAGAAAAATCAGGCTAAACGCAATAAAACTGACTAAAAAAGCGGTAAGACTTATACTTATTCCCGCAATTTTAAGGAAAAAATTAAATAATATTATTGATGAAAAGAATAGAATGTTTATAGCTGCTTTAATTGATAAAGGCGGCGCTAATATAAGGAAAATTCTGTAAAAATTCCATTTAATTCCTTTTATGATGGAAAATTTTAGAGGATGATTTATTTTTTTATGCTTTCTGCTGCATATTTTATAATTTATACAACAGAAAATTGTTGAAAGAATTGAAGAAAATACAAAAATTAATCCGCCTGAAATTATAAGCGAAAGTATTTTAAAAATAATGTTAGCATATAACATCAGGTCGATTTTTATATTTTCTTCTTCACTTAAAAGCATTTTGACTAATTTATAAATAGGCTCAGGTAAGCCTGATATTGTAATTATACAGTATTTTATAATTACAATAATGCTTGTGAAAAGAAATATAGCCGAAAATAAAAGAATAAATGCAGATATAATTTTGTTATAGATTAGATTTTTCATTTTTTAACTTTTCGAGTTCATTGTAACTTTCGTTTACAATCTTATCAATATTTGACTGTATTGATAATAGCTCGATAAGCTCATTTTCGGTGATAACATTCATTTGTATTAGTATCTGCCCGAGTGGAATATTTTGTTGTTTTTGCTGTTCAAGACCTTCGCATAATTGTTCAATGGTTATTTTTTTGTAATGCAAAAGAATTTCTCCAATTTTAGGATTTTGGATTAATTCTTTTAATTTTTGAATATTAATGTCCTCAGTCAAATTATTCTACTTCCTGTTCTTTAGAAACTTTAACGTCAGAAGAAGTTGCCGGAGTTTCTTTTAATTTTATTTCAGGTTCTTCTTTTTTAGGTGGAGTTCCTTCAATTCTTTCAAAAACAATTTTCTTGCCTTCAAGCTTAACCTTTAATAAATCGCCTTCTTTGTACATTCCGGTAAGAATTTCTTCTGCAATCGGATCTTCGATTTTTTTCTGGATAAGTCTTCTAAGAGGTCTTGCGCCATAAGTCTGGCTGTAGCCTTCTTCTGCAAGATAATCTTTTGCTTCGTCAAGAACTTCAACTGTAATTTCTTGAGTAACAAGTCTCTTAATAAGATCTGAAAGCATAATATCAACGATTTGCCGGATTTCCGGTTTTGTAAGATGAGCAAAGACAATTATATCATCAAGCCTGTTGAGGAATTCAGGACGGAAGGCTTTTTTCAGTTCTTCCATTACGGTGTCTTTCATCTTATCATATCTGTCGCTTTCTTCATTTTCAGCAACAGCAAAGCCTAATTTTGACTGATTTTCCATGGTTCTTGCGCCGACATTACTTGTCATTATTATAATTGTATTTTTAAAGTCGACAACGCGTCCTCTTGAGTCGGTAAGTCTTCCGTCATCAAGAATTTGAAGCAGCATGTTGAAAACATCAGGGTGGGCTTTTTCAATTTCGTCGAATAATACTAAGGAATATGGTTTCTTTCTTACAGCTTCTGTAAGTTGTCCGCCTTCATTATAGCCGACATATCCCGGAGGAGAGCCTATAAGTTTACTTACAGCATGTTTTTCCATGTATTCTGACATATCGACTCTTATTATGTTGTCTTCAGAACCGAATACTGATTCTGCGAGAGCTTTTGCAAGTTCTGTTTTACCAACACCGGTAGGTCCGCAGAAAGCAAAGCTTCCAACAGGTCTGTTTGGACTCTTAAGCCCGACGCGGGCTCTTCGTATTGCTTTTGAAATTGCAACAACAGCGGAATGCTGTCCGATAACTCTGGCATGAAGAAGTTCTTCAAGTTTAAGTAGTCTTTCAGTTTCTGTTTCTGTAAGTTTTGTAACAGGAACTCCTGTCCATGTGCTTATGATTATTGCGATTTCTTCTTCTGTAACAACAGATTTATTAGCTTCCTGTTCGGTTTTCCATTTTTGAGAAATTTCTCTGATTTTATCTTTAAGTTCAGCTTCGTTATCTCTTAACTGGCTTGCTTTCTCGAATTCCTGATTTCTGATAGATTGTTCTTTGCTTTTGATAACCTGTTTAAGTTCTTTTTCAATTTCTTTTCCTTCAGGAGGAAGTGAACTTGCCTGAAGTCTGACTCTTGAGCTTGCTTCGTCAATAAGGTCAATAGCTTTATCAGGGAGAAATCTGTCTGTAATATATCTGTCAGAAAGCTTAACAGCAGCTTCTATTGCGGCATCAGAAATTATAAGTTTATGATGCTCTTCGTATTTGGTTCTTAAACCTTTAATAATCTCGATAGCTTCGTCAACAGAAGGTTGTTCAATGTATATAGGCTGGAATCTTCTTTCAAGTGCGGCATCTTTTTCGACGTGTTTTCTGTATTCGTCGAGAGTTGTAGCGCCAATTACCTGTAATTCACCTCTTGAAAGCACGGGTTTAAGAATATTTGCAGCGTCAATAGCTCCTTCTGCGGCGCCGGCTCCGATTAATGTATGCATTTCATCGATTATGAGGATTACGTTTCCTGCTCCTCTTATTTCGTCCATAATTTTTTTGAGTCTTTCCTCAAATTCGCCCCTGTATTTTGTACCGGCGACTAAAAGCCCCATGTCAAGCTGGACAATTCTTTTATCTTCAAGAAATTCAGGAACTTCGCAGTTTACAATTCTTAAAGCAAGACCTTCAGCGATAGCTGTTTTACCAACGCCCGGTTCGCCTATTAAAACAGGATTGTTTTTGGTACGTCTGCCTAAAATTTGAATTAATCTTTCGATTTCTTTTTCTCTTCCTACGACAGGGTCAAGACGTTGTTCCTGTGCTGCCTGTGTAAGATTTGTCCCGAATTCGTCAAGCGTAGGCGTTTTGCTTCTTCCACCGCTTGCTGTTGTAGAAGAAGTTGGAGCTCCTGTTCTTGTTTCGCCGAGCATTCTTATTACATTACTTCTTACTTTATTGAGGTCAACACCGAGATTTTCCAAAATTCTTGTCGCAACGCCTTCTCCTTCACGGATTAAACCCAAGAGAAGATGTTCTGTTCCTATATAGTTATGTCCTAGCTGTCTTGCTTCGTCCCATGATAATTCCAGTACGCGTTTTGCCCTTGGTGTGAAAGGAATCTCAACTGCGACAAAGCCCGAGCCTCGTCCTATAATTTTTTCAACTTCTATTCTGGCATCCTTAAGATTTACTCCCATAGCTTTAAGGGTTTTAGCGGCTATTCCTGTTCCTTCTCCAATAAGTCCCAGCAGTATTTGTTCAGTGCCAACAAAATTGTGACCTAGTCTGCGAGCTTCTTCTTGCGCCAGCATAATTACTTTAATTGCTTTTTCGGTAAAACGTTCGAACATATATTTCTCCAAAATTCTAGAATATAGAATACAAACAAAACTCCAATTATTTATTTTACTATAGCATGCCTGTTTATAGCAATCGATAAAATATAATAAAAGTTTAAGAATTAAATATTATGCAATTTTCTTTTCTTCAATCAATGAAAGTAGAAAATCTTTACCACCTTTTTTAATAGCTCTTAATAACAAATCAGCGCTTTTTGACTGGTCTGTTTTGTAATTTTCCCACCTGACAAAAGATTTTGCGCCAAGTCCGAGGAGTTTTTCAAATTCAACCTGGGTAAATCCGAAAGATTCTCTTATTTCCCTAATTTCTTCACCTGTCAAAAGTCCTCTTTTTTTTCTGTCTTGCGCAAGGGCTTCGAGTAATTTTTGATCACGTAAATTTCCATCTTTGGGATTTAAATACTCCTCACCGCAGTTTTGGCATTTAGACCAGGATAAACCACTTAAATGAATTGTTATTCTCTTATTTCCTACTTTAAATTTGGTAGTATCTTCTTGGTTTTCTTGCCTTATAATATCATTAGAACCGCACATTGCACATGTTTTCATAGTATAACCTCTTTATTTTCTTTTAAATTGTATTATTATCGAATCATTATCTATTATTTGAAGTTTTATATATGCTATTTCTCCAAAAATTTCCTTATGATAAACATCCTGCCATAATTTATTATTGTTATTAACAGTCATTGATTTGTATAAATCAGTATTTTTAAGAATTTTAACAATTTCAGGGATTTCTTTGTAAGATAATCCGAAATCCTTATCCGCATTTTTGATAGCAATATTAGTAATTGAAAATTTATCTAATAAAATAAGTCTTTTAATCTCTTCCAAATCATAATGCGCTCTGAGTTTTTCCATATTTAACCTTTGATAAATTTTATAAAGACAGTGTAGCATATTGCTACATTAAAATCAAGTATTAAGAAACATCAAGACTCGTTCTGCAAGCAAAACCCTTGCCCAAGTTGATTTTCAAAAAATGCAAAACTTTTGCAGGAATTTGACTGTCAATTTTTTACCTTCACGTGCTTTGTATATTCAGAAGTTTAGATTTTAGTAAGTTAAAAGGAGTAAACTTTATGAATTCTATTAGCTCAATTAGTTTTAAAGGACAATGTTATAAAAGCAAGCCTTCATTTTCTGCTAAAAATAGGGAATATTCGGAAGAAACCTCTCAAATTTCAACAAGTTCTAAAAAACCATTAATATATGGTGCTTTAGGACTAGCCACAGTAGCTTTAATAGTTGCTAAAAGAAAAAATATTGGTGAATTTCTTAATAAAATAAAAACTTCTTTTAATTCAATAAATATAGATGGCTGTAATTTCAAAGGAAAAACTCAAATATCTCCTGATGCTGTAGTAAAAAATAGTACATTTGCATAATTAATACAGCCTAATTCTTTATTCTCTTGTGTAAATCCTTGGAAGGCGGACTTTTAGCTGACAGGTTAGCTCATAATTTATTGTGCCAAGCAGGTTTGACCATTCGTTTATATGAATTGACTCATTTCCGTCATCACCTATAAGTGTAATTATATCGCCTGTTTCGACAATGTTTACATTTGATACATCAAACATCATTTGATCCATTGTTATATTGCCTATTTGTTTTACTTTTTGTCCGTTTATAAGCCCGTAAATTTTGTTTGAAAGCTTTCTGGAAACTCCATCAGCGTATCCTACGGGAATTGTAGCTATTTTTGTAACTTCATTTTCTGTTACAAAACTATGTCCGTAGCTTACGCCACTTTCTTTTTCAATTTCTTTAAGGAAAATAATTCTTCCTTTAAGGCTCATGGCAGGTTTTAAATCAGGTTTGTTAGTTATATGAGTATCTAAATCAGGCATAAGTCCGTAAATTCCTATTCCTGCCCTTACCATGTCGTAGTGCATTTCTTTATAGCTTATAAGTCCTGATGTGTTGACAAAATGTTTTAATATTTCTTTATTATTTAAATATTTTGTTACATTTAGCCATTTTTGTTTTTGAATTTCGCTTTTACCAAAGTCCTCTGCACATGCCAGATGTGAAAAAACACCTTTTAATTTAACTTCTTTTGTATTTAAAACTTTGTTTATAAATTCAGGTGCGTTTTTTTCAGAAATACCAATTCTATTCATGCCTGTATCGACTTTTATGTGTACTTGTGGAGTTTTATTAAGCCTGTTAAAAGTATCTATGCAGGCATGAATATGGCTATCGGTAAAAATAGAAATCTGTATATCATTTTCTGTCGCTGAAGTTATAGCCCATTCAGGAGTTGAGCCAAGAACAAGTATCGGAGCAGTAATCCCTGCCTGTCTTAATTGTATTCCTTCGTCCACAGAAGCCACGCCAAGCATATCAACACCTGATGCTAAAAGTGTCGGTGCTGTCATAGCCGAGCCATGCCCGTAAGCATCTGCCTTAACAACCGCCAGAAACTTTGTATCAGATTTGGTAAGGTCTTTTAAGGCTTTAATATTGTGCTCGATGTGTGCAAGATTTATTTCAACCCAGGCATCACGTCTTGTTTGGACTATTGGTTTTCTATGTTGCGACATTTTTCCCTTTATCACTTTCTTTTAATTTTAATTGTAATACGTTTTTTATAAAAATAAAATATTTTCTATTTACTTGTAAGGGGGTTCGGGGCGAAGCCCTGACTGTGTTGACCCCTTGGGATAAAGTTTTTCTTTCTTTTGGTTCGTTTTCTTTCTCTTTTGCGTTCAAAAAGAAAGAAAATGAACAAAGCGGTGTTTGTTTTTACAAAAGGGAGCTTTCTACATCCGAATCCCCTTGATTGAAAAATTAAAATTTGTGACTTTATTTTATGTATTTGTTGACTAATTTCCTTTATTTTTTAAACTGAGTATAGATTCTGAAACAAGTTCAGAATGACAAAAAGTACTAGGAGTCAATAAATTTTGAGTGTTAACAAAATAAAAGTGTCAGTACTGGGCTGCGGCGTCTGGGGTAGAAATCTCGTAAGGAATTTTTACAATCTTGAGGCTTTATATAGTGTTTGCGATATGGACACAGACACACTTTGCGCTATTTCTTCCCAGTACACAGGTGTTAAAAGCGTAACTGATTTTGATGATGTCCTGAAAATGGAAGAAATAAAAGGCGTTGTAATTGCAACTCCAAGTCATACTCACTATAAACTTGTAAAAAAAGCTCTTGAAGCAGGAAAAAACGTTTATGTTGAAAAACCTATTGCAACAAGCAGCATTGAAGCGCGGGAATTAAACGAACTTGCGGAAGAAAAAGGGCTTGTTTTGATGGTAGGGCATTTATTGCTGTATCATCCTGCTGTTACAAGGCTAAAATCCTTAATTAAAGAAGGTGTTCTCGGTGATATTAAATATGTTCAAAGCGATAGGCTTAATGTTAATTTTTTCAGGAACGACAGAAGCGTAATGTGGGATTTGACTCCGCATGATCTTTCTATGGCGGCATATATTCTGGACAAAAAACCTTTAAGTGTTCAATCAGCGGTCGGCTGTTCCGTAAATAATGACGGAATTATTGATATTTCACATATAGATATTAATTTTGAGGATGATGTTCTCGTACATTTAAGTGATAGCTGGATTCATCCTGTCAAAAGAGTTGTGCTTATTGCAAGAGGCACTAAAGCTACTGCGGTTCTTGATGATACTTTGTCTGAAAACAAGCTTGTTGTTTATGATAATTTTTCTCAGGAAAAAAGAATTGTTGAAACACCTGATTATATTGAGATAGAACCTTTAAAACTTGAATGTCAGCATTTTCTCAGTTGCATAGAAAATAAAATTAAGCCGAGAAGTGACGGTCTTAATGGTTATGAAGTGGTAAAAATTCTTGAAGATGCCGAAAAAATAATGCTTGGTAATAAATACAGTAAAATTTCTGATATTAAGCTTGTTTCTTCAAGGACAAAACAGGAATAAGTTTTTGCATTGAAACGGTATTGTCATTGCGAGGCTTGAATCATCTATAAAACAAATTTAATGAAGTAACGAAGCAATCTTCTAACGTGAGGTGTTGTCATCAGGAAGATTGCTTCGTAAGTAAGTTAATGGAAGAAACGCCAAGATTCTTGCCTCGCAATGACAGTGCTCTAATTTTTATTGAATTTCACAAAATTATGTATTGTAAATAATTCTTTCGCATGTATAATTTAAATAAATCTGCGAGAATGAGCACAAAACCTTCCAAGCCGGCAAAGCCGCCTTTCAGGTTTCTTTGCTTCCGCTTCGCAAACCTGCGGGAATAGCTCAGTGGTAGAGCACCTCCTTGCCAAGGAGGGGGTCGCGAGTTCGAGCCTCGTTTCCCGCTTTTTTATTGGAAAAAATTTAACTCAGGTTTTATATAAAAGAGAGTAGAATCTTATTTTCTGCTCTCTTTAAATTTTGTATTGTATGAACAAAATATCCTTCAATAGTTCGAGTTCTTGTATAAGAATTTTTATTATAATTTATATTTGAATCTTAAACTGGGTTTAAAGTAACGTTCAGTTCAACAAACATTTACTTTATATTGTTTAAAGTGTAGTATTGTAAATGGAAAATTGTAAAAAATCGATGCAGTTAATATAAAAGAGAAGAATTATGAAAGTAAACTTAGAAAAGCAGGAAAATAACTTATTTAAGCTTAACATTGAAATTGATGCTGACGTGGCTGCGCAAGAATACAACAAGGCATGCCGAAAAACAGGGGAAAATATTAATATCCCCGGATTCAGAAAAGGTAAAGCTCCGCGTTCAATGATAGAAAAACATGTCGGCGTTGGAAGAATTCAGCAAAAAGTACTTGATGCTCTTTTGCCGAATATATTCGCTGATTTAATAAGCGAGCATCAGTTTGATCTGGCAACAGAGCCTGTTGTTGAAAATTATAATTTTGAACTCGGCAAACCTGTTACAGTTACGGCAAGATTAGAAATCAAACCTGAAGTTAACCTTGTAAATCACAAAGGACAGGTAATTGAAGTTCCTGAATTCAAACATGCTGATGATGTGATTGAGAAAGAATTAAAATTGCTTTCCGAAAAGTTTGCTACACTTGAGCCGATAGTGGGCAGACCTGCGGAAGTTACCGATATAGTTATAATTGATTTTAGCGGAAGTATTAATGGCGAACCTATAAAAGGAGGAGCCGGAAAAAATCAACAGCTTGACCTTTCAAACAGTCATTTTATAAAAGGTTTTGCTGAACAAACCGTTGGTAAAAGCATAGGTGAAGAGTTTACAATTAATGTAACTTTCCCTGAAGATTATCAAGACAAAGTTTTATCAGGAAAACCCGCTGAATTTAAAATAAAAATTAATGAAATTAAAAAGAAAATCACTCCTGAAATAAATGATGAACTTGCTCAAAAGGTCGGTCCTTTCCAGACTCTTGAAGATCTTAAAGTCGATATGGCAAAATATCTTGAAAAAACAAGAGAAAATGAAAATAAAATAAGAACCGAAAAAGCTGTTCTTGAAAAAGTTGTTGAATCAGCTAAACTTGATATTCCTGATTCAATGGTTAATAGAGAAGCTAAAACGCTTCTTGAAGAAATTCAGGCAAAATTTAAAAGTCAAGGCATTTCTTGGGATCAGGTTCTTGAGCAACAAGGACATGAAAACACTTGGAACAGCCTGAGGGAAGAAGCTGCAAAACGTGTAAGAACAAGTCTTGTTCTTAGCGCTGTGGCAAAAACAGAAAATATTCAGCTTACTGAAGAAGATTTTTTAGAAAAAGTAAGAGAACTTGCAAGAACTTATAATTCTGATGAAAAGGCTATTTATGAACAAATGGCTCAAAATCCGGCTCTTGCGCAGGGTTTATCCCAACAAATAATGAGCCAGAAAATAATTAATTATCTTCTTGAGAATAATGAAGTAAAATATATTGAAGACACTTTAGCGAAAGTTTAAATGTAAATATTAGTCTATTCATAGAAAGGTGATTACAAATGGGATTTGTGCCTGTAGTAATTGAACAATCAAGCAGAGGAGAAAGATCTTTTGATATTTTCTCAAGACTTTTAAGAGAAAGAATAATCTTTCTTGGAACACCTATTGA
>Ga0209417_1002779_pt1 | contig 25425 bp, 47 predicted proteins | sample RifGroF2_FD_184002 | JGI IMG/M metagenome (GOLD analysis project Ga0209417, IMG submission 184002) | Groundwater microbial communities from Rifle, Colorado, USA - Groundwater F2 (SPAdes) (version 2) | ecosystem: Environmental > Aquatic > Deep subsurface > Groundwater | place: Rifle, Colorado... | reverse complement strand
AAACATCAGAGGCCGGAAAAGTGCTTGATATGCTAATACCTGAAACAGATGACGGTATTGGACTCAAGCAATGCAAAATGTTTATCAGACTGTAATCCGATTACACTTGAACGATTTAGTCAGGTATTTATGTTTGAAGAACTAGCTGAAACAATAAATAAAGAATGGATTAGGCTTTATGGTGGAGAGCCTGTTTCAGATATTTCTGCATTAAAAAACAGGGTGTCTTTAATCGCAATCGACAGGGATTGCTGGGTTTTTAATGCAAAAGTAAATCAAAAAGAGTATCTACGCCTTGATGCGATAATTCGTGAGAAAGTATGCACCTAAAACCGTCAGACCAACATGAAGTTTTCAAAGGATGTGTTTACGTCCGAGATTCGCACAAAATCCTTGTTCAAGGCGGAACTATGCTGGCTCAAGGTCAATTTGATGCTTCGTTCGGCGGGTATATATTCGACCTGAATAAAGACGGCACAAAAACAACTGATTCCGCTTGGAACTGTTTTACAAAGTCGCAGGCTATCAAATTCCCTCGCGCTGATTCTTTATGCTTCCGTCCTGAATGTGAGCCGTGTAGCGTCATAGACGAGAACGGTATTCTATTGGCTAACTCATGGTGGCCTATAACGACTAAGCGCGCTAAAGGCGACCCTAAGCCGTTTATCGAGCATATTGAGAAGATGCTTCCAGATCAGACTGACCGCGATATTCTGATTCATTGGATGGCTGCACTGGTTCAGAATCAAGGAAAGAAGTTTCAATGGTCTCCTGTTTTGCAGGGCATCGAGGGTAACGGGAAGTCCATGTTAATCGCATGTTTAGTCCAGTGCATCGGGCAAAAATACGTCCATACTCCCAATGTTTCAGACTTCGCCAAGAGCGGTGGTAAGTTCAGCGGGTGGATTCAGAACCGGCTTTTAATCGGCATGGAGGAAGTTTATCTGGGTGGCGATAGAAGTGTTTTGGATGTTTTGAAACCCATGATTACGAACACCATCATCGAATCCCAGAAAAAGGGAATTGACCAGATTACCGTAGAAAATCGCGCAAATTTCATGTTTTGCACCAACTATAAAGATGCTATCGGAAAGACTGCGACTGATAGACGATATGCGATTTTCTACACGGCGCAACAATACATGGGCGACCTTCAACGGGACGGCATGACCGGCAACTACTTTCCGCGCCTTTGGGACTGGCTGCGCGATGGTGGCTATGCGATTGTGAATGATTATCTGCATACTTATCCGCTGATAGACGCGCTTAATCCGGCGAAGGATTGCGTCCGCGCACCGATTACAAGTTCAACTAGGGAAGCCATTTTCACTTGTCGCACTGAAGAAGAGCAAGCGATTATGGACGCTATCGAGGAAGGCCAATGGGGATTCCGTGGTGGATGGCTTTCTAACCGCGCAATCGAACGCTGGATGAAGGCTAACAAAATCAGGCAAAATTACCGCAAGCGGCTTGACCTGATACAGAGCATTGGATATGTAGAGCATCCTTTTTTGTATAACAATAATGGCAGAGTTCATGTTCGCTTCGAGGAAGGTTATCTAGGGTTTGGCAATCCAAAATTATATCTACGCCGTGGTCATCCAGCGTTGCAGCTCAAAGATAATGCCGATATAACGCAGCACTATCTACGGGCGCAAGGAGATCACAAATACAATGACCGGATACTGCAAAAAATCAGGAGCGACGAAAAGGCGGCGTGATTAAAATACATGCTGCCACTCGAATATCGGACAAAACTCTTCGTCCCAATACGTTTTCGATGCTCCCATCATTCCGTATGCCATTCCAGTCCATAGCTTGCGCTTCTTATCCCAAGCCATAACGCAGTTATACATGCGCTTTTCATCACGCAGCCTTATGATAGTTCCGTCTTTAGGTGCTGTTGAAATTGGATTCCAGTTATTCATGCTTTCACCTTTCGTTATTTAGTGGCGCAATTCGCATGTTTTAGCATGGAGCGTATTCTTTACCGTTCCACGCTTGCAAGCTCTCACGTTCGGCATGTTTTGAGCTACGCAAAGCCTCGCGCATAGCATCCTCGTTATCTTTCGCGCCTATCATTATCCAGCCGAATGCACCCTTGCAACGGTAGCTAGTCAATCCAGAATCAGCTAATGGTTTGTCGGTTATGTTTCGCATGTTTTTACCTCCCGATTATTTGACTGCGAGATTTTCGTGTTTTGCCAACTCTTCGTTTAGTTCGTCCAGCCATTCACCGATATAATGCGCTTCCTTATCAGGCGGACAAAATGGCAATGCTTTCCGCATGGCATCACGCGCGCCGCGAAGAAGGTACAGAAGTTTCGTGTTTTCAGCGTCCAGCGATTCGTTTTCGCTGATTTTAATTTGCGCTTGTGCAAGATCGAAGTTTGCATTAGTCGCGCTACAACTTTGGCATTTTTCAGCTTCGATTGAATAAGCTGTCTTGCAGTTCCAGCATAGTGTAGTTTTCATGTTTTCATCTCATTAGTTAAATTGGCCGCACAGATTCCATGATTGCCAGATGCGCTATATCCGCGTAGATTCTATCGCTATCGGCTTTGGCTAGTTCCGGCGTGGCGAATAGGTTAGCAGGATGCACGATCCCGCTAGGGCGTGTTTTAGAGCTTGCCTTATGCCATGCTTCGGTATCCACTATCCGATTGCCGTGCGAAGTATAAATATGCAGGCAACGACCTTGCGGCATGTTTCCTCGTGCTGATAATTCGGCGGTATCCACCCAGATTGCGCCGTGTCGCGTGTATAGTTTGATTAAGTTTGGCATGTTTTCATTCCTCCAATTCGATTTCTTCGCAGTCCAGCCCGGCATCGCTGATCGTGAAAGTCTGCGTCCGGCCATGTATTGACTCGAATGCGCGAAGCTCAATTCCTGCATTATTGCCTTCCGAAAGGCTGAATTCTGCCTCTTCTGCCCAAGCTAGAAGATTGTCATGCGTGAAGTAATCTACGCCGCCATTCTTGCAAATAATATGATTCTCCGCCAAGAACGTGCGGATTTGCTCAATCCCGTTTTCGTTTACTGTTTTTAGAATGTACTTTTCCATTTTATTTCCCTCATTAGTTAGTTGGAATTCACCCAAACGCGCTAGGATGCGTTTTGAGCGTGTTTTAGTGCTATGGATAACCCGAAGGCTATCCGATAGGTTGCGAAGGCTCAAAAGGGCTTGTTTTCGCTTCCCTCATTCATTGCTGAAAGCATGGCCGATAGTTTGTTGGCTATATCAGCCGATTTTTCAATTTCCGGTAAAATAAGCATGGCTTCTAGCGCCGAGCATGTTTTCAGGCATTCGCGCAGGTCGGATACCAGCATCGCCGCGCCTTGTTGCGCTTTCTGCATGTTTTCGAGTGTGGCGTTCATTTTATCATCTCCTTTTTCAATCAATCCGATAATAATGCCAGCGGCCTGAAATAAATTTGCTGGTAACTTTACCGGATTGCATCCCGCCCATGTTTTCATAGTCTGATTTTGAAATTCTTGTCATTTTGACATCTCCTTCTTGCGGTTGTCGATCTTGCTCAAGCCATGTTTTGTACAGTGGCGTTTCAGTGCGAGGCTGATACCTGTCTGCGTCATTCCGAATTGAGCCATCGCCATTGCTTGTGTTGCTTGTGGCGTTTGCGAGGTCATCCACAAATACACTTGCTCGCCTTTTGGGATTTTCGTGTTTTCCATAATTACGTTCCCCCGGACAGGTTGGCGGCGTGTTCTTTTGCGTCGAGTTCATAAGTTGAGCCATCGCTAAAAACATAAAGCGCACCGCCTTTTTGGTGTTTCAGTGTTGACCTAGTTTTGCGCTTCAAAAGCCGTGCGAATGCGCCAAAAAATAGGGCATTCCGCAATTCTGCTAACTGTTCTGCAATTTTCATGTTTTCAGTCTCCAAAAAGTTAAGCGTTAAGGGCGGCATCAGAAAAGACGCGCTTGTTTTTCAGTACACGTTCGCGGAACAGGTTTAACGCCTCAAGTCTTGCGCCAACCTTAAAGGTAGCTTTGCCAAAGGTAAAAGCCATAAATTGTTCGCTGGTTCGATAGGCTTCCCGGCGCGCATTGTCGATGTCACCGATCAAGGCTATGAGTGAGCCATGTTTTGCAGGATTCAGGCCATGAACCTTGTCCGCCTTTGGCTTAGGCATGGCGCGAAGTTTACCGATTACGGCCATAACGCACTCAGCAACCGGCAACGCTTCGATTTCAGCGGTAAAATCACGGGCGGCAATCTTGGCATACAAGCCGTTTACATTCTTTGCCGCAAGAAGGGCATCAAAAGGGGTCTTGTAGCCTTTGCCGTAGTTAGTCTTGACCGTTCTACCAGTTGCAACGTGGTAAACGATCCAGCCGGGCTTATAGGTACATTGTCCGAATTCATCGGCAACAATCGGGGAAGATACGGCGAGGCCATGTTTTAGCTGATAGCCTTCGATCATGGCGAAAGTATCAGGAACGCCATTAGAGCCATGTATTCCAGCGGTAAACTTGATTTTATTTCTAGTTTTCATTTTCTCAAGCTCCTTATTTGATATTCACGCATTGCAGCGGCTTCCAGCACGTGATAAGCTGCACAGCAGAAACAATCACGGCACCCGCATGTTTTGCTGATCATGCCGTGGGGATTGTTTAATGCTTTGCGGCCATTTTCGGCGTATAGCTTCTCGCATTCCGCAATCTGTTTTCTATATTCTGGAGTCATTTTTCAGCCTTTCCGATAGATAAAACGGGAACCATGCCAAACGGCGATAGTGCAGGGAATACATCGTTTCATTTTTGCACCTTTCCAATTTTACTGAACTGTAAACCATCCTTGAATGATTTACTCCATGAACGGCGAGGTTCAAGAACGAGAAGCGGATTGTTCAGATCGTAATGGTAAAAGCCGACTTCCAGACCAGCAGCATCGAAGAAGTGGGCGCAGAATGCACCATGCAAAGCCCAGTTAGGTGAATATACGCCAACATCGACAGCACCAAGTTTCACAGCTTCAGTTTCGGCTTCTGAATATGTAGTAAAGGTCATTTTGTCACCTCCAAACCAGCGATAAACGCTTGCATCCGATTGTATAAGTCAGACTTCGGAATATGACCAGTTCCTAGAACATTGCCAACTCCAGAACAGCCAATGGTCTGAACTCCGCTATAGGCATAATCCAAGCTATAGGCATAATCCAAATGATAACAATTAGCATTTGGCGAAATATTACCTTCCGCATCTTTGGAATACGGAGTAGCAGGAGTTCCACAAATACGATTGATCCGTGAAACAACAGCTTCCAAGTCTTTTTGTGTAATTCTCATTTTATTTACCCTTTCAAAAGTTAATCAACCGAACAGGTAGTCATAATAGCATAATCTACGAAGAATACAAGATAATAATAAACTATTTTGCATAATACCTAGTCGCAAAGCCTTACCCCTATTCATTCCTAGGCAATTCCTAAGCAAAACCGCAGTTAAACACTTGAATATATTACATAAAGTGCATTTTTAACACTATGCTCTTTAAATCCGTAGTCACGGCACACCAGCCATAATATATTATCTTATTATTATTATTATTTTCCTATAAGGTATAAGAAGATAGTATTTGCTAGATAATCAAATGGTTAGCTGTGGAATTTTACGAGTATATCCTCTATTTTTTGCCAATTTTCCCAATGCAATCAACTCTCTAATTGATTATGAATTTTTAAGTGCTTGATTCTATTAACTATTTTTTTAGTGTATATTTTAGGTATATACTGTTTGCCTATTTTTTAAGCAGTTGTTCAACTTTCCTCTAAAATATATTGAACAGTTGCTTAATTTTTAGGCAATAGTTAATGTATTACTTTAAGTGTTGCTTAAATAATAAGCAGTTGTTCAATGTTTTACCATGTTTTGTTGACTATCTGTAATCCGATTACAGTATTTCCATGTTTTAAGCTGTTCTGACTGTAATTAATTACACTTGACTAAATTGGTCGGGTATTTTGGCTCACTGATTCCATGTTTTAGCGTAAGTGATTGCCGTAGACACGCCTTACCATTGGCTAAAGATATAATAACCAATTATGTCCGCAATGAGTCCTGATGATCCGATGTTTTGCTGGATGGTGTGATTTCGATGTTTTGGGTGAGTTAGTGAGTACTAACTATTGGGATGTGAAGAATCCATGTTTTGCCGGGTTGCGGTGTACATGCTGAATAGTTGCTGATTTACTTTCCGTAGACTATTTGATAGTTACCGTTCAGTGTCCACCTTCCTCTTTTCAGGTTGGCAGAATACAGCTTATCCCTAATTTTGAATTGTCCGATAACTTTAATTTTAGCGAAGGTGTCCACGATAATCAATTCTGCCGGAATGTACTTTTGGCCGGTAATTTCTTCGGTAATTGTCTTTGCCATGTTTCCGCCCTTAGAATTGTTGCCGTGATTATCCGCTAAACCGTCCGCTTGCTAGTCCAGTTAATTACCCGCCATTGCCCGCAGGATGCGTTTTAAGGCGTTATTGTGCCTGCTAGGCTATCAGCCCCTATCGGACAAACAAAAAGCCCGCTGCTAACGGGCTATTGCTAGAATCCTTGCCGGTATATGATCCCGTAGTTTGCCTTTTTGCCTGTATTCCCCAGAGCATCGAGAATGTCCCCGACATAGTCATATTGCAGGACTGTTGCCTGGTCGCTGATTACCTGATTTTGCGCCCATTTTATCGCCTGTTCTGAGCTGCTAAAAAATCGGGTAACGTTCGCGCCCTCATTTTCGCCGTTGCCTGTATAGCCTTCATAAATTCTAGTCATTTTAAGCCTTTCATTACGTTAATTGATACCATCCCCCGCCCGATAGCAGGTAAACGCCTTGTTGCGCTTTGTGGCGCGTTTAAGCGGCATTACAGTGCAGAAAAGCACCCGCCGTATTCTGCGAACCTATTTTGTTGGCAAAGTGGCACCGCGTACCAACGCAAGCGCCATTCCCTGACAACATAGACTTTCCCTCGCACTGGTAACTCTTCAAACAGAAAATTAAACATCATCATTATCCCACAATATCCGCCCAAAGTTAGGCCCGCCGCGCACTGGTGAGAATGCGCGGGAGGATAGCTCTATGCGATATTAGCTATACAGATGCCGTCGCGGTACACATTGCCACATATGGAGATATAATCCCCGCATTGCAGCTGCACATCCTCCGCGCCATCTGCGATAGCGTAGACGCTAGTAATCCTCCACCCATCTAGTCCGACAGTGGGCTGCAATGATCCCTGTAACAAATTGATAGTCATGTTAATAACCTCCTTTGCTGTGATGCCGCGTGAATGCTTGATGCCGCTCTACTATGCTGGATGCAGGGCGTACCATCTGCCAAGCCGCGCGACGTGCTGCTATGTGCAATGCGCGAAGATGTGCAAGCGTGCTGTGCGTGCGGGTAGTGTAGATCATGATGTCACCCCGCGCACCGCACGCGCCGCAACGCTCGCCGCCGCCGCTTTTGTTTTGTAATTTTTAGACTCAAAAAGCACCTTGCCGTCGTCGTCAAAAAGGTTAAAACTCCACGGGCGGCGGCGCGTATCATCGTAATATATACAATATGTCGTAGCCGTGCTCATGATGTCACCCCGCGCGCCGCATGAAGTTGACAAGCCAAGCGATACAATCCCATCACGCCGCGAGATTCAGCAAAGCGCCGCGCCGCATGGTTGCCGCACGTTGCCCGTAGTGACAGGGCGCGCAGTGCTAACGATGCCCGGGCGCTCATACTGACACCTCGCCGCGATGGGTTGACTCGCCACCAGTCCAGTGACTAGGGCACTTGTAAGAGGCAGCCCACAATTGCACCTGCGCCAGCGTGATGCGCGATGCAGCAAGCGCCAGCGATTGCGCCAGCTCTACGCCGTGCATATTGCATACCCTATAAAATTCGTTCTTACTCATCATATTCCCCTTAAAATCCGGCAAGCCGCCGTGGCTGTTACGCTATTATAGTATGCAGTAACCATGCCACATCATGCCATTGTGCATAACTATTTGCTAGAATGTCGCGCCTATTGACTTACAGCGCGATTGCCTAAAATATAGGCAGCTCGATACGTTTGACATAACGCAGATAAGTGACAAAATTCGTCACAATAGTGCCGCAAATTGCGTCACGTTAGCAGGCACTAACCTATACGCCCCTCGATGCTATTGGCGCGCCCCTCGCAAGCTGTTAATTGTGTTCACCTTTTGCCCCCTCCAGTCGATCCAGCCCGTTATCCCAAGCCAACTCGTACAGTAAATCCACTCCCCAACATCCCGCTTAATATATTATCATCCTGTCATTATCCCTGTATGCGATTTAATTTGCGTGAGAAGTAACCTGCCTGAATGCTTGCGAATTATGCGAAGTGAATATCGCCCTAAGTGTAATCCGATTACAGACTGAGAATTGGTGTGAGTGAATTTCAGATTTGAAAAATGTAAATTTTCTGGATAATCGGACTTGCTATCAGATAGCCCGTATCAGCGTCAGGAAGCTGATTAGCGGGTTTGTTTGGTGATAGTGGTGCGATGTTGACATCATCTCCTGCCCTAAAGGACGGAGATTCCTACAGCTAGACGCTCATGCCCGAGCGCGAGAATGTTTTTTGCCGCATTTATATCGCGGTCGTGAATTGCACCACATTCACAACAAATCCATTCTCTTATTCCAAGACCTGCTCTACCTTTCGGACTATTGCCGGATATTACTCCGCAACACGAACAAATCTGGGTGGTGTACTTTTCATTTATTTCTTCAAACATAACTGACCGCGCTATCGCTTTATATTTCAGTTGTGTCTTTAACATACCCCATCCAGCATCTAATACTGACTTTGCCATTTTGGTTTTAGTCAATTTTTTACTACTAACATCACCTATAAAAATAGCACCATAGTTTTCAGCCATTGTAGTAGTGAATTTATGTATGGCATCGCTACGGGTATTTTTAATCTTTGCATGTATCGCCCTAACACGATTTTTCTTTTTTGCGCCTTGTGCTGTTGCTAATTCTTTTGCGAATTCATCTGTTATACGCCTGCGTTCAAATACAGTTCCGTCAGAACAAGTTGCTATTGTTTTAAGACCTAAATCAATTCCAACAGATGTTTTACCTTCTGACGATTTTATTTCAACCTTAATTGTCGTATTAAAATACCAACGACCACGAGAATCTTGCGAGAATGAACCAGTACCTAATTCATATTTTGATAAATCATAACTATCCCAAATACTGAATAATTTCCCACAAAATCGTACTTGACCATTGATAAATTTAACGCCAGCAGACTTAAATGGAACCCACCCTAATGAACGCTTTGAACCGCTTGAACATCTCCATTGAAGTTTGTTTTTCTTGAATTGACGGCGAGATTTTGCATGTTGAGAAATAACGCTTTGTATAGTTACAGCACTAATTGAAAAATTACGTTCTGCTCGAATAGTTTTAAGCTCTTTCTGCAAATCATATTCTGATGTTCCGCAATTTATATATCCAACCTCAGGAATAGGAACCCATGAATAATCTGCGCTCAACTCGTTTGCTGCATTCCATACTTGGTTTACTTCAAAAGCCCATTGATTAAGAATAGCAGCGTGTTTGTCCTTAATTCTAACTTTCAAAGTTTTAATTTGCGTTTTGGATTTCATGTGGTACACTATACGCATACTTAAATATAAATGCAAGGATAATTAAATGAAAGCATTGAATGTGCCTATACCCGAAAAGCTCAAAGAAGACCTTGATTCCTTCGCAAAAGAAAACGGCATTCACAAAAAGAAAATTGTTGAGCTTGCTTTGCTACAATACATGAGCAGCTTCTCTGCTCGCGCTATCCATACCCACCATTAATGACGGGGATTTTCGCCCAAATTGTAAATTTGTAAAAAAGCTATTTTTCGGATAATTGGCTTGCTTGCTGTATTTTCTGTCCAATGACAGCCATTACATTGCAGGCCATCGAATTACCTAAACTCTTGTAAGCCGCGCTGTCTGAGTATCCTTTTACTTGTGATAGGAAGTTGTCAGGAAACGCCTGAAGTCTGGCGCATTCTATTGGAGTTAATCTGCGGACTTGCATATTTGGTTGCATTACTCCAGCATGTTGTGATTTTGTTAAAGTTGATGTTGTTACGGTGCTGAAATTCATTTCATCCGGTTGTGCATCAACATGAAACGCCACCGCATGGCTATGTGCAGCTTGTAACGTATATGCTGGGTCTCCATCAATACCAATGCCCATTCCAGTCCCTTCTCCAGTTTTTTCATGGCGCATAGCAATTTGAGTGTTAATTGGATACGCCACCGCATGAACATCAGTCTTAGTAAGCGTATAACTAGCTCCTGATTCATCGAAGCCAGTTCCGTTACCGCCGTTTTCTGGTTCGCGACCTATGGTGTTACCTGCTAGTGCTATCACATCCATTCCTCTATCTGCACAATAACTGGAATCATAACGGAAGCTCAAAGTACGTGCTACATCTGGAATTGCATCCATGTTACCTGTTAGTGCGATTGTCAGAAATTCATCTTTATTATGCCCCAACCCTTTGTGTAATGACGCTGGAATAGCGGGCATAGTTGTAACGTATGCTTGCGTACATGGTTGCCTTAATCCACCAACTTGCGTTTCGAGTGGTGGGGATATTTCAGATGATGTTTTTATGATATGACCATTCATTATTGATTGATGCGTTAGTTTACCGCCTCCGCATTCGCTATCAAGGCTACCCGCAACTGTTCCGGCAACTTCTTCCCTCGTTTTTCTGCTCGGCGGAGGATTCCCGCACAAGCCTTCCGGCTCAAGAAATAGCGGTTTTCTACTTTGCCAGTCTCCAGAATCTCGGACAACGAAGACACGCCTTCGTCTTTGTGGGACGGCTCTAGGGTACTCAGGTGTTCGGCAGTATTGCGCATCCAGAGTGATCCACTCGACAAGTCCGTTTTCGCCGACTGCACAACCGGCATTTTTCCATCCATCTCTCGGTACGTCAAATTCGCACCCAGCCATTTCTCCAACCACGGAAGCAAAGTCTCGCCCTTTTTGGCTGCTATATAATCCGGGCACATTCTCAACGACGACCCATCGTGGCTTTGCCCATTCGATGATTCGCATTGCGGTGAAGAAAAGTCCAGACCTTGTTGCGCTTCCATCTTCATTTTGTAATCCCTTTCTTTTACCAGCTATAGATAAATCTTGGCAAGGGAATCCGCCTACTACCAAGTCAATATGCCCAAGTGATTCTATCTGTTCTTTTGTTATTTCAGTGACACTACCTAGATTCGGTACGTCTGGATAATGATGCGCCAATACTTTACATGGAAACGGCTCAATTTCAGCCACCCCAACGCATTCCCAACCTAGCGGAATAAACGCCTGACTCGCCGCTTCAATTCCAGAAAAAAGACTAAGGTATCGCATATATTCTTGTCAGTTATTTCGTAGTATTTACTGCATCTTTCCTACCATGCTTCAATCCTGCTCGGTAGGCGGCTTCTAGGGCAGATTCGATGGCTTTCGATGCATCAACATGTATCCATCCATAATCAAATTCCAACTCAATCCACTTGATTGGCTTTGACTTGGTGCTATGCCGCCATTGGTGGTAGGTCATTTTGGTTCCTTAAATACAGGAAGATTGAACACTGGTTGTCCTGACCGGCTCCGGCTCGAACAGCGATCCTTGCGCCTTGTGCTGCTCGAATCTAGCCACACCTGCATTGTAATAATCTTCGTCCAGTTCGCATAGCGTCAGGTCATATCCGAGGTTGTGGCAGGCTATGGCGATTGACATTGACCCACCATGTGTGTCAAGGATGCGCTGGCCGGGCTTGGCGTAGTTGGTCAAGAGCCATTCGTAGAGCTTTACGGGCTTTTGGGTTGGGTGAAATCTAACCACATCTTGCCCAATATTCCCGTAGCATGGAAAATCAAAAATCTTCGTATTCATTTCAAATGATGTCCACAACATTTCCCCAACTGAATAATTGCTTATTGGCTGGTGCTTGTGCCAAAAAATCCATGCGTTGCTTAACGGCAAACTGAAGTAATTACCACCACAGATTATCTGGTTATTGCTAACCCGCATCAATTCATCGAAATATTCTTTATCTGGGACATAATCCCAATCTTCACCGCGCACACTGTAAAGATGCGGACTTCGTTGAGAGCCTCGTTTCGTCTTATTTAATATCCCATATGGCGGATCAACAATCGCCAAATCAAACGCCTTATCCGGCAATGTCGCCATAAATGCCATGCAATCGGTATTGAGCAAAGTGATTGTCATTTTGGTTCCCTATCTGTAATCCAATTACAGCTCAAACGGCGTATCGTCTGGGCAAGTGTATTTGTTGTTAAATTTGAATATCGGCATAACCTTTAATCTTTTGTTTTTCTTAAGCCAATCTTCAATTAACGAATCACGCTTTTCCCTATTACACAGCACACATGCTGTTGCTAAATTTAATTCTTCATTCGACCCACCTTTTGCTATTGGTATTATATGGTCACATTCAAGCCTTACTCCACGAACACTACAATACAAACAAGTGTAATTATCACGTTCAAAAATTCTCTTTTTAATAATTAGCCAATCATCACTATTCAGTCTTTTTCTGTCTTGTTTTCTAATTAGTCCACGAGATTCAAGTCTTTTATCCGTAGATGCTTTTTTATTATTTAGACACTGTTCCAATTCTTGGTGGATTAAAAATCCATCTTTTTCATAAAAGATATTTGTTTCCATAATTGCATCCAATGATTCAATTATTTCATTACAATTTACATTCAATATACTTGATAAATCCTTTATGTTCGCCGGTAAACATCCAGAACAAGCCCAATAAGCAAGTTTCATTGAGAAATATAATCCTTTTTCTCTGGAAGAAAGAAGCCTAAACCAAACTGTGGTTAATTCGTTGCAATGTTCTTTGTAGGATGATTCAGTGTATTCCATATTGCCTTTCGTAATATCCCATAGCTTGCGCCGTCCCGTGAACTTCCTACCTTGTCAGGGTTACTGCTGGGGCTATTTGCAAACCAGCGGATTATCTCTCACTTATCAGGTGTCGGGTAACGTCCGACCAAACGCTTCACTTTGTGCTTTACCTGTTTCGCTTACTGACGCTATCCACGCTATCTGTAAGAACCCCGGCGCAAGAATATAGGGCTGACCTTATCGTTAATTTGGCAATCCGTTGAGTTGCCATTTAAGTATCGGTGTATCCGGTGCATCCGACCCATGCAGGTCACTGTCTATCGCGTCACTTGCGACCAGCGGAAAGCAAAAAGCCTTAATCTGCTCATGTCTTTAGGTGGTTGCGCACCTTCCCGAAGGATTCAAAACATGATGAGATTAAGGCTTCAATCGAATCAAACTAGCGCGCAACCGCTGATAGGTAGTCATTATCCACATTCCCGCCACCAAGTCAACAACTATTTCACATTCGCGCTAAACAGTGAGAAAAGTGTAATCCGATTACACTCTTCATAAACTACATTAACTCTGTAATCCGATTACAGTAAGCTAAAAGTAATTGACAAGTGTGTATATAGGCTGTATAGTGGCGGCATGAATAAAAAATCAGCAATTAAAAAGATTCGCGGAATAACTGGAGGTGATGGACTTGACCGTTCTGGCTATCCTGTGGATATGCGTGGAACGATAGCTCAATACAAGTGGAATGATGGCGTATTCACACTTGGCTTTGAGTATGGGTATATCAAAGCGTTGATGGATTCGTTTGAGATTACTGAAGATGAGTTATATGGGAATAGAACTAAACTGTAATTACTGCGGAAAACACATGGCTATCTTGCATGATGCCCGAATTCGTGATTGGGTGGTGGTGTGCTGAAAGGAGTGTGATTACATGCTGAAATCTTTTTAACAACGGAGTAAATATCATGAAGATCCACAATGAAAGCAGAGTTACAGAATCATGGATTGGTCAAGATGGCTGCGAGTGGAGAACAAAATCGGTGTGGGTTGGCGCTGGTTGGGTTTCTTGCCTACAAAAGAAGCTGGCAAATAACGCATGGATGAATGTATGAGCTACCCAGACCAAACAATTGCTGAATATCGGCAGCGCGTGGAAGAATTGAATGCAGATTTATTTGCTGCGCGGCAAGCCATTTTTACTCAGGATGTTGAATGGAGAGCAGCTTTCGAGGTTTCTGAGTCGGACAAAATGAGCCTTAATACGCAAGTTACGCTACTGAACGCGGAGATTTTAGAATTAAAAAACGGAAACGAATCTATGCACTCAACTTTATTAAAATACATGGATTTTATCAAGGTATTGCAAAATGAATATGAGCGAGTACGACATGAGAGTTTGGAATGTGATGACGCATCCCCGGAAGCTCAACAGGCGAGGTCATGGAGGCGTGTAGTAGGAACTCTAAATGAAGTTGCACCTGAATGGAGCGATATGGGAAGTACTGGTGCGGACGCGGCTGTGAATTGCATCCGCAAGATTTTTTTGGGTTTGATGGTATGAGAATGGAATACATACGGCACAACTACTGAGTTCCCGCGAAAAGAGGCGGGCGAATTGAGTTTACAGTACCAATGGCGCGAAGTGGCGCTGGACTATCAGATCATCACGAGATTCACGACTGTGCGAATGCATGGTTAGGATATGCGAAGGCGAAAAATGAAAGGTATAGAGAAGCGGATTGATGAACTGAAACCACTTGGCGCTGGCGATGCACAATGCGCTAATTGCCTTGAAATGAAGGTGGAGCCGATTGATGTGTGCAAAAAGTGCATAGCAGATACCACTAACCTTTACCAAACTGATGAACAGCCTGTGCAAGATGAATGTGCTAACTTCGTGTTAGGGAGATGCTCTACGTGCAAATACTGGGAACAGCTTGAGTCTTCGCCGCGCATTGGTAATTGCTCCTCTAAAAAATTCAAATATGGATATAGCATAGATGATAACGAAATTCCAGACGATGGAGCAGTTATAGAGTTTGATGAGAGTTGGGGATGGAATACGGCATTCATGTTCGGGTGCATACACTATGCTTTTGGTGATTCTTCTTGATCACATGGTTTGGCGGATTTTTAAACAATGAAAGGAAAAGTGTAATCCGATTACACTCTTAAAGTAAAGTCTCAACTCTGTAATCCGATTACAGTTACAATTTACCGTCACTTATTAAAATCTGCTGGTGATTTGGAACATTGGTTAAATTATATGCGAACTATCATGCGCAAAATTGGCTGATATACCCAAATTGGGAACGAACATATCCATTATGGGTAATGTAATCAGATTGCAGCATTCTATATTCTTGAATATGGAATATGTTTACATAGTCCCGTCCCAAGTGACTAAGTGTAATCCGATTACAGCGAGTTCCTAATCTTAAATAGAGTTATACTATTTATCTGAAAAAGGTAGTATAACTTTCTTTATTTTTGATTGTTCATGCAAAGTGAACAAAGTAGGTTGCGTGAACAAGGTTATTGACAAAATCTGTAATCCGATTACAGCATATACAAAGTAATTGACAGAATGTGTATATGTATGTATATTGCACCCATGACCACCGAACTTCATTGCGATCACTGCGGAAAATACATGGCGACATTGCGTGATGCAAGGGTACGTGCTGGTATGGCGGTATATTGCAAGCCGTGTAACGACATAATCAAATCAATGCTTAATCAGAATCGTAATCGTAATAAATCTCATTCAAGTGAAATGCCGGATTTTTTGAAAGATATTTTCGGAGGGAGGTGATATGTTTGAAGAAAACGTTATTGATGGCGTATTGAGTTTTAAGTTAGTAGAGAACGGGCAATTCATAGAATATACGCCAAAACAATTGAGCGCAATGCTCATTGAATCACGGAAACGTGAGAGTGATTTGAGATATGTCAAAGCAATCGGAAAGCCGATTGACGTATATCCATCGAATGTATCAAATACAATTTGTTGTGATGAGCCTTGATATGGCGAAGATTACAGCACTACCTAAACAAAAATTTCCCGGTGAGTGTTGCGGTGTATGCTCCTATGGAAAGGTTAAGGGCGCAAAAGAATACCATTGTTGGGTATCGCCGCCAATTCCTGTATGGGAAGATGGTGTTCCCGATTTCAAACGAGGTCTTCCTGTTGATATGGAAGACGTTGCCTGCCAATTTTTCAAGCCGAGGTGTCACGCATGAGCCAGCCATTAAATACTGATGATCAATTGCAGGAAGCAATTGACGCACTTGCTGTATGTAGTAATAAAACTGAAGCTGCTGCATCATTAAACATTCCTAGGGGGACATTTAATAACAGGTTGAAATGTGCATCGGAACGCAACTTTAAGCCAAGCGGTGTTGTAGTAAAGAATAATGAAGATACAACAAAACATCGAATCGCTACACTTGAAGCGCAGTTATCATCATATAAACGTGAAGAACTGACAGACAAATATATCAGGTCGAAGATATTTGGATTGTCTGAAACATCGGCAGTTCCGCCAAATTGGTTGATTGATTCCAAGCCTCCAAAGTCATCGCCCGGTGTTCCGACATTGTTATGCTCAGACTGGCATTGGGGCGAAACGATTGATCCTACGCAAATCGGTGGTGTGAATAAGTACAATATCGAAATAGCGCAAGACCGCGCAAAGCAACTTGTAAATCGCGCAATCGATTTGCTGAATAATCACATGGTCAATCCGAAATATCCCGGAATTGTCGTAGCACTCGGCGGCGACATGGTATCTGGCGACATCCACGATGAGCTTAAAGAGACTAATGATATCCCGTTGATACCAGCAGTCGTTGACTTGTTCGGAACGCTTATATGGTGCATAGAAACGCTTGCTGATAAGTTTGGCAAAGTGTTCGTGCCTTGTGTTACGGGCAACCATGGGCGAACAACCATCAAGATACGCGCAAAGGATAGGGCATACACATCGCTTGACTGGTTAACTTATGTGCTACTGGAAAAGCATTTTAAGACTGATAAGCGCGTGACATTTTTTATCCCAAGCGGGCCGGATGCTTACTACCGGATTTATGGGCATAGGTACTTGCTTACTCATGGAGATCAGTTCAGAGGGGGCGATTCTATGATTGGTTGCCTCGGGCCTATAACAAGGGGAGACCATAAAAAAAGAAGCCGTAACAATCAGATTGATATGGGATATGACACATTGCTACTCGGGCACTTCCATCAACTCATACAGTTGCAGCGACTTATCGTAAATAGCTCATTATGCGGTTACAATGAATACGCATACGCTAATAACTTCCCGTATGAACAACCCCGTCAAGCAATGTGGATAACGCACCGCGACCACGGAATCACATTCACAATGCCGGTGAACGTGTCAGATGCTATTGAGCGAACAGAACACACAGAATCGTGGGTGAGTATAAAGTGAAACGTATCAACCTTTATTTCCCGCTTGAATTGCTGTCAAGATTAAAGTCTGCGAAACTTGCGACTGGAATGCCTGTCAGCGAGATTATTCGCAGGGCTGTTACCGATTGGTTGGAAAGGAATAATCATGTCTGATACTTGTATGAAGCCTAGATGGTACGATAGCTGTTGCTGTAATTGTAAGCATCAGCGCGTGATATTTAAACATCCGTGGAATAGCGGTATCAATCAAGGAAGCGTAAGTGATGTTGCTGGATTTGGATGCGCGTGTGAAGGTGGGAATGCAATTATTTTTATGGACAACTTTCATGGTATGTGCGAAATGCACGAAGTGAAGAATTTTGAGGAGTAGTGATATGAGTGAAAAACAAGATTTGTTTGACGAATTGATGGATTTCATTGGCGATAAGTTTGATGCAGAAGAGACAACTTACAGCGAAGTAATTGGTACATTGGATACACTCAAGACAATGTATAAAGCACAGTGGCAATCTATCTGCAACGAAATGGCAGAGGATGATAATGAATGCGATTGTGGCTGCTGCGAAGTTGAACCTAAAGATGTGCAGAAGCTGCAATGAATATAGATGCCATCTATGCGAAGAAGGTAACGCAACACTGCAATATGAAAATATCGAAGTTGAATACGCTGAACAAAATGGCATGATTGAATCTCAATTTTTGCACTGTGATGCTTGCGAATCCGATTTTGTGGGTAGTGTTGAAGGTCGTGCCAACAAACAATCTATGATAGATTTTCGCAATAGAATTGACGGTATTGCATAATGAAAAATGAAATAGCATTTTATGCCAATTTGATAATGGCAAATGTATGGATGGCAAGTGGTCATTCAGACCATAGAGTATGGGCTGCTGTATTCCTTATTCTTGCAGCGCTTACTCAAATATACACCTATCCTAAAAAACCATGAACCATTCAAAAGGAATCGCCATCGTTGACGATAATAAAATAGTCGCTCTTGATGACGAGACGATGAAGGTATTGCGCGTCGAGAATATCAAGAACCTTATTGCGCCAAGTGAAGATTCAGCAAGGCGCATTGAAGCTGTCGGAGGTGCTGGTGCGATACTGAATTATCTGGTGAACGGATTAACGCTTGACGATACATCCAAGAAGCTAGGACTATCGCGTGAGCAACTAATCAAGTGGATGGCCTTCCACAGAGACGCGCTAGAACCTGCCATGCAAGCGTCCGCGATGGCACTTGCTGATGATGCTGCCATGTACCTCGAACAAGCGGCTGCAAAGGGCGAAGAATTGACTGCTGCACAAGCTGGTATCGCAAAGGCTAGGGCTGAACATGCCATGAAGATTGCGGGATTGAGAGATAGGGTAAAGTTCAACGAGAAGTCTATTCCGCAAGAGGTTACGCTGAGCCAAGATAGCAGGCCTGTATTCCAGCTGAACTTTTTATCGGAGCGTAAAGTGCAAGAAAAAGTGATTGAGAATGTAACTGACGTGGATATTTATGATACCAACGAGTGACAATGTTAATCATCCGAAACACTATACATCTTCACCGGCAAAATGCTCATGCGGTGCGTCAATAGAATGTATACAGATTGCAAAACATATGAACTTTTGCATAGGTAGCGCACAAAAATATCTATGGCGCGCAGACCTAAAAGGAAACGCTATTGAAGATTTGAAAAAAGCAGTATTTTATATAAATTGCGAGATAGAAAAGAGAGAAAATGAGCATAAAATCTGATAGCTGGATTCGTAGGATGGTCGAAAAGCACGACATGATTTCGCCATTCAGTTCAAACCAAGTAAAAGAAGTTGATGGTAAGCGAATCGTATCTTATGGTACATCAAGCTATGGATATGATGCTCGTTGCTCAGATGAATTCAAGATATTCACGAATATCAATAGCACGATAGTTGACCCGAAGAACTTTGACGAAAAATGCTTCGTTGACGTGAAAGGCGATTATTGTATTATTCCGCCAAACTCGTTTGCGCTTACACGGACAGTTGAGTATTTCAAGATACCGCGTAATGTGCTGACTATTTGCTTGGGTAAATCGACGTATGCCAGAATAGGATTGGTTGTAAACGTAACGCCACTAGAACCGGAGTGGGAAGGACAAGTAACACTTGAACTTTCAAACACAACGCCATTGCCAGCAAAGATATACGCTAATGAAGGTATCGCACAATTCTTATTTTTCTGGGCGAATGAAGTATGCGAGACTTCGTATAAAGACCGTGGCGGAAAGTATCAAGGACAAACTGGCGTTACTTTGCCGAAGATTTGATTATGTCTTATTACGAATTTGAATTAGACAAAACTTGCAAAGCATCAAGGTTTATTGAGGTATTGCAAGAGCTAATAAATGAGCATGGTGACTTGCCGATATATTCTGATGATCCTGATACAGGCGATTTGCTGCCACTTGGATTGATTTACGCGCCAGAGGAAAAGAATTTCAGGGGAGGCTATCCTGAAAGATTTGAGATTAAGACGACTTACGGGATTGACCTTGAGGGAAGAATAGAATGATGAGTGACGTTGAATTTAGTGGCGCTCCGGCTGATGAATTAAATAGTATTCTTGCCGGAAAAACAATCTCTAAAATATCAGAAGATGATTTTGCTGGTGATGCAATTCTTGTTATAGAATTCGATGACAGAACTATAGTTCGCATAAGATATGATTTTATATTTGACACTGAAATTATGATGAGTAACTAATGGAATTAGAACTGCCGAGTAAGCTCTGGTTACCGCTATTTGCCAAAAATCGCGCACCGATTATCCTAGTCAACGGCAAAGAGGTAGAAGGCGCATTCGATAGCAAGCGCAGGATAATCAATCCCGAAAATGGATACCTTATTCCAGAGCATCGTATCGTCGATAGAGGGCATAAGCGGACGAGGTATTATGTTGCATATGGCGGACGCGCGGCTGCGAAGTCCTGGACATTTGCACTAGCCGCAATTCTACGCGCAATGGAAGAAAAACAAACCGTACTTTGCTGCCGACAGATTCAATCAACTATTGCAGACTCCGTATTATCTGTTCTTGAGAATAGAATAAAAGACTTGCACCTTGATGGCGAGTTCAATGTGCTTGTGAATGCAATCCGCCATAGGAAATCTGGTACTGACTTTGTGTTTCGCGGATTGAAGCACAACATGAAAGAAATTAAATCACTGGAAGGTACTAAGATATGCTGGATTGAGGAAGCTGTTGACCTCGCCGAAGAAACGTTCGATGAGTTAGACCCCACTATCCGTGTCAAGGATGCAGAGATATGGATTGGCTTCAATACAGGTAATGTTGACGATTATGTGTACCGTAGATTCGTTCTAACACCAGACCCAGACGTAACGCTTATCCACGTCAATTATGTTGACAATAATCTAGCCGACGAATCATCAATCATGCTTGCTGAGAAGATGAAGGAAATGGACTATGACAAGTATCTAAATATTTGGATGGGGCAGCCTCGCATCGCTAAAGAGGGTGGAGTGTTCACTACTAAAAATGTGTCTTATGTTGATGTGATGCCAATTGGCGGTCGTTTTGTCCGTGCGTGGGATTTCGCAAGTACGGCCTACGACGAGAAGAAAGGGAATGACCCAGACTTCAGCGTGGGTGCACTATTGCATGTCGATTACGAAGGTAGATATACGATATGCGATATTGTGCGCTTTCGTGGTATGCCGGAAGAGGTTGAAAATACTTTATTAGCAACTGCTACAAGAGATGGATTGGGTGTGCTGCAATCACTGCCCGTCGATCCCGGAGCTGCCGGAAAATTCATGGCGCAACATCTTACACGAAAGCTATCAGGATTCAGAATATCGTCAAGCCCAGAATCAGGCGATAAGGTAACAAGGGCTGAGCCATTCGCTAGCCAATTAAATTCTGGCAATGTAAAAATGTTACGCGCAAAATGGAATGAAGAGCTAATTAAGGAACTTGAAGGATTCCCAAATTGCTCTCACGACGATCAGTGTGACTCATTGTCTAGGTGCTTTATGGAACTTCAAAAGAATCACGTTATGCAATTCGCAACAATAACTGGACTTTAATTGTATGGTATAATTACTAATCGGCTTGAACTCCGATTTAACTGATAATGCTTCACATGCTCTCTGGCTGTATCAGTACAGTTAGTTCAACTTCCGAAAGGATGAGAGGGCAGGTGAAGCATTTTTTATTGTGATTTTTATGGAATATAAAATATGTATAAGATGTAAAAAAGAAAAGAAGCTATCTGAATATGGTGTCAATAAAAGGAATTTTATTAGGCATGGGGTTGCATTAAATTCTTATTGTAAAGAATGCGTATGTGAGCAAAGTAAAATTAATAGAGATAAAGACCCAGATAAAAGACGTGAAATAAAAAAGAAATCTAGACATAAAAATCCAGAATCAACAAGAGAATCATCTAGAAAACAACGTGCTAAAAAACCAGAAGCATATTGTCTTTTAGCTAGAAACTTTTATGCTAAAAATAAAGAAAAAATTAAATCACAAAGTGCAATAAGTAAGCAAAATCGTCGCGCACGCAAATTGTATAGTGGTGGAACTTTATCAAAAGACATATTCCAAAAGCTAATGGTTTTACAAAAAGGTAGATGTGCGATATGCCACAAAGACCTTAATAAACTAGAAAAGCGTAAAGTTCACCTTGACCATATCATGCCTCTCGCATTGGGTGGAGCTAACGAAGATTACAACATTCAGTTACTTTGCCAGACTTGTAATAGCAAAAAGAGCGCAAAAGACCCGATAACCTACATGCAATCGCTAGGAAAACTACTGTAAGTAAGGCACCCACTTGCTTATTCCATAGAACACTGATACCCTTGCGAAAATTACTCGTTTAGCGAGGGTTATCGCATGGCACAATCACAGAAGAATAAGGGCGTTCGGACGCAGCATCCAAGTTATGTTGAGATGCTTGGTCAATGGGAAAAGTGTCGAGACGTGTTCGCTGGAACGGAAGAGTTGCGCGAACATACCACTAAATACCTTCCGCGTTTAACCGATGAACCTGAGACAGCGTACATGGCTCGAATCGGGCGTGGCGTACTGTACAATGCCTTGTTTCGCACTGTAAGCGGATTCATAGGCATGTTGTTCAGAATTTCTCCAGTATTAAATGCCCCCCCAAATACAGAATCAATGACAGATGATGTAATTCCGCTTACTGTATTTGCTCAAGGATTGGCAGAAGAATGTTTAGTTGTAGGACGTGCTGGTGTATTGGTTAATTATCCAGTAACAAGCGATTCCATGACCATTGCAGATGCTCAGGCGTTGAATGTGCGTCCGTATATGTCAGTTATCAAAGCCGAACAAATGATTAACTGGCGGCAACGTCGCGTAAATAATAAATATCAACTTTCGATGGTAACTATTCAGGAAGAACATTCTGTTCCTATTGATGAGTTTGAGGATAAAGAAGTAACCCGTTATCGCGTTTTAGATTTAGACGAAAATGACGTTTATCGTGTACGCATATTTGAAGTTCAGGAAAAGAATCGCCAATCAACCGATGTAGAACTTGAACGGTTCTATCCGACAATGAATGGCGCGATGATGAATTACATACCGCTGTATATCATCGGGCCAGATGATATTACTCCTGATATTGATACGCCTATGCTAATAGACTTGGCAGATTTATGTGTCTCACACTATCAAGCGTACAATGACTTGGCAACAGGAAATCATTGGTCTGCACTCCCTGTACTTTACATAACAGGACACGAATTACAGCAAGGGGAAAGTGTACATATCGGAGGTGGGAAAGCACTTATATTTCCAAATCCTGCCGCTAAAGTTGGAATTGCTGAAGTAGGTACAGGCGGATTCTCTTCATTGGAAAATCAACTTAATCGCCTTGAGCAACAGATGGTATCTATTGGTTCGCGTATGCTTGAGGGGCAGAAATTTCAGGCCGAAAGTGCTCAAACTGCTGGCATTTATCGTTCCGGTGAAAATTCCGTATTAAGCGCAATCAGCATTTCATTATCAACTTGCCTTACTGTTGCGCTGAAAGTATTTGCAGAATGGGCTGGCGATTCTCCTGAAGATGTAAGATTTACATTGAATAAGGAATTCTTTAGAGAGCCAGTAACAAGCGATATGATTACTGCACTTGTATCATCAATGCAAGGTGGAATGGTATCTCGTGAAGCAATTTTCTCGTATCTTAAAAAATCAGAATTTTACGACCCGCATATCACGTTTGAAAGCGAGCAAGGAAGTCTTGAAGAAGATAAAGCAAAGATTCCAAAACAACAGCCAGCGGTTACGAAAATTCAGCGGATGCCTGACGGTTCAATGCAAGCTACAAAGGTGGCATGATGAATACTGGCATATATGAAATTGTAAATATCATTGATGGGAAACGATATATTGGTAGTGCTAAAACTTTTGCACATAGATTTGCAAGGCATAAAACATCATTAAGAAAAGAAAAGCATCATAGTGTTAAATTGCAACGCGCATGGAATAAATATGGTGAGGATTCATTTGAGTTTAATAAGTTAATTGTTTGTGAAGAAAAAGATTTGATTATGTATGAACAAGCAATTATTGATTATTATTCTGCATCAGATTGCGGATATAACATTGCGCCGATAGCTGGAACTAGCCTTGGCAGAAAACACACTCAAGAATCATTAAATAAAATGAGTGCATCACAAAAATTAAGACCATCTCCATCTGATGAGACAAGAAAAAAGATAGGGGATGCACATAAGGATAAGATAATTCCAGTTGAAATGAGAGAATATTTATCAAAGATAAATACTGGAAAGAAATTATCAGAAGAAACTAAAATGAAAATTAGTTTAGGCGGTAAGGGATTGAAGAGACCACCATTTACTGATGAACATCGTAAGAATTTATCTGAAGCAATTAAAAATGATAAGGATAGAATTGAGCGTATAAGAGAATTAGGTTTTAGTAATAAAGGCAGAAAACACACAAATGAACATCGTGCTAACTTATCTGAGAAATATAAGAACGACCAAAAAAATACAGAAATGTTAAGAGATTTAGCGAAAAGAAATATAGGTACAAAACAACCACCAGAAATGATTGCTAAACGAGTTGCGTCAACAAAAGCAACTAAGGCCAGAAAAAAAGCCGAGAAACTAGCTGCCGAAGGAGCTGCATAATATTAAACCTAATGATTAGCGATTACGCAATGAAGCCGCAGTCAGTATCGCAAATAACGGTTAATAACATAGGCGATGTTAATAGCATTATTGATGTTACTTGCCATCAATATCAGACAATCAGTCAATTGCAAGTCGGGGAATGCGAAGTATCGGATGACGATGAGGAAATGTTGATGACGTTATTGTTGTTTAACGAAATGGAGGAATGAATTATGCCGCTTATCAAAAGTTACTCAAAACGATCTGTGTCAGCCAATATACGCACTGAAAAGGCTCACGGGAAAAGTACCGTTCAATCAATCGCCATTGCATTGAGTGTTGCAAGGAAAGCAAAAGCGAAGAAGAAAAAATAACGCTTGACATTCTTTCTTTAATTACATAATCTTATGTTGTGCAGGTGCACTTAACTAGGATGGTTAAATAAAATGGCTCTTGAACTTATTGTTGACACGTTGGACGCAGTACCGGAAGCATTGAAGGATATGTATATTGCAAGTGAGGGTAAATTCAAACTTGATGTAAACGGGATTGAAGATACCAAAGGATTGAAATCTGCGCTTGAGAAAGAACGTGCAGCAGCAAAAGAAGCGCGTGAAGCGTTGAGGAAGTTTGATGGGATTGACCCGTTGAAAACTAAAGAATTTATGGCAAAGTTTGAGAATGACGAAGAAGCTCAACTGATTGCCAACGGTAAGATTGATGAAGTATTCCAGAAGCGCACAGAGAAATGGCGCATGGAAGAAGAGCGGCAAAAGAAGGAATTAGGCGACAAGATTGCAGCAGCAGAATCAAAGGCGAATACCTATAAGGATAGGGTTCTTGATGATGCCTTCCGATCTGCCGCAAAC
>Ga0209417_1002772_pt1 | contig 25493 bp, 25 predicted proteins | sample RifGroF2_FD_184002 | JGI IMG/M metagenome (GOLD analysis project Ga0209417, IMG submission 184002) | Groundwater microbial communities from Rifle, Colorado, USA - Groundwater F2 (SPAdes) (version 2) | ecosystem: Environmental > Aquatic > Deep subsurface > Groundwater | place: Rifle, Colorado... | reverse complement strand
GCCAACTATGCTTTCCAACTTAGCCCGGGTCATTTTCATAACCAAGTGCTTAGGGCCACTAGCATCCGAAGTTATGAACGGCTGATTAATTTCAGTTTCGGTGGCAGTGGAAAGTTCTATCTTAGCTTTTTCCGCAGCTTCCTTGACACGTTGCAAAGCCAGCGGATCCTTGCTCAAATCAATGCCGTTTTCCCGGCCAAACTGATCCACTATAAAACCAATTATGCGCTGATCAAAATCATCCCCACCTAAATGAGTGTCACCATTAGTGGCTTTCACTTCCACGGTATCAGCTGACACTTCCAAAATGGAGATATCAAAAGTACCGCCGCCCAAGTCATAAACCGCTATTTTCTCGTCCTTTTTCTTATCAAACCCATACGCTAACGCGGCCGCGGTGGGCTCATTAATAATACGCATCACTTTAAGCCCAGCAATTTCACCCGCGTCTTTGGTGGCTTGCCTTTGCGAATCGTCAAAATAAGCCGGTACAGTGATAACTGCTTCAGTAATCGGTATACCGAGCTTGGCCTCGGCATCGGCTTTCATTTTTTGCAAAACCATGGCGCTGATCTCCTGAGGTGTATATTCCTTACCGTGTCCACCCGGGGCGGATCCGCCTAGGGCGGACATCACCACTTTCACGCCTTGGCCAGACTGCACCATTTTAAACGGCAGAACTTTAATATCACGCTGAACCTCCGGATCGTCCCAGCGGCGGCCGATTAAGCGCTTAAGCGAATAAAGTGTGTTCTCCGGATTAGTGACCGCCTGGCGTTTAGCTAAAAGCCCGACCAGCCGTTCACCGCCCTTGGACATAGCCACCACCGAGGGCGTAGTGCGCATGCCTTCCTTGTTCTCCAGCACTTTCGGCTGGCCACCTTCTATTATGGCCATGCACGAATTGGTTGTACCTAAATCTATACCTAATATTTTACTCATAATTTAATATAATTGATTAATCACAAATTAATTTTTCCCTCCCGTGAATCCGCCCGTGGCGGACTCGCCGGAGGGGCCAATCGGCCCGAGGGCACAAATTGGCTACTCCTTAATCTCAATTTTAACTGTTTTAGGTTTGGCTCTTTCTTCTTTCGGAATTTCAATCTTTAAAACACCTTTGGCGTAGGTCGCCTTAGCTTTTTGGCCATCAACTGAAGCCGGCAAAGCGACTGAACGGTGAAAGGCGCCACTACGCACTTCTTTGCGGTAGTAATTCTTCTCATCCACTTCAGTCTTGTGCTCGGTTGCCCCTTCAATCGTTAAGATATCGTTTTCAATTGAGATATTAACTTTATTTGGATCAATGCCAGCCAAGGGTGTCTCCACTACCACCGTATCTTTGGTTTGATACACATCCAAAGCTAGGACAAAACCAGAGCCGTCAAAAAACTTATCAAAATCATCAAAGCTCGGCATCAGCGGTGCCCAACGAACAATTGGCATAAAATTCTGCGTCTCCTTCCTTGTTTTAATATTAATAATTAATTACTGGGCTGTGTTCACCCAGGGAACCACTTTCTCCGCCCTTAACGGACGGAGCAAATGGCATCCTTGAGTGCCGATGTTGCCAGAATTTATGATTCCGGCTCCTCAGCAACCTCGTTAGTATCTGTCTCACCCTCAGCGGCCTCGCCCACCTCATCTATGGGGATAAGGGGAACTTCACATGACGGGCAGCGACCCCGCGCCTCATCAGTGTAGCCGCACTCAGGACAGATGTAGTCCATATGTAAAAGTTAATAGTTAAGGATCTGATATTAAAAAATTAATGTTTATTTTTTATATTTTCTTTTATTTAGCCACTTTTACCCGCGCCGGCTGCAGCACTCGGTCATGCAGATAAAACCCGGTTCGCACTTCCTCAAGTATAGTGCCAGAGGGGCCACCTTCCACCTGGTCAACCGCTTCATGCAACTCGGGATTGAACTTTTCCCCGACTACATCCATTTCTTTTACACCGTGGTAAGCGAGCAATTCCAATAATCTGGTTTGAATATGCCGAATGCCTTCCACCCAAGACGAGCCAGCTTCTTCTTTCGGCACAGCGCGCAAAGCTTGTTTGAAATAATCCACCAGCGGCAACAGCTCCCTAATAAACTCTTCATTGGCATACCTGGTTAATTCAATCATCCTACCTTCCGTTTCACGTTTAAGATTGGCATAATCAGCTTTAGCCCGTTGCCAGCCAGCCAAGTATTCAGCCGCCTGATTTTTAACCGATTCTAATTCGTTAGCTGGTTTATTTTCAGTTGATGGTGAATTGTGTGACATAGTTTAGCCTGCCAATATTAGCCTCGTAATCCATTCTGACCGGGCCTAATAAGCCGATAAATAAGGGATGCTTATAAAAAGTAAAACGCGTATAAATTATGGCGCAATCTTGCCCTAAGGGATTTTTATCACCCAAGCGCACATCTACCCGGTGGCTGGCTATAGGCAAAAGCTGACGCAAACCATCATCTAAATGATCCACCACCTGGCCAATCTCCCGCACCATACTGACATCAGCAAATTCAGGCTGTTGGAATAAATTAGCTAAGCCGGTGTAATACGTATGATCATCGGAAAAGGCTAATAAGGCCGCGCCTTGAGAAATCGCCGCTAGCACCCGAGCCAGTTCCTTGGCTCCGGTTTCAGCTTCTGATTGGCGACGTAAGATCTCGCGCAATGTTTTTTGCTCGGAGATTTTTGGCTCTTTAGCCTGCATTAAATTATCAAGGTAAAATTGAAAACCCTTAGTCGTCGGGATACGGCCGGCTGAAGTATGGGGCTGGTGAAGATAGCCCTCTTCTTCTAAGGCGGCCATATCATTCCTGATAGTAGCTGAACTCACTCCCAGCCTTGCTTCTAAGGCTTTGGAGCCGACTGGTTCAGCTTCTTTGACATAACTCCTGACCACTTCACCTAATAACTTATGGTGTCTTTCTAACATATAATAAAACTTGCCCAGATTAGCACTCTCAATGCCCGAGTGCTAATTACATTATATCTAAGCAAAAAGGCCTGTCAAGGCCTTTAAAACAAGAAAAATATTGCACTTCCCTACTCGTGTCTTAGGGCTTCTATAGGGTCGAGTTCAGCGGCCCGCCTGGCGGGGTAAAGACCAAAAATTAAACCACAAGCAACGGAAAACCCCACCGCCAAAACTACAGAGTAAGCTGGAATGACAAATTTCCAGGCAAAGCCAAGAATATCAGCGATAAAAGATATAAGGTAAGAAACACTAACTCCAATAATTATACCGATTATACCGCCAAATAAGGTTACCATCACGGCCTCACTTAAAAACTGACGCAAGACTTGTTTTCTGGTGGCACCCACGGCTTTGCGCAAGCCGATTTCAAAAGTCCGCTCCAGCACCGAGACGAACATAATGTTCATGATGCCAACACCCCCGACCACCAAAGAAATGGCCGCCAGCGCCACTAATAAAATAGTGAAACCGCCGATAATGGTATCCAGGGTGGAAGCCACGTCATCCATGGTTTGCACGATAAAATCATCCTTGTCAGGATTGGCCCGGTCAATATTGTGCCGGTCCCGCAATAGTTCTTCAATATCAGCGGCCGTGGTTTTAACTTTAGATTTATCAATATAACTACTGGTAATAGCGGAAACATGATTGATTCCTAAAACTTGCTTTTGCAAGGTCTGAACCGGCATGAAAACTATATCATCATAGTTAAAAAATAGTATCGCGCCTCTGGGGCTGAAAGTGCCGATAATCGTAAAATTGCGATTTTTTATTTTTATAGTCTGCCCCACCGGGTTCTGGTCGCCATACAAATCTTGGGCCACATTACTGCCTAAAACCGCCACTCGCGCCAAACTGGCATCCTCTTCCTCGGTAAAAAAACGTCCCCGGTCAATCTTACCGGTATCTATATCTAAAAAAGTTCCGGAGACGCCATAAATCATCACTGTCTTTTTATCGTATTCCGAAGTGGCGACTGCTTGGCCGATTTGAGCAGCATAGGTAGTCTTGATATTAGGCAAGCGCCGCACGGCTTCCATGTCATCAACCGTTAAAGTAGTTACCACCGTGCCCAAAGCCATAGCTTCTTGACTCTGGCCGCTGTTGATGCTGCCAGTATTTGGTACTCTGGTTTCTGTTTGAATTAAATTACTGCCGAACTGTTCAAATGAACCGATCAAAAAACCCTTTACCCCTTGGGCGGAAGAAATGACAATAATTACCGAGGCAATGGAAATTACAATACCCAAACCAGTCAACAAGGTACGAAGTAAATTGCGTCGGAAACTAGTAAAAGCCAGGGAGATGTATTGCTTGCTATTCATATCTTAAGGCCACTATCGGATCAAGTTTAGCCGCCCGCCGGGCCGGATAAAAACCAAAAGCCAGGCCAATAACCAAACCAACACTAACTGCCATTAAGACTGATGGCAGAGAAATTATAAAAACCCAGTCATAACCCAAGGCTTTAGCCACAATCGTAACTAAAAATGAAATTACCGCCCCGCCAGCAATACCAATAACCGCGCCAATTCCTGTTATAACTAAAGTTTCAATCAAGAATTGGGTCATAATGTTACTGCGGGTAGCGCCCACGGCTTTACGCAAACCAATTTCACGATAGCGTTCAGTCACTGCTACCAACATGATATTCATTATGCCAATGCCGCCAACCAGCAAGCTGATGGCGGCGATGGCGGCTAAGAAAAAACGAAAAGCGTCGGTTATGGTTTTTAACAGTTCAACCGCATCAGCTTGATTGCGCACAGAAAAATCATCTTCTTCGGCACTATCAAGATTATGCTGGTCGCGCAATACTTCTTTCATGCCTTGAATTGCTTCCTCAATATTGGCAGCTTCATCTACCCGAGCACGGATTAATGACAAATGGCGCCAACCCAACAATATTTTCTGGGCAGTATTTAGGGGGATGAATACTTGCTTATCCTGATTGGTAAAGGCCACTGCCCCGCGCGGTTCTAATTCGCCAATAACCCGAAAAGATTCGCGTTTAATTTTAAAGGTTTTACCCACCGGATTTTCCCCATTGAACAGTTCATGACGCATCTCACTGCCAACTACAGCGACGCGCGCTAAGCCAGAATCCTCCTCCTCAGTAAAAAACCTGCCTGAGGCTAAAGTTGTATTTTCAACATTAGGATAACTACCCGCTACCCCCATAAAACTGCCACCTTCCAGCTCCTGATTCTCATACACCATTTTGCCCTGACCCGAAGCATAACCGGAAGCCGCTACCAAATGCTCTGTACGGCTGTCAGCCAACAAGGCCGTAACATCATCGTTGATCAAGGTTTTAACTTGGATACCAAAAACACTAGCCGGCGGACCTTTGGCATCCGATGCGCCCGGCAGAACTCCAACCAAGTTGCTGCCCAAGCTGTTAATTTGCGAAACAATCATGGCCTGCGCCCCCGCCCCTAAGGAAATTATCAAGACCACGGCGCCAATACCAATTATTAATCCCAGCATAGTTAAAAAAGACCTTAGGGTATTAGCCCGCAGGTTTCTGACCGAGAGTTTCAAAATATTCTTTATTTCCATACTCGGCTCGTTATTATTTTTCTACTTAAGTTCACTGGCTAACGCTCGCTGTCGTTCAGCCTCATCTACCCGCTCATCCGCCACTAGCAAACCGTCTTTCAATCGCAAAATTCTTTTAGCGTAAGCCGCGGTGGTGGTTTCGTGAGTAACTAGAATCACAGTCTTACCCTCGGCATTTAATTTATCTAAAATTTTCATAATCTGGGCGCCGGATTTTGAATCTAGGTTGCCAGTTGGTTCATCAGCAAAAATTACTGACGGGTCATTGACCAGTGCTCGGGCAATAGCGACGCGCTGTTTTTCCCCGCCCGATAACTGATTGGAAAGATAATCCATTCGGTGCTCTAACCCAACTGCGGCAATGGCGGCTTTGGCCTTGAGGGTTCGCTCGGCATCTGACTTATTCACATAAAGCATAGGTAGCCTGACATTATCCAGCACACTGGTTTTGGGTAATAAATTGAATTGCTGAAACACAAAACCTACTTTTTGCGATCGCATCGCCGCCAGCTCATCATCCGTCAGCCCGGAAACATCCTTACCATCAAATTGATATATACCTTCAGTTAAATGATCTAGAAAACCTAAAATATGCATCAAGGTACTTTTACCTGAGCCTGATGGACCCATAATTGAAACAAATTCGCCCGCGGCAATACTGAAACTCAGCCCGTGTAATACCGGCGTAATTACATCATCGTTGGCGTATTGTTTTTTTAAGTCTTGAACTTTAAAAAGTATGGCCATTTTACTTACCGTTTTGTTTGAAAGTTATAACTATATCCCCATCTTCTAAACCTGAGACTAATTCAACCAAGCCATCATCACCTCGTAAACCAACCTGAACTGATTTTGTTACAACCTCAACGCCTTGCAAGAGCTCAACATAAGCCTCTCTCTTCTCATTGTACTTAACTGCCCGCAACGGGATGACTAAAACATCTTTAAGTTCAGCGGTAGTAACATCCACATTGGCGGTCATGCCAGGCTTTATTCTTTCATCATTGGCATCAAACAAAACCGTCACCTCGTAATAAACCACATCTTGTATCACGGTGGAAGCTGGATCAATAAATGATATGTGTCCGGAAAAATGATCAGCGCTGCCAAAGGCATCTAAGGTAATATCAGCTAACTGGCCGGTCTTTAGTTTGGCAATATCTGATTCCGGTACCTGAACTTTTATCTCGTTATTACCCGCGGCCAGCAATACCAACACCGGCTGGGCTATGGAGGTAGTTTCACCAACCTGATTATTTACCTTAGTAATGGTGCCAGCTACAGGTGCAATAATTGTTTTATCGCTTAAATCAGTTTGGGCGCGGATTAAAGCTGCTTGAGCCGATTCCACCGCCGCTTCCGCCGCCAAAATATCATAAGACCGCGCTGGGGATTTTATCTGGTCTAATTTTAATTTAGCTTCAGCTAAAGCCCGCTCGGCCGCCTCAACTTGCTGTGTTTGAGTTTTAAGGGCTGATTCATAAGCCGCCGCATAGGTTGAATAGCTAGAACTATTTGGGTTAGGAATCACAATTGTCCAACTGTCGCCAGCAAACAAACTGCCGGTTGAAGAAAATTGGATATTCAAACCTCTGGCGCCAAGGGCAACTGAGGTTACTCGGCTGCCGGTTTTATTAACTGCTGTTTCTAAACCAAAATAAGAAAAGGTTGGACTGGCGGTATCGTCAACCCTAATAGTATAACTGCCCTGCTCGGTACCCTGATATGTTCCGGTAACAGTAATGGTAGCAGTTGATAGATTGCCCGCATTAGCTATAGCTGTAGCAGGCAAACCAAGCCAGGTGGCTAAAGCATTAGCCACTGCTTGTGTTTGGCTAGATTTAGTATTAGCTAGTGTTGTTTCCGCTGTCGTAACCGCCGCCTCATAAATAGCCACGTCTTCAATCTTAGCCCCAGCTTGCAACTTATCTAAAGCCGCCTGAGCACTCTTTAAATTAGCTTCAGCTGTTAAAATAGCACTGGCTGAATCTCTAGTATCCAAACTAGCTAAGCGTTGACCGACTGAAACCTTATCACCCACACTAACCCTGACCTCAATTAAGCGGCCAGTTGTCTCAAAATTCAAACTAACTTCTTCCGCGGCCTTAACCGTACCGGTGGCTGAAACTGTTTGCACCAGGGTTTGGCGCGTAACTGACTCAGTTGAATATTGTGGCTGGGCGTTCTTATTTCTCTGATAAAAAATTCCACCGACCGCCAAGCCGATAATCACTAAAATTATCCAAAAAAGCTTACGCTTTAAAAACGATAAATGTTGCCACATATTAAATAGATGAAAAATCAACTCTGCTATGATATCACATTTAACCCAAAAAATCAAGAGCTGATAAATCCAACCTTATAATACTAGGGTTATTTGACCTTTATAATTTATTAATTATCATTAAAGCCATGGAGCACTGTTCAAAATGTGCTGGCAGCACCGACGGATTCAAATGTAAGCAATGCGGCTCAGATATGCATCAAAAAGATCCATATCATGCTTGCGGCCGAGAAATGGTGCAGTTAAAATGCGCCGGTTGTGGCAAGGCTGAGGATAATTGCTTGTGTCTTTAGTTTGAACTAATTTAAGGACTTATTATTTCCCAACCCTCAGGCACCTCACAAGGCGTGGGAAAATCTTTGATTTCACCAGTTATAGTATTTTCAGCTGGTGTTATAACTTGAATACAAACCGTAGATGTTGGCGGTAAACCTGAGGTCTTAAGACTAAAGCTATTCAGTATTTGGCTAAGATCACGGACCATGGTCAAATAATTCCTAGCTTCAACCCCCCGATACGGATTATTAGGCAGCCAATAAGCATAAAAAATTGAATCTCCAGCTGTTACCAATTGACGACTTACCGGCTTTTTAACACGATCTAGGGTTATGCTCTGCCAATCAGCCTCTGTAATTTTGGCAATGCCAAAAATTAACTGGGGTTCACTTTTGGCCGATTGATATAAAAATAATGCTGCCGGCGGACTTTCATTTTCTATAACTTTATATTTATTTTCCCAATACGACGGCAGTTGCAAGCTAAACTCCAATGCTTTGTTTTTATATATAAAAAATCGGGGTGTAATTAAATAAATCTTAAACCAAATAATACCTACGGCTATGGTAATCAAGCCTGTTATTATCAATCCCTGTATTAATTTAACTTTATCCATAAAAAATTAATTTCTCCGGCTCATATTACCACAAATACTGCGCCTAAAACCATAATGCAACTGGCAATTATTTTTTTTACCAAATTATGTTCGTGCCATAATTCACCGCCAATAACCGTGGCAAAAAGAGCCGAGGTTCTTTTGATCGCAATAACTAAACCGACACTGGCTAAGGCCACGGCTTGCATTTGAAAAAAACTTCTCAAAATAGTAATAGCACCTATCATCAGTACTAACCAACCGGCATTATGCCAGACATGCCTAAGGTCAGACATACCCTGATATTTCCAGCTTAATACTACCAGCAAAATAACAGCTAAAAAAAGGTGCGAGATGATGATGTATGTTGGCGGGGTTAAGCCTAAACGCGATAAGACTAAACGATCAAAAATTGAACCTAAACCATATAACAGCATCGCCCAAAAAACATAATGAATATATGGCGACTTTAAAAACGCTTTGGCCGAATCTTTGAATTCTTTTAACGATGCTATTTCCAGAAAAAACGTACCAATTATAAGCACGGCTATGCCTAATACCTGCATACTAGTAAGTTTTTCGCCTAACAACGCCAGAGCCAAAATGGCGACTAAGCCTGGCTCAATCACCATAAGCGGCGAAACAGTGCTGATCTCTAAATGTCTAACTGCTTTGGCTATTAATAAAAAAGCTGAGGCGCCAAAACTAGTGCCGATCGCTACTATAACCAAAGTTATTGGGGTAACAGCAGAAAAATCAGTTACCGGCAGAAAAAATAATGAGGCGATAAATGCGACAATTGCATAAGCGGCAGCAAAAGACGTGGCATGCTCGCGCAGTAATGTTTTTTTCTCTAACAAACTAACAACGCCAGTTAATAGGGCTGCAAGCAAAGCAAATATCGACCAGGACATAATTTAATTAGAAAACTGAAAATAAAGGTCGGTTCCATTCCAACCCACGGCATTGCCTTTAAGCACACCCTGTCCCCCGCCTGCTGTTGGTTCAGTTAAGTTAGTTAATGTTACCGGCTCATTGGCATATTCCAAATTAGCATACAGGGCGCATCTATTACTATCATTCACAATATAACGGTAATAAGTTTCACTATCATTGCCCATTTTTGGATCGCGCGGCAAATTATTTAAAAAACTCTGATACTGTGGATTTTGAGTAATCAGCTCATTAGCAACCAAGGCTAAGTCATACTCACCTGGCCCGGCCTGAGGCAGATAACAAGATAAAGATAAAAACCTACCGATCTGGGCTATATCAGCTTTGCGTCTGGCATCCCTGGCTTTATCCCGCCCGGCAACTAGATAAACTAAAACAATTGAGGCTAAGGTACCGATGATGGCAATAATTACCAATAGCTCAATAAGTGTGAAACCAGATTTTTTTGGTAACATGAATTTTTACTAAAAATGAGGCCCAATCACCCGAATAAGCTCTTCGATGGTGGTGGTGCCAGCCATGACTTTTTTAATAGCGGCCTGCCTTAAGCTTAAGACGATTTTACTTTGCAGCAACTGCCTAAGTTCAGCTATGGGCTTTTCTTCCACAATTGCTGTCATTATTTCATCGTCAAATTGAATAACTTCATAAATACCAGTACGACCAAGATAACCGCTATTATGGCAGACGTCACAGCCCTGACCTTTTTTAAAATCTGCTGTCGCCACTTCTGCGCCTAGTACTTTGGCCTCAGCATCAGTTAAGCTATAAGACTGAGCGCAATTGGTACATATTTTTCTAACCAAGCGGCTGGAAATAACACCGGTCAAGGCATGAGCTAAAACTGAACGAGGCACTCCCATTTCCATTAAGCGAATTATTAAACCGGAAACATCAAAAGTATGGAACGTGGAAAACACCAAGGTACCGGTTAAGGCTGCCTGCAAAGCAATCTGGGCAGTTTCACTATCACGAATTTCACCAAGCATAATAACATCCGGATCCTGCCGTACCGCCGCCCTCATCGCTAAAGAAAAAGTTAATCCAACTGACTCATTAACCTGTAACTGACGAATATTAGGTACGGAAAATTCCACTGGATTTTCCAAAGTGATGATGTTTCTTTGTGGTGTGCTTAAGCTATTGAGAATGGAATACAATAAAGTTGTTTTACCAGAACCGATCTGCCCGGTAATTAAAATCATGCCATAAGGCGAAGCGATTATATTTTTCACTGTAGCCAATTGTTCCGGTTCAAAACCAAGCTCACTAATTTCCTTAACAAAAGCCTCACGGTTAAAAAGCCGCAGCACCACCGCCTGACCATGCACCGTCGGCGAAGTTGAGACTCTGATATTGTAAACCTTATCTTTATAAATAAATTCAAAATGGCCGTCTTGCGGTAGATGATGCTCAAACAAATCCATTTCCGACACTACCTTAATGCGTGAAGTAATGGCTTCTTGGGGAAAATTAGTTAAACCGCTAATTTGATAGAGCAATCCATCCACCCGAAAACGAACATTGAACTGCTGGCCATTTGGTTCAAAATGAACATCACTGGCCCCATATTCAATGGCGTTGTTTAGTATCTGGTCCAAAATGTCACCAGAGGTTGCTTTAGATAAGGGTGCAGTCATAGTTAACAATCTAACTTATAACAGAATAACTAGATCTATAATGATTATACCATAAATAAACCCTCCCTTTTGAACGGTTTAGGGAGGGTATTTTATTCATCTGATTCATTTCCTGAATCATTCAGAGCACATGAGTCAGAGTCATAAACGGCTACTTGCGTTGGATGTAATGGCTTATTACATGGCTCATAACGGCACTTTCTGCCATGGGGATGACTTTTGGGAGTTAGCCACCCTTTATCATTACATGTCTCACAGCCTAGACCACCGCAGTCATCACACTGTACTGAATTTGACGGGTAGTTTTTGTCTTTGGGTATATCCAAGATATAACTCCTTATGTTATTGTTGTTTTGATCTTTAATTTAATAGCACCTTACAATTTATTATTTATAAAGTCAATAATAAAAACCACCCTTACGGGTGGTATGAATATGGTAATCCTATGGGGATTTGTCATCCCTGCGAGAGATCACCTATAGGGTGAAACCCCAGTTTCCTGCCTGCCAGCAGGCAGGACTCCGTGACCCTGAAGAAGAAAAAATCATTTGCTTGGTAGCCTCATGGGGATTTGAACCCCAGTTTTCTCCGTGAGAGGGAGACGTCCTAGACCGGGCTAGACGATGAGGCCATGTATATAAACGATTTTTCTCAACGTGGCGAGGAGGGAGACGCTTGCCCCGCAACGAGCTTTGCTCTGGTGCGCGGGTCCTAGACCGGGCTAGACGATGGGACCGCGGCAGAAATAATACGCGTTACTTAAGTTTACGTCAATACTCTAAACCCAGGGCGGCGATTGTCGCACTAACAATTCCCCTGCCCTTTCCGGCTCCAACATAATACCTTTAACAATCCGCTCACATCTTACTCCTTGACTGCCTTTAACTAAAATAATATCTCCTTTATTAACCTTTTGCTGAATTAACTTAATGGCTTCTCTAGTATCAGTTACATGCCAACTTTCATCATAAGCTAACCCCGCTGCTTGAGCGCCTTTTGTAATATTTTCTGAAGCAGTTCCGACGGTTACCAAATAATCAACTTTACTATCAGCCACGCGCCTGCCAATTTCATAATGCAAGTTCTCGCTATCGGCACCCAATTCCAGCATATCACCTAAAACTGCCCAACGTTTAGCCCCAACATTTAAAGGTAAAACCTTTAAAATATCCAGCGCGGCGGCGGCCGCTTGCGGTGATGAATTATAAGTATCATCAAGTATCAAACTTCCAGTTAAGCCTTTGATTAATCTCAAGCGTCCAGCTGGCGGTTTAAATTTTTCCAAGCCATGAGTTATTTCCAAAACCGATAAGCCCATAGCCTGCCCAACTGCCGCCCCGGCCGCCGCCATACTCACTACTGGCTGACCAACTGTTTCCCGAATTAAAACGGGTACCGTACTGCCGCCAACTGCCAGCCTAAAACTCACCCCCTGAATCGTACTGTCGGGTAACTTACTAATATCTATGCCAATTAACCTAACAACCGCCGACCTGTCTTCACCATAACCAATTACTTTAGCTTTGGTTTTATTTTTTATTAATTCAACGGCGGAAAAATCAAAATTCAATACCGCCGTGCCCTGGAGCGGCAAACTGGCAATTAATTTACTTTTTTCCATAGCTACACCCTCAACTGAACCAAAAAATTCCAAGTGAGTGGCCGAGATGGCTGTAATCACTGCCACTTCCGGCCGAGCGATCGCCAGGAGATAATTCATATCACCAGGGTGATCAACACCATATTCTAAAACTAAAACTTCAGGATAATCTTTTTGCTTAATTACTAGATGCTTGATTGCCCGGATTAATATTCCTAGCCAAGCCAACAGATTCCGATAACCTGAATCTGGCTCGCCTAATATAGCCAAAGGCAAACCAATTTCATTGTTAAAATTATTTTGCGCCTGCCCGACTCGCCAGCGTTCAGCTAAAACAGCGGCGATCGCTAAACGCGATCCGGTTTTACCAACCGAGCCAGTAACCCCAACTATTCGGGGATGATAACGGGCTATAAATACCCTAGCTAAAATTTTTAAAACCTGTTGTAAAATAATTTTCATTTAAGCTATGCTATTTAACCTCACGCTGAGGCGGAACCTGATAATACTCTAACAGGAATTTAGCTAACTCTCCAAAAACAGGCGCGGCTGAACTCTCGGCAAAAATCACATCGCCAGGTTCATTAATGCGCACTGCCATAACAAATTTTGGTGCATCTACCGGCGCAAAACCAACAAATGTACCGATGCTTTTATTAGGATCATAGCCAGCCCGATCCTCATATGGCACCTGAGCTGTACCGGTTTTACCAGCAACATAATACCCCGACACCCCGGCTTTTTTACCATGCCCTTGTTCCACTACCTGCACCAACATCGCTCCTAAAGTAGTGGCGGTTTCAGCTGTCACTGCTTGCCCGACCATCAAGGGTGCAGCCATTTGCTTGCGGCCATCTGGATATCTAACTTCCTGAACTATATAAGGTTTCATTAATTTACCTCGGTTAGCAATTGCTCCAAAGGCTGCGGCCAACTGCAGTTCGGTTACACTAATTCCCTGGCCAAAAGAAGCGGTGGCGGCATAAATTTCATTTTTTTCCTTAATAGAATCAATATTACCCGCCCGCTCATTAGGTAGTTCAACACCCATTAATTTGCCAAAACCAAATTTAGCCACCGTGGCACGAAAAGCTTCCACCCCAGCTTTACGCATGGCAAAAATTGCGCCGGTATTCAATGAGTTCTGCAGTACCTGGGTCATGGTTTGCACGCCATTGGCTTTTAAATCAGAATTGCGAATGGTATTGGGGCCGATCTTAACCTCGCCCGTATCCAAATAAGTTGTTTCCGGAGTGACCGCTTTTGCTTCCAAAGCCGCCGCCATTGTAATCGGCTTAAAAACCGAACCAGGCTCATAACTGTCGGTCACAACTTGATTACTGTAAACCAAAAGATCTTGAATGTCACCATAAGAGTTAGGATCAAAATTAGGTGCACCGCATATCGCCCTAATCGCCCCACTAGCAGGTTCAATAATAATTACGCTACCGCTCTTGGCTCCGTGTTTAGTAACCGCTTGGCTCACTGCCCCACAAGCACGCGACTGAATATTCTTATCTATTGTCAAAACAATATCCGCCCCATCCACTGCCGGCGTAATCTGTTTATCTCCTAAAACAATAATGCCGCCACCAGCTTCTCGCTGAGCCCGTAATTCACCTTGTGTTCCAGCTAAGGTTTCTTCCCAATACTGTTCCAGGCCATATTGACCGCGCCTGGTATCGCCAACAAATCCCATAAAGCCTAAAATTTGCCCATAATCCGCTTCACCTAAATAATGACGCACTAAAATGGGAGCAATATAAATTCCTGATAATTTAAGCTCGGTCACTTTTTGAGATAATTCATCGCTGACAGCCTCTTTCAGCGGTTCAAATGGATCGTCGGTTTTACTTAATTTATTTTCCAATTCAACTGGATCCATCTCTAAAACCGGAGCCAACACCGCCGCCGTATATTTAATATCCTTAACCTCTTTAGGCACAGCATAAACCTGGCCTAAGGTTAAATTAGTCGCTACTGGATAAAGACTATTAGTGAGCGAGTCTTGAACCAAAATTTCCCCGCGCTCCGGCAAAAGATCCGCTAATAAATCATGCTGCCCTGAAGCCAAAGCTTCATAAAAAGCCCGCTCACCCACTTGTAACTCATACAATCTAAAAATCAATACCCCAATGAAAATAAAAAAGACTAGTCTGATAACGGCTAATCTCTTGACTGCCGAGCTGGCTACACTAACCTTTCGGGCCATACTCGCAAATATTTGCTTACTTAACTGCTACACCAACCTGCGGTGAAGCTGCTAAGTACTCAATTTTCTCCACGGCTACATAACCTTCAGGTAATTGACCGTTTTCCGTAGTACTTTTGGAAAGTTGCTTAGTGGCCACCTCAGTTTCCAAACGCTGACTAGACACTTCCACTTCCTCTAATGTTTTCTCCAGCTCCTTAATTTCATACCCCTTGGTCGCTAAATCATTAGTTAAATATAGGTATGACATCACGCCAAAAATCAAACAACCCATAATAGCAAACGAAAATAATTTTCGACCGGTGCTAGTCTTGGTACTATTTTGATTAGGGCGTGGGGAAAAAACCATAATTGTATTTTTATTTAGAAATAATTAATTTTTACAATTTTTCAGCGATACGTAATTTTGCGCTCCGGGCTCTAGGATTTTTCTTTAACTCATCGTTACTAGCATATACCGGTTTTTTAGTAATGACCTTCAAGGTGCGGACATGCTGACAACGACAGACTGGCCAAGCCGGCGGACAAATGCAATCGCGCGATTCAAGTTGAAAAAAACTTTTTACCACCCTATCTTCACCGGAATGAAAACTTATGACTGCTAGCCTGCCCTTGGGAACGAGAACTTTAACCGCCGCTGCTAAACCGGATTTTAGTTCAGCCAGCTCGTTATTCACCGCTAGGCGCAAAGCCTGCCAAACTAAAGTTGCGGGGTGCAAGGAGCGGCCTCCGTGTCCTTTTACTGCCTGCACCACCTGAAGCAAATCATCGGTAGTGGTAAAAGGGTGCTGACGCCGTTCCTTAATTATTGCTTTTGTTAATCTACTGGCCGCTGGTTCATCTCCTTGTAAAAATATTTTCTCTAGTTGAGCGGCGGGGGCCGTATTTAAAAGTTCGGCCGCTGACATCCCGGCGCTGGGGTTATACCGTAAATCTAATAGCCCTGAAATTTGGAAAGAAAATCCTCTAGTTGAATCGGCGAGTTGAGTTGATGAGAAACCCAAGTCCAGAAGCACGCCAGCCACGTGATTAAATTTGTAACGTTTGACATAAGAATCTAGATTGCTGTATGAATCGTTAATTAAAGTAAGACGTGAAAGTAAAGATTTAAATTGCCTGACCGCCTGGTTAATAACTTGAGGATCGCGATCAAAAGCCAGTAATTTCCCCCGCGGCGCGGTGGCCTGCAGAATTGCCGCCGCATGTCCCCCGCTGCCAAAAGTGCCGTCAATCAAATTAGCGTTAGCTGACAACTTAAGACCGGCAATAACTTCCTCTAAAAGTACTGGTGTGTGCTTAATTGGCATAAGTTGGGCCACACCCGCCCCCGACTTAAACTCCTAATTCAGCTAAAGCTTCAGCAATATCACCGCTGGTTTTTTCTGTTGCCCGTTTATAATTCTGCCAGCGGGCATTGTCCCAAAGCTCCAACCGATTATAAAGACCAGCCACCACTACCTGACGTTTTATACCGGCATACTTTCTTAAATAATCTGGCAGCAAAATTCTCCCCTGACTGTCTATTTCTACATCCATCGCCCCGGCTAACATCAGGCGGGCAAAGGCGCGGGTTTTAGAGCGAGCAATAGGCAAACCGGCTAATTTTTTAGCCAACTCTTCCCAAGAATGCTTAGTGTAAAGGAATAAGCAGCTGTCTAACCCTCGGGTAACCACCGCACCTACTTTCAGATCTGACCTGAATTTAACTGGTACTTGCAAGCGTCCTTTGCCATCAAGCGAATGTTGATATTCACCAATAAACATTGTTTAGTAAAATAATTCAAACATTTAATAAATCAGTGGTTATCCACACTAGATCGACCTTATCCCCACTTTTATCCACTTTATACCACTGCTATTACATTTTACCCCACCAAAGTCCACTTGTCAATTATTAACCATCAACAATTTAGTCACATAACAGCTTTAGACAATTACGCCTTATCAGGACATAAAAAAAGCCCCTTGTTAAGGGGCTTTTTAAAAAACCAATTAGCCAACGCCTGGGCCGCGGTAAACCGGCTGTAATATCTTTTGCCAACGCAAATGAGCTAGCTCGCGTTCCTCTTCAGTATTGGGCCATGAAGATGTAGCCGCCACTTTAATTCCCCAAGCATAAGCTAAAGTATTAGCAACGGTGCAGACCAGGCGCGATTGGGAAAAACTGCCCCCTCCCTGAACTACTATGATCCCCTTTAACTTCTGCGGGGGTTTGCCTATAAATTCAACCAAACTGGTTAATAATTTTTCAGTTCGGCTGCCGTTCTTTATTAAGCGCTGGCTGATTATTTGCCCAGACTTATTTATTAAAGCAATAAACAAATCACGGCTAGAGACGCCGTCAATATATAAATATATTTGGCTGCTAGTTTTTCCGGCCACAAATTATAACCAGCGACGACGCTTAAAATACCAGCCCATGGCTATAACAATTACTACCATTAACGATAATGCCCAGGGGTATCCCCAATGAAAATATATTTCTGGTAAATAACGGAAATTCATGCCGTAAATTCCAGTTACAACCGTTAACGGCAAAATTATAACCGTCACAATCGTCAAGACTTTCATAATCTCATTCAACCTATTAGATACCACTGATAAATGAGCCTCCAGGGTTGATGACAAAACATCACGGAAGGAATCCAGCATTTCCGTGATGCGGAAAAGCCGATCGTAGATATCTCTGAAGTAGACTGAAGCGCCCGCTGAAATTTGACTAAACTCATTACGCGATAACCGAGAGAAGATATCCCGTTGCGGTGTTAGTAAACGCCTAAGAGTAGTAATTTTCTTCTTGGAGATTAAAAACTGATTAATCAATTTTGTACTCTCCATTTCGCCGCCGCGCCTGTTCCACTTAAAAACAGAATCTTCCATGGCATCAATGGCGTTGTCCAATTCATCCAACATCGGGAAATATTCATCCACATAACGGCTGGCTAAAACCTGAAAAAGCATGCTGGCAGATTCTATGCCCTGCATGGCTCCAGACAACAGGTGCTGCTGGGCAATTTCCAAAACGCGTGACGACTTTTGGTGCACAGTGACTAAATGTTTGCCAACAATAAAGAAATCAACCTCAGTTGTTGGCTGATATTTATTGTCGGCTTCAAGGGTATGCAAAATTACAAACAGATAATTTGTAAACTGCTCTATTTTAGGATAATGAACTTCATCAAAACAATCTTCAATGGACAAACGATGAAGCTTAAAAACATCAGCTAAGACTTTGGCCTCCTCTTTGGTCGGAGAAGTAAAATCAGTCCAGGTAATTTCTTTGCTCGCCAAAAACTTCTTAACGTCAGTACTATTAGGATTTTTGAAGGCGCGAGGCTTGGCGCCTAAGGTACATAAAGTAATCATACTATTAAGGTTCGTTTAATTCATCTACCACTACCATTTGCGGACTATTGAGAATGCCTAGTAAAAACTTATCCCCCAAGCCCCGGCGTTCGTTATATTCACGCAAAGATAGCAGAGTATAATTAACTTCCTTGCCTACTTCCCGCTGGAAACGCTCAATCGCCCGCACTAGCACACTCCGATCAACCTTGCCTACTACCAGTATATCAGTTAAGGGCTGTTTGGCATTGGTAAATATGCCCGTTAAGGCCAAATACTTAACCTTGCCTGATTCTCTTATTTTCTTAATCAAATCCTGCTCCATTAACAGCTGAGATTTCAATATCACTGCCTTGAGCTCAGCTGCTAGAACAAAGCCGGTGTTCAGCTGATAATACTTTTTATCCTGCTCGGCTGTGGCTTCCACAATGCCTAAACTAGCTAAATTCGCCAATTCTCGCCTGACCGAATTAAGCTGCTCATCAACCTTGCGGCTGATTTCCCTGACATAAAATGGTGTGGTCGGATTAGTTAAAAACAACCGCAGTAATTTTACTCTTGTTCTGGAACCAAAGAGCTGTTCTAACATGTTTTTTGAAAAAGGCTATTGTCAAAGCTCCCGCCAATAATTTAATCTGAAACAAGGCGTGAGGTGTTAGTTCATAATCAGCTATAGTATACTTAACTATATAAAGAAGGTAAAGCACCATGACCACTAATAAATTTCCTGTAACCACTAAAGTAGCGACCCTAGCCTTGCCCACAAGAGAAGCACATGTGGCGGCCACAGTTTGGCCCGGGCCTCGGGGTATGCTGCTTTTTTTAGCTGAACTGAATTTAGCGCCGCAGACCAGGCAGGAATTCCTGCAAAAAATAAATGGGGAAATTGAACGAGTTTGGCAGGAAGTTAAATTAATGCCCCAGTCAGCCGATGAAATTTTGGAAACTATTATTGTACCGATTAATAATCAGTTAGCCAGCAGCGAAAGGTTGTTGGGCAATCCCCTCTCGCCCCGCTACCAAATGCTCTTAGCTTATTTGTCGGGACAAAAAATTGCTTTGGCTGAATTGGGTTTAATTGATGCTTTTGTTATCAGCCCAAATAAACTTAACAATGTACTGGTTGCCAGCAGCCAGCACCGCGGCCGCAAACAAAGCGGGACTTTTGACAATTTAATATCCGGCGAGTTAATACCTGGGGAAAATTTGCTCTTGGCCACACCAGCTTTAACTGATTATTTTTCCTGGGATCGCCTCCGGCAGTTGATATCAGACCGGGCTCCAGGACAGGCTTTACGCGAAATTGAAAGATACATGCTGCAATTAAAAACCCACCCGCCCTTGGGGTTAATATGTTTAAAGATGTCATTGGCTAGCGACATTGAAAGTACTGATTCATCAATTAGCCATCTCCTGAATACCCAGGCTCAAACTGATTCATTGCTGCAACCTAAGTTAATCTCCTACCTGAAAAGCAAATTTACCCGAGGTAAGGCTACAGCTAATAAATTTACCACCACTGAAAGCACCGGGCTGACTAAACCAATAACTAGTACGAAAGAAAAGCCAGCTGGGGGCTTAACCCTAATTTTTGGTAAGATCAGCCGCGGTTTTAAGCGCTTGGCCTGGCTCGGTAGCCGAGAAAGCGCCAAGGTGACAATCGCCTGGTGGCTGGAGGCTAAAATTATCCAATGGCGCCGGTTAGCCAAGTCTAAACGCGCAATCTTGCTGCTGGGCTTAGTTATATTGCTGGCTTTCTCACAAAGTATTGTAAATCTTGGCCGGAATCGTATTAAATCAGTGGATAGTGAATATTATAATCAATTAGTTACTGAGATTACTGAAAAACAAGCCGAAATTGAAGGCGTCTTAATTTATGGCGATCATGACAAAGCTTTAATACTATTTAACGAGGTTAAAGCGAAACTGGAACAACTACCCCATAATACCTCCTCTCGCCAAGAACAGTGGCAGGCTTTGCAGGCAAATCTAAGTCTGCTGGCTCGCCGGCTGCAGTACTTAAACGAAGTAACTAATCCTGAGGCGTGGAGTCAATTGCCAGCGCCTACTAACAATCAATCTTGGGGTCAACTAGCAGCTTTGGGCAATCAGATAATTGTCATTGGCTCAAAAGACAAACTACTAACTTTGTCAGCGGATGGCAAGGTAAAGGATACTATTTCACTGCCAGGTGAACTTAGTAACACCACCAAAACTATACCCCTACAAAATGATTTACTATTAATTAACCAAGATAATAAAACCGGACTTTATACTGCTAGTACTAATAAAATAAGCGTGCTGACACAAAATCTGGAACTACAAGACGGCGGTTGGTATCAAGGTGGCATTTATTACTTAAGCCAAACCAGCCGTACAATTTGGCGCGCCGGGCTTCAGGGCACTACCCTAGCCTCACCAACCCGCTGGTTGCGCTCGTCCCAGGGTGAATTGCCTAATGCCATAAGCTTAATTGTAGATGGTTCCATTTATGTTGCTACTGCAACTGGTGTAGAAAAATATAATCGTGGCCTTAAGCAAGATTTCAACATCGCGCCAGTTAATCCGCCATTAAATGCCATTACAAAAATATATACAGCAAGCGACACTGATTATCTCTACTTATGGGAAAAAAATAATAAGCGCTTGGTAGTTTATGACAAAACTGGCAAACTTATTATTCAAATTACCTTGCCAACCTTAGAATCTACTACCGCCGTGGCGATTGATGGGGTTAATAAGCTTTTATATGTGCTCTCGGGCAACACTATTTACCGGGTGCCAATTCTTGCTCCAGTCACCAGATAATCTTACAAATGAAACTCCACGGTTTTACAGCCGTGGTTTTAGTTAAGGTATTGAAGGCATATAAAAACATCCGCCGCGGGCGGATGTTTTTATTAACATTTACTTCAATGTTACCTTGGCGCCGGCTTCTTCCAGTTTTTTCTTAATAGTTTCAGACTCTTCCTTGGTGGCTCCTTCTTTCACCATTTTAGGAGCACCGTCAACCATGTCCTTAGCTTCTTTAAGCCCAAGGGTGGTGACTTCGCGTAAAGCCTTAATAACATTTATCTTGGTGGCACCGGAATCAGTCAGCTCAATATTAAATGTACTCTTCTCTTCCTCAGCGGCGGCACTAGCTGCTGGGGCACCAGCGGCGGCCATCATTACTGGCGCGGCGGCGGAAACGCCGAACTTTTCCTCCAAAACTTTGACTAACTCAGCCAGGTCAATGACGGAAAGTTTCTCAATCTCGCTAACGAGCTTTTGAAACTTTTCCGGAACTTCAACTATCTTTTTTTCATCAGACATAGTATAAATAAATTAAAATTTAAAAATTAAATATTAAAAATAGTAATAATTTTACATTTTGCTCTTTGCATTTTGCATGGCAGTTAACACCTGAATTAAGCCGCGCAAATTGCCTTGCAGTACATTAACTAAGCCTGTTAAAGGTGCGGTTAATGAACCAACAACCTGCCCGAGTAATTCCTGCTTGCCTGGCAGCTGCGCCAAAGCTTTCACCTTCGCCTCATCTACATAATTATGCCCCAAGATTCCGCCTAAAACCTTTAACTTATCAAACTTTTTAGTAAAACCAACAATTGTTTTAGCAGGGGTCACCTCATCATCAGGGCTGACCGCCACACTAATACTGCCAGCGAGCTTATCCACTGACACTTCTTTAAAGCCAGCATCAGTTAAACCGCGCTTTAGTAATGTTCTTTTAACCACTTCATAATAAATACCGGCTTTTCTAAGTTCTCGGCGCATCTCTTGTAACTCTTTAACCAGCAATCCGGTAAAATCAGCAAACACAATCCCCTTTCCCTGACGCAGATTATCTGTTAGGCGGGCGACCGAACTTTCTTTAACCGCACGTGTTTTTGCCATATATATATTTAAATTAAAAAATCTGTGGATATAAACCACAGACGATGCACTTGCCAATAAAGCTGGCATTTTTGCCTCGGCAGGCCCCCAATTTGGGCTTAATCCGCCTGGGGCGGAACCTACTGTCTGTGGCCATTAAATTGTGAAAATATGATAACATGGACGGGAAAAAGCGTCAAGAACAAACCCCTTAAAGACTGGGTCTTTAAGGGGTTTTAGAATAATTTCAATTAATTAATTTATTACATAGGACTAGCCTGGTAAGGTATAAAAGGAATCAAATGAAAATTTAGTTCCTTCAAATTATCATGGGCTATAATGATCGGCTTGTTTACTGGGTACTTACCGGGAGATAATACCGGATTTAGATGAGGATTAAGCAGTTTAAAAGTATCATAGTCTAGGTTATTATCCTGACAAAGATTTACGAGCTTGGTTGGTTTTTTAATTACCATGTACTCTTCCCGTGATTTAGGCAAAGGATCCATTTGTTTTAACCATGATCTAAGATCCATAATATCACGGTTAAAAATATAGCTCAGGGCTATAATGCGAAATACATAATAATATGTTTCCTTTGGCACCGCCAGATCAACAAAGTCCGACACTCCTTGCTGTTTAAGTTTTGCTTTAACAGCATTCTCACCGTGATTATATGAAGCTAAGGCTAAGGGCCAATCATCAAAATAGGAATAAAGTATTTTTAAATACTTACACGCCGCTTTAACTGATTTGATTGGATTTTTCCTTTCATCATATAAACTATTAACTGCCAGATAAAAATCCCTCGCAGTGGATATAATAAATTGTGGTAATCCGGCAGCCTTAGCCCAGGATACTATAACTGGATCAAGCCCGCTTTCTTGAACAAATAAATATTCCAGATCTGTAGGCAAACCCTCGGCTAATAAAGCCGATTCAATCATGGGCTGATACCTGCCAAGTTTTTGGTATTTATCATAAAGCCAGCCATCAAGATTACGAAAATGAAAAACTGCTTCTTGCAAACGTTCTCTAAATACCCGATCAGCTAATGGATAAGCTACCTTACAGAAAATCACAGTATCATTGGCGTGTAACTGCCAAGGTTTTGAATCAACCCGGCGGGCCAGGCTATCTTGTGACTTTTTCTGGTTATCTTGTGATAACTCTAAGCGAGCAAAGCGCTCATCATATTTATTTTCCAAGGAAGCATTAATAATTAATGCCAAGGCAAGCATGCCTAAAACTACAACTACAGCAAAGGCTGCTAATCTTGTAAAGATCATCTTATTACCTCTAAATTGTTAATAATACGTTTTTTAATTGCCTACATCCTACCGTGCCCACCAGAATTTGCAAGCACCTCATATCTTACTATTATAACTTACGTCAAATATGTCCGGCCGGACATATTTGACGTAGTATAATAAACTTTAAATTATTTACTTTGGGGATATCAGGAAATCGGTAGCTTGATATACATTTACCCATTTACCAACCTTAGCGCTTCTAATGAAGTTGGCTACCACATCATAGGAATTAAGCTGACTAACCCAGACGCTCTGCTGCAACTTTTTAAAACCTCCCACTTTCAACATCTTCCGCCACAAACGGCGCTCGACCGACATCTGCTCTGGTATATCAAATACAACCACAGTAAACCAGCCTTTACGATGGGGTAATGATTCGCGCCAAGTACGAGCCTGATTATAACTCCTACCTTTTTCAGTCAACTCTAAACTGAATTTATTACCCACTCGATGAATATCTATATATTTCCGACGCTGAAGCTCACTTAACTTCCTTCTTAATTCTGCTTGGTTATGAATCTTCTTTAATTCGGCTACATATCCCCTACCACCACGACCATAAGCTGAGCCATATCTTGAAGCGATGGCTGACCAAAGCTTCCCAAAATCAACCACTGACTCACCTAAATCACGTATTAAAGCAAGGATAACTTTGGTTAAGGGCTGTGATGATCGCTTATTCATAGTGCATTAAAGATTAGCAAACCATACCTAATACGTCAAAAGTGTCCGGCCGGACACTTTTGACGTAGGATATTTGAATATATACTCTTTAATATATTTGTATTGTAATCAAATATATTTTCAGGCAGTGATTATTTTAGAATTGCTTACGGCGTAGCGCCGCCCCCACCGCCACCTTCACCGCCACCTGATTCACTAGCACTACTGGCTCGCCATAGCTCTACTCTACTAGTTGGTGTACCACCGCTCAAATAAACTGATACACCAGGAGAACCGGAAGCTAAAGATGAATCAGTGGTTTGGTTACGCAATACGCCATTTATATAGGCTTTAAGTGTTGTACCTGAAACTTCCAACCTAATGGTATCAGTGGCAGTCGGGTACGGAGTACTTAAGTCCAAAAGCACTGTAGGTGTACCGCTAACAACTTTAAATATCTCAAACGAAGTAGTGGTAGCCCTCAGTCCGTAGAAATTACTGGCGTCAGCGACTCTGACCGCGGCAATGACCTGATGACTAGCGGGTAAGGCAGACATAATAACTTCGCTGTACTGATTATTACTCAAGCTACTTCCACTCCAATAAACCAGGTTGTAAGCATCAGCCGTAGCACCACCAAAGTCAGAGCTACTGTAAATTTGGGGCGTGCCGGCAACAACTGTCCAGTTACTACCCAAAGATGAGCGCTCAAAGTCGTCACAGATACCACTGGAGCCCTCACACGATACCCCGCCAGTACCACCGCCTTGTACATTCAAGCTACCGCCGTGCCAGTACTCAATTTGTGAAGTAGGACCTTGATCAGCGCGGAAAGTGTACGCACCAGTAGAGCCAGAAGTAAATGAGGTATCAGTGGTAGAACCACGCAATGAACCATTGCGGTAGGCACGAAGAGTACTGCCTTCCACTTCCAAACGAATGGTATCACCTGCCACGGGGTACGGCGTGCTCAGATCAACCAAGGTTGCTCCACTACCACCAACAAATTCCCGAAGTAGGAACGAAGCTCCATCTGAAACTAAGGCATAGAAGTTATCACCATTACTAACTCTGACCACTGCTGCTACCTGATCATTGGTGGTAAAAGAAGTAATAGTAATTTCACTGAATTGATCATTGCCGAAGGTTGCCGCAGTCCAGGTAGCCAGACAACGCACATTTGTAGAGCCACCACC
>Ga0209417_1002769_pt1 | contig 25507 bp, 11 predicted proteins | sample RifGroF2_FD_184002 | JGI IMG/M metagenome (GOLD analysis project Ga0209417, IMG submission 184002) | Groundwater microbial communities from Rifle, Colorado, USA - Groundwater F2 (SPAdes) (version 2) | ecosystem: Environmental > Aquatic > Deep subsurface > Groundwater | place: Rifle, Colorado... | reverse complement strand
CCGGCACGGGCCCAACATCGGTCCAGCCCAACGTTCCCGCGCCCTGGTTGTCCACGGCGGGCGCCGCGCTGTCGAAGGCCAGGAAGCCGGCTTCAAAGACATCCGCGACCGGCACGCTGACCAGCGCCACGTCGCCGGTATTGTTGACGACCAGGCTAAACGAAACCGTCTCGCCCACCTGCGCCGAACGTCCCGACGGGCTCGTCAGCGTCTTGGTCAAAGCATATCCCACCCGGGAGATTTCATACGTCGCGGCGTTGGTGAGCACCGGGATCTCAGGATTTCCTGGAGGAAGCGTCGGCGTCGCGACGACTCGATTCGTGCGCAGTTGGCTTTGGCTGCTGGCCACGGCGCGCAGGCGCAACACCAGCGTGGTACTCGAACCCGAGGCCAGCGGGCCGACGTCATTCCAATAAACCGCCCCGGACGCATTGCTGCTGGCGGCGGGAACCGCATCCTGATAGCTCAGCAACGATCCTTCGAAGAGGTCGCGCACCGGCACTGTCGCCAGTTGAACTTCGCCGGTATTGCTAACCATGATCTCGAAATCAAGCAGCTCGCCCACTTGCGCAGCGCGACCAACGGGATTCGTCCAGGTCTTCGTGAGGGTATACCCAACGGTCGTAATCTCCAGCAACGCTTCGTTGGTCTTCGGAGGCAAAGGCAATCCGTTGGTGGTCCACGTGGTTCCGACCGCCGTGTTGGTCGTATATTCCGCCGCCGTACTGTTCTGCGCCACAAAACGCACGACCAGCGTCGTACTGGAACCGGCGGCCAAGGCGCCCACATTCGTCCATGACAACGCCCCCGAACTCACGTCGTCCGGCGCAGGCACGGCCGAGTTATAGGTCAACCAGGCGGTATTGAAGAGGTCATTAACCAGAACAGGCGCCAGCGCGATCGAGCCGTCGTTGGTAACCGTGATATGGAAAACGACCGTTTCGCCGATGGTCGCCGGGCGGCCCGTTGGCGAGAACACCGACTTGCCTATCGAAAAGCCCGGCAGCGAGAGCAAGGCGGTCGTATTGGTTTGCGGTTCGATGCGTTTGCCCGGGATGTCGCCTTGCAGCGTGCTGTACAAGGCAATCTGGGCCGTATTGGTGATCGTTCCGCGCAACGCCGCCGGAGTCCGGGCGCGCAGGCTGAACACGATGGATTCCCCCACCCCGATGGCATTCGTGGGCTGTCCGGAATTCGTATCGCTCAAGAAACTGACATAGGCATCGCCGGGCGTATTGGTCACGACCAGCACAAAACCCGTCGGGGCCGTACCGGCGATGGACGCCGTATCCCACCAGTTGCTCGGGAAGACATCTCTCAATTCAAAATCGAACGCCGCTGCCAAACCAACATTGGTCGCCACCACTTCGACCGCGACCCATTCGTTGGACGGCCCGGACATGAATTTGCTGAACAACAAACGAGGTTCGACCACCCGCACATTGACCACCGAGGTCGTATCGGCCGGCGGCAGGGAATCATAGGCCACCGTCGCGCGATTGGGCAGAAGGGTCGGACCCATGCCGTCGATCGCGGCCGGCAGACCGTGATTTCCAGGCACATCCAGTACCTGCAAATGGAATTCGACGGCAAACGAACTCATGGCGGTCGGATGCTCGTTGGAAACGATGGTATTGCCGTTAAACAGGATCACCAAATCCGTTCCACTGCCGCCGCCCGAGATTTGCGGCGCGCCCGGCAGCTCGCCTCCAAAGCCAGTCGTATCCACGACGAGAGAGCCCGGCACATAGGCCATGCCCGCCGGAACCTGATCGCGAATCGTGAGATTAGTCACGGTCGATCTGGGCAAGCTCATAGTCAGCCGATAAATGGCTTCTTCGCCCACCGTCACGTTGGTGCCCGTCGTATCCGAGGGACCGCCCGCCGAACTGCCGACAAAGACCTTGCCGATGGACAGATTGGAAATCGTCAGCCCATCGCCGCTTAGGGCGCCGGACTTGTCGCGCGCAATGCCGTACACATTGGTATGATAGATCGTATCGGCCTGCGCCACGCGGGCCAAGTTGGTCACGAACATACCCGGCGTGACGCCCTGGCTCAGCCGCGCTCTGAAGGTAAACTCCAGGGCTCCGCCCGCCGGCAAGGCATTGGTCGGCGGCGCCGAGGCGATCTCGGAGCGATACTGCACGACGGCGTCCGGCTCATTGGTGGCGACCTCGAAGGCGAACCCTGCCGGTGTGGTTATATTGGTAATGGTCGTGATGTCGAAGTAAACGGCCGCCACCCGATCCGACACGACCAGGTCATAGGCCGCACCCGTTGCCGAATTGGTCAACGCCAGATTCACATCCACCCAATCGCCGGCAACTCCATTGGAAACGCTCAGGGTTTTCTGCAACAAGACATTCGGCTCGATGACCGTAAGCACAACGCCATTGGCATTCACCGGATTGCTGGGATTGGTCGCATAGGTAACCCAGGCCCGATTGGTCAGGACGCTCTGTTGACCCGGCAACCCGGAGAGGATGTTCGTGTCCAGCATGATGGCCTGATAGGCCAATTGCAGGATGTTATTCGTCGCCGCATTGTCGCCCGTAACCACGGTCGAGCCCTCGAAAACAACGATCAAGTCGTCGCCGCTGGAGCCGATCGGCCCGACATTCGGCGTGACATTCGTGACCGGCGCCAGGGCGCCGTGGAATTGGTTGGTATCGACCGTTAGCGAACCCACGATATAGCCCAAGCCAGCCGGGATGAAATCGCGCACCGTCAGGTTGCTGATGGAGCCCTCGGGCAAGCCGGCGTCGAGCCGGAAGGTAAAGACTTCGCCGATTTGGGCGAGCGTATTGGTGGAATCGACCGGTCCGTTTTCGCTCGTGCCCGCCAAGGTCTTCGCCAGGGTGAAGTCCGTGGAGCGGAAGACCACGGCGTTCGTTTGATTATAAAGGCGTTGAATGCCGAAGACGTTGGTATAGGCCAGGCTGTCCGCCTGACAAGTCGTGCTGTTCGTCAGCGTCATGTTAGGGCCGATGCTTTGGGCGATCGCTACCTGGAAACTGAACAACAGGTTCGAGCCCATCCACAGCGCGCGTTCCGCCGGAGAGGCATTCTCGTCAATCAAAACGCGGAACTGATCGTTCACCACCTGATAAACGAATCCGGTCGGCAACGTCACATTGGCCACGGTCGCCGTGTTGAACCAAACGGGATCGAGATAGCATCCGAGTTGCAGCTCGTAGGCGGAAGCCGTGCCGTTGTTGGTAACCGCGTAGGTGAACGTCACGACGTCGCCCGCGTCGACCACGTTGGTGGACACCGTCTTCGAAAAGGCCAGTTGAGGCTCAATCACCGTAACCAGGATGTTGGTCGACATCGCCGGAACAGAGGGATTGCCGGTGTACGTCACATTGGCCAGATTGGTCAGCACCGTTTGCGGTGGAATACCCCGATTGCCAGCCGTGTTCAGCTCGATCAAGTCGAGCCGGATCTTCAATATATTGTTGGACGATTGATTGTCGTCGCTGGCAACGGTATTGCCGGCAAACACGACGATCACATCTTCGCCGTCATTGCCCAGTTGACCGGTGTTCGGCGTGATATTGGTCGCCGGCGCCAAGGTTCCATTGAACATATTGGTATCCACGCTTACCGATCCCACCACGAAGGACATGCCCGCCGGCACGAAGTCGGTGAAGGTCAAATTGGTGATCGTACTTTCGGGAACTTCCACTTCCAGCTCATAGGTGAAGACCTCTCCGATTTGGCCCAAGGCATTGGTCGAATCCGGAGGATTGTTCGTCTCGCTGGATGCAATGAGCCGCTTGTGCAGTACGAAATTGCTGGCCCGGAAGATCACGTTGCTGGTTGCGGACGGGCTGCGCTGCTGCGCGTAAACATTGGTTCGATAGAGCGTATCCGCCGTCACCGTCGCCGTATTGGTAATAATGATGTTGGGCGACAAGCTTTGCAGCATGTGCGCGTCAAAAGTAAACGACAAACCCTCGCCGGCTTCCAACGTGTTATCCGTTGGCTGCGTGTTTTCGTCGGATCGTACGTACACGGCGTTATTCGTAACCACCATCACAAAGCCGGTCGGCACGGAACCGGTGACCACCAGGGCCGGATCGAGATAGGCGGGAATCAACGGATCGACGATCTGCACATGGTAGGCCGTCGCATTGCCGGAGTTCGTCACGGACAGCGTCACCGTCACCACGTCGCCGGCATCGACATTGGTCGGCGAGATGTACTTGAACAGGGCCAATTGCGGCTCCACTACATAAGTTCGGACGACTCCGCTGGTCACCGGCGGCAAGGTGTTGCCGTTGAAGGTCACCGTCGCCACATTGGTCTGCACTGTCCGAGGCACGCCCACGCCGCGGTTCTGGTTGGTCTGGAGCACGACGCAGTCGAGCAACAAATGGAAGGTGTTGTTGTTGGTATCGCCGTCGGCGTCGGTCACCACGTTGGTAAAGGTGAAGGTCATCGCCTGCCCCATCGGCGCCAGCAAGCCGGCCCCTGCCGGGCTTTCCGTAAATCCGCCCGGATTGCCCATATATCCGTTGGTATCCACTCGGGCGGATGTTCTGGCGTAGGCCAGGCCGTTGGTCGCCATCCGGTCGATCACGGAAAGATTCGTCGCCGTGCCTTCCGGCAGGGTCACGGCAATGCGGTACGTGATCACCTCGCCGACTTGCACGTTGGTCGTGACCGAGTCCGGCGGAACGTTGGTCTCGCTGGTGGCAAAGAGTTCTTTGGCCAAGCCCAGGTTCTTGCCGCGGATCACGATGGCATTGGTGGCCGCATAAATCCGCTGCATGCTGTAGATATTGGTCTCGCCCACGCTTCGGGCCGTCAGGATGGCCCGGTTGGTCACAAACTCGTTGGGCCGCAGGGATTGAGCCACGGCAATCTCGAAGCCAAACGCAACGCTCTCGCCGGCCTCCAGGCTGTTGGTCCCGGTCGGCGAGTTGGTATCGGAAATAATCCGCACGGAGTTGCCCAGCACCTCCCAGACATAGCCCGTCGGCACGGTCACGTTGGCCAGCGTTCCGATGTCGAAATGCGTTGTGGCCAGCAGGTCGCTCACTACCAGCCCATAAGCCGTGGCGTTGCCGGTGTTGGTCACAAATAGCCCTACGGTTACGACATCGCCCGCATCCACATTAGTCGGCGACATGCTCTTGGAGATCGCCAGTTGCGGCTCCACAACATAGGTCCGGACGACTCCGCTGGTCACCGGCGGCAGAGTATTGCCGTTGAAAGTTACCGTCGCGACATTGGTCTGCACCGTACGAGGTACGCCCACGCCGCGATTCTGGTTGGTTTCGAGCACCAGGCAATCCAGCAACAGATGGAAGGTGTTGTTGTTGGTATCGCCATCCGCGTCGGTCACGACGTTGGTGAAGGTGAAGGTCATCGCCTGTCCCATCGGCGCAAGCAAGCCGGCCCCTGCCGGGCTTTCCGTAAATCCACCCGGATTGCCCATGTATCCGTTGGTATCCACCCGAGCCGAATTGCGCGCGTAAGCCAAGCCATTGGTCGCGACTCGGTCGATCACGGAAAGATTCGTCGCCGTGCCTTCCGGCAGGGTCACGGCAATGCGGTACGTGATCACCTCGCCGACTTGCACGTTGGTCGTGACCGAGTCCGGCGGAACGTTCTTGCCGCGGATCACGATGGCATTGGTGGCCGCATAAATCCGCTGCATGCTGTAGATATTGGTCTCGCCCACGCTTCGGGCCGTCAGGATGGCCCGGTTGGTCACAAACTCGTTGGGCCGCAGAGATTGAGCCACGGCAATCTCGAAGCCAAACGCAACGCTCTCGCCGGCCTCCAGGCTGTTGGTCCCGGCCGGCGAGTTGGTATCGGAAAGAATCCGCACGGAGTTGCCCAGCACCTCCCAGACATAGCCTGTCGGCACGGTCACGTTGGCCAGCGTTCCGATGTCGAAATGCGCCGTGGCCAGCAGGTCGCTCACTACCAGCCCATAAGCCGTGGCATTGCCGGTGTTGGTCACAAATAGCCCTACGGTTACGATATCGCCGGCGTCCACATTCGTCGGCGACATGCTTTTCGAAATCGCCAATTGCGGCTCCACAACATAGGTCCGAACCACGCCGCTGGTCACCGGCGGCAAGGTGTTTCCATTAAAGGTCACCGTCGCCACATTGGTCTGCACCGTCCGAGGTATGCCCATGCCGCGGTTCTGATTGGTTTCGAGCACCAGGCAGTCGAGCAACAGATGGAAGGTGTTGTTGTTGGTATCGCCATCCGCGTCGGTCACGACGTTGGTGAACGTGAAGGTCATCGCCTGGCCCATCGGCGCGAGCAAACCGGCTCCCGCCGGGCTCTCCGTAAATCCGCCCGGATTGCCCATGTACCCGTTGGTATCCACTCGGGCGGATGCTCGAGCATAGGCCAGACCGTTGGTCGCGACTCGGTCGATAACGGAGAGATTCGTCGCCGTGCCTTCCGGCAAGGTCACGGCAATCCGGTAGGTGATCACCTCGCCGACTTGCACGTTGGTCGTGAGCGAGTCGGGCGGCACGTTAGTTTCGCTGGTGGCAAAAAGGTCCTTCGCCAGACTAAAGTTCTTGCCGCGAATGACTACCGTATTGGTTCTCGTGTAGCCCCGTTGCATGCCGTAAACATTGGTTTCCGCCAGGCTGCGGGCCGTCAGGAACACTCGATTGGTCACCAACGCATTGGGCCGCAAGGATTGAGCCAAGGCCACTTGGAAGCTGAATGCAACGCTCTCCCCGGCCTCCAGGCTGTTGGTGCCGGTCGGAGAGTTGGTATCCGAAAGAATCCGCACGGAGTTGCCCAGCACTTCCCAGACATAGCCCGTCGGCACGGTCACGTTGGCCAACGTTCCGATGTCGAAATGCGCCGTGGCCAGCAGGTCGCTCACGACCAGGCCGTAAGCTGTGGCGTTGCCGGTGTTGGTCACGAACAATCCCACGGTCACGACGTCGCCCGCGTCCACATTGGTCGGCGAGATGCCTTTCGAGATTGCCAGTTGCGGCTCCACGACATACGTCCGGACCACGCCGCTGGTCGCGGGGACCGATGGATTTCCGAAATACGTGATGAACCCTTTGTTGGTCTGCACGGCTGCGGTAGGCGCGCCGACATTGATGTTCGTATTCAAGACCACCGTATCGACCAGCAGCACAAAGCTGTTCGAACTCGTGCCGGACTTCGCGGTCGCAACGGTGTCGCCCAGGAACGTATTGGTGAAGACCAAGCCCCCGGCGGCCACGCCCGATCCGGCCGGCGTTACCGTCAACGTGCCGATCGTGCCCTCGAATCCGTTGGTATTCAGTCGCGCGGATCCGTGCACCAGCCCCAAGCCCGGCGGCAACGTATCGACGACCGTCAGATTGGTCATGGTGCTCTCAGGCAGCGTCAGGGTCAGGGCATAGGTCACCACCTCGCCGACTTGCACGTTGGTCGCGACGGCATCCGGCGGCACGTTCGTCTCGCTGGTGGCGAAGAGCGCCTTGGCAAGCGACAGATTGGATACCTGGAAGGACGCCGTGTTGGTCGCCCCATTGCCGCGCGATGGAATGCCTCCCGGCGGAAGCTGTTGCAGCCCGCCGTCCAGCGCGATCATCGTATTGGTATAAACCTTGTTCGGTTCGACCGTTTGGGCAACGTTGATGCTGAAGATGTTGGTCACGGTCGAACCCGGGGCCAGTTGCACGTCGCTCAGGCTATAGAAGTAATGCGTCAACCCGCCGGCGCCGGCCACATTCGAAACAGCCCACCCGGCCGGAATGGCCACGGAACCGATGCTGCCATTGTCATAAATTTGCGCATCCAGATAATCCGACACATTCACGTTGTAGGCGCTGCCCAAGGCCGCATCGCGATTGGAAACCACCAGACTGATGGTGAGAAGATCCCCGGCATCGGCCAACGTCGGCGTCAGGACTTTGGTCACCCGGATATCCGGCTCTACAATCCGATACATCGGCCCATCGGCCGACAGCGTGCGGAACGAATCCTGGGCGCCGGCGCCGTTGCGGTTGGTGTACGCGCCGGGTTGAATGCCATCGTTGATCGCTTCATCGAGAATTACGTTTTCCAGATTCAGAATGAAGTAGTCGTTGTTCGTGTCGCCGTCCGCGGCATTGGTCATCGGCGGGAAGGCAAAGGCCACATCCAAACCCGAGCCGTCCGTGGTCAACGAATGATCCGGCGTGGGATCCGAATCGGTAATGACCAGCCCTTCCGCCGCATTGGTCGCCACCTTCAAGCCGCCGGGCGGCACAGTAATATAGTATCCCAGGCCGGCATAACTCACGCCCGCATTGGTATTGCCCCCTACCCAATCCATGCCGGGGGGAATGAAATCCGTCGCCACCAGATCTTCGATCACGCCCTGCGGTACATCCACGCGAACGGCGTAGATCATGCGTTGGCCTATCGTGAACGCGTTGGTCGCGCCATCCAGCAGATTCGTTTGCGACGAGGTCACAAACGTCTTGCTGACGGCGACGATCGGTGCGGACGCAATGGCATACGTGCTCGTGGAGAAATAGTCGTTGATGCCGCCCGACCCATTCCGTGCGTTCCCGCCCGTATCCACACCCGGCAAGGAAGTCCACGTCACGCGCGACGTATTGATCAGCGTGCCGCCGACCAGTTGATTGGTCACCAAGGCGGGATAAACGAATTCCAGCGTTTCGTTTAAGGCCATACTGATCAGCGCCGGATTGTTGGTGAAGCAGATTAGAATCGTCCGGCTGTCCTGAATCAATTCGCTCTCGACCGCTTCGTCGATGGCCCCGTTATCGTTGTTGTCGAGGCCATCCGCGCCCAAATCCATGCCGGCAAACGTCAGGCCCGAGGGCAATTCGTCGCTGAAGACCAGATTATACGCATTCGTCGTGCTTGCGCCGGTGTGCACAATGAGGTTCGTAAAATAGACCGTCTGACCCGACTGGACGCCATCGACGCCGCCGGTCTTGGACAGGTTCAACACCGGCTCCCGCAACGTGACCTGGGCCTGCGCGGTCGGCAGCTCGTTGGTGAATCCCAACACCTCGAAGAGACAGCCGGCATCGTTTGTAATCGTCACGCCATCCTGATTATCGAGCCGGTTGCTGACCACTACCGGCAAGTCGATCGTTACGGAGGACGGCGTACTGGCATCGACGATTTGCGGTTGAATGGTAAAGACTCCCGTGTCGGGATCGTAGACCGCATTGGTGATGGCGCCGCCGTAGACCTGGTTCGTCGGCGTCCCGAAGGCCATTTGGACCGGCAGGCTTTCCACCATGAAAATATTACTGAACACGCTGCCGTAGAAGGTCGCCTCAAAACGGTAGTACAGGTTCTCGCCGATGCGGGCGGTGCGCTCCGTCGTCCCGGCCGAGGGCAATTCGTCCACGCTCCGGACGGTCTTGGAAAAGCTGTTGCCGATCACGCTGCTCAGATCCTGATCGAATCCATAGTACTGGCCGTTGACCGCTTGAACGACAACGCCCGTCATCGTATTGGCCAGCGGCGCTTCGCCCAGGGTGTTGGTGAAAATGCATTGGGCGATAATTCGGGAGTCGTGGCAGTCGCCGACGATTTCGGAGAGCACCGTCAGGGTGCCCGCGGTTTCCCGGGCGGTGGCGCGGAAGGTCATGGTCACTTCGTCGTTCACCGGATCCATGATCACCCCGGGCAGATCCACCAACACGTTGGTGTCGCCCTGCTGTTCGTAGACCAGCACGCCTGTACCGCTCTGGACAATATTGCTGGCGATCAGGGCCAGGTTGGTCCAGGCCGATCCGAAGCGAACGCGGATATGGAGATTCTCGGCATTGCCGCGCTGGGCATTATTGCGCACGATCAGATTGAACAACACCACTTGCCCATTGGTGATGGTGGCGCAATCCGGTTGGAGGGCTATTTCCGGGTCGACCTGATCCGGATATATCTGCACGGAGCCGGAGATATTATTGGTGGCCCCGCAAACCGAACTGTATTTCATGGTGGAAATCGACGTCGCCAGAACGGGCGGCGGCGGATCGGGATCGTTGAAATCGCGATCCAGCGGATTGGCCGTGCAGTCGAGATTGTTGCCGTCGCTGATCAGGACATAATTGACGACATAGCCCTCCTCAAAACCCAGTTCCAGGGTGGCCGGATCGCCGTCGTGATTGTAAAGGCCCACGGCGCCGCTGCTGTTGGTGGTGGTCAGATCGAGAATCGCCTCGGAGCCCACCGGCGTGCCGGTCATAGTCAGCTTGGCATCGGCGGCATAAAACGCGCCGGTGATGGCGGCGGAGGCGTACAAATAGCCTTGGGGCGCCTTTTCGTGCAGAACCAGCCCGACGGATGTCGCGCCGAGGTTGGTCACGCTGACGGACTTGGGACCCGTACAGCTATTCAGGGCCATGTTCATCCGGCTTGAAAGCTGAGGGAAGTACGGCGCCGTGCGCAGGCCATGCGAGGCCGCCGCGCTGAAGCAGCGGTCGACATCCGAACAACCGTACTCAACAGCCGACTGCGTCGACAAATCCGTCGCACAACCGACCACCCGGCTGGTGATCAGGACAATGATCTCCGGAGCGCCCACCTGATAAGGCGCGCCGCCGACGCCGGCGGTCAGGGTCGCCGTATTCCAGGTCAGCACGGCGCCGAGCGGGCCGGTCTGGCTGTCGGGCGCAGGCGAGGCGCCTTCGAAGGTCACATTGGTCGGCAAGGTAACCGTCAATTCCATGGCATTCACCGGGGCTTCGGAACTCGCCGTGTGCTCCATTTGAACGCGGTAAACGATCGGATCGTTGGGGTCGCGCACCAACTGCCCGCCGGTGAACGACAATCCGTTGGGGCTGGCCTCCATGACGATGTTGAGATTCGGTTTGCGGAGCGACGCATTCACAAGCGCGGTCTGGCTCGTGTTGGTTCGTCCGCAGATATCGGTGTATTCCGCCAGCAGGTGGAAACGTCCGTCGCTGAAGGCGCTCGCGCATTCGATGGGGAAATCGAACAGGATGGTTACCGTCTGCGTAGGTTGCAGCGTGGCCAGGGGCGGAATGAGCGTGTCGTTCCAAATCAAAGGATCGCCCAGGGTTCCCGCCCCGCTGGGATTGCCGACCACGACATTCGTGACATCCATAAATACATATCTCGAGCTGTCGGCCATATAAGTAATACCGGTAGGCAGCACCAGTTTCGCGTGGACGTCGATCAAATCCACCAGCCCGGCATTCCGAACGCTATACTCCGCCGTGCTGTTCGAACACACGACAAGATTGACCGGGAAATCGAGGCGCGTGACCAACTGGCCGGACGCGGTCACAAATTCAGCCCGTTCCTCGACGGTCACTTGGCAGGCCGCCGCTTTGCAGCCATGACTCGCTCTTGAGCCCAGCGAGTTTTCGCCGCAGGTGCTCACATGATTGGTCACCCAAATCGCGAAGGTCCCATTCGGCCGGAGATCGTCGGCAAAGCCGTCGCCATCCAGATCTTCCAGATCCCCCAGCGGGTTGTTCGTGGGGAAAGAACCCCAGACGACATTGGTCAAGGTGACCAGCGTCGGCGCCGCGCCGGCCGCTCCGAACAGGATGTTGGACGGCAACGACATTTCAACGCCTACATTGTAGGACACGCCGGCGCCGGCATTGAACACGTCGATGCGCGTGACATATTGCGTGCTGGTCAGGAACGTATATTGCGGCTGCAATTCGTTTTGCAGATCGCCCGCGAATAACGGCGGAAGACTGTTGGTAACCGACGCCGCTCCTCGCACGCGGGGCGTTTCGCCGACGTGGCAGCGCGTGTTGTACGCCGCCCGCGCGGCGTGCTTCTCGTTGGCATACGACGCGCACGAGCCGCGCACGTTAAAGGAAATCGTCCCCGCTCCGTTGGAGGCCAGACCGCCCAGCTCCCAGGTTAGCACTCCATCCTGAATGGTCGGATCGCCGGCGGCGATCGGATTGTCGTTGAGATCCTTCATGCCGGTGAATATCGTCGTGTTGGTTATGTAATCGTAGGAGAACAAACCGTCGTTGTCCTCGTCCAAGTCTACCGACACCTGCACGTCATAGGTGGGAAAATGGCCGGGCGTTGCGCCGCCGGCCTCCGGGCTTAACAGGTTGGTCAGGGCGACATTCAGCGTGGAGATGCCGCAGGCGCTGTTGTTGGTCAGGCTCGATAAGCTCATGGCCAGGATGCCCTCGCCCTGATTCCAACCGGCCCACGTCCCCCGTCCGCCGCAGGCGCCCAGCGTCAACCACGAGTAGTCGATGATATGCCCGATATTGGTGTTCGCAACGGCCCAAACCACCGTCAGCGAATTGGTCACTTTGGAGGGATTATCGAATACGCTGTTCGACAAACCGACAAGATCCAGGACCAGTTGCGGAGAGACCTGCGTAAACCCGACGTAAGGCGTGACATTGGAGCCGTCGGCATACACGGCAACCATGTTGCTGTCGACCGTCCCCCGGCCCAGATCGCTGTGGAACGATGCTCCGTTCCAATCGTTCGAAGGAACCGCTCCGCTGAAAGTGAAGTCCTGCGTGATCAGCACGGGGCTGCAAGCCTCGGCCAGCGACGGCGAGACATATTTCGCGCTGCCGTAGGAGCACCCGCCCGTACCGCAGCGGCTGGGATAAAAACTCACGGGATAACTTTGCCCGGAACCGGATACATCCCTTATGCAACCCAGGCAGTTGCTGAACGCGGGCGCCGTCAACACATTGGCCAGCAGACTGTCGGGCGCATTGCATTGATCTTCTGCCGGTGCGGTGATGACGAGATCGAAGTGCGTCGTTACGACGCCGCTGCCCGACAGATTCAGGCTCCAGGTGATGTTCGTGCCGTCATTCACGCCGGCCTGATCGATGTTGGCCACGCCCAGCAGATTGCTGGGATCGCGAGGGTACGTGTCGACGATCGTAATGGCCGTGTTGTCGAAATTCGAATAGGCAAAGACAATCGCGACCGAGGTCGTCGGTTGATTCCCGGAAATGGAACCTGGAATAATCTTATAAATGGAAGCCCCGGGTTCGTTGGCCACTTGAAAACTCGTGGCCATCGACAAGGCTGAAAATCCGTTGCCGCACAAATCCTCGTAACTGCTTTCGAAGAAGAGCTGCTGGATGCCGGTGGGGACCGGACAACTGCCGCTCGGCTTGAGCGTTACGACAATATTGGTCTCGCTGCCCGGTTCCAAGTCGCCCACCCAAACGGCATTGCTGACCGCCACGGCGGAACCCGTCAGGGCAAATCCGTTGGGCAGCGTATACAACAAAGCAATATTGCGGGCGGGCCCTGCATCCGGAGGATTGGTCAGGACAATCGAAATCTCCGAACCCGTGCAATACGAAATCGCCATCGGTTCGGCCGGAGCGATCTGACCGCTCAAACGCGGCTTTTCCGTGATAAAATCGATGGTCGCCCGCGCGGTGCCTTCGCTAATCGCCGTATCCCCGCAGGTTCCGTTGGGGGCCACCGTCAGCCCCGAACACCCCCAGGAGGCGTCGGCGTCGTTATACAACTCTGAGCAGGCGATCACCTGTGCGGTGACCGTAATGGATATTTGCTCGCCCGGCGCCAGGTTGGTCAGTGCAGGAAATACGGTCTGATCCCAGGTCACCGATTGGCCAATGACGCCGTTGGTCGGAGGTACGCTGAAGCCCAGGAACTGAATGCCCGGCCCGATGGCATCGCGTACAACCACGTTCGGCGCATGTCCAAAGCCTTCGTTTTTAACCGTTACATCCCAGGTGAAGGCATCGTGGTACCGGCGCGATTGCAGGACCGGCGATTTGCGCACCACCAACGCGGGCGTCTGAGGATTCAGCAGCATCGACAGGCTGTTGGTGGAAGGCGCGGCTTCCGGCGGTTGCTGAAAGACCGTGGAGCACCTCAGCGTTCCCGGCGAGGCCGAGCACGGCATTTCCAAGGAGAAGACAATTTCAATAACGTCCCCGGCATTGATGCCGCTGCGGATTACCCCCTGCCCCGGATCGGGAATCGCGCGATCCAGCCAGTCGTTGCGCGTACCGCTGTCCTCGTTGGCGGGCTGCCGCGCCATGGAATGGCCGCTCGTGCTGACCAGATACACCGGCAGATTCATGAAGTTGGTCGACAAGCCGTAGGACACGGCATCGACGATATTGCTTCCCTCATCGCACAAGGCCAGGCCGTCCATGTAATAATTCAATCCGTTCCCAATGCCGTTCGTGGCGTCATCGACGATTCCGAAAAGCTGGTTGGAATAGCCCGGATACATTTGCAGAAACCGATTCGTATCGGCGGCTACCACCACAAATTCGCCAGGTTGAAGAGAGATGGGCGGCAAGGAATCGTACTGCCCCGGCAAAGCGTCCCGGACAACCCAATTGCTGATGGCAATCGCTCCGGGGGTCGGATTGAAAATCTCGAACCACTGATACAGCCGCGCCACATCGAAATCGAGCGAATTGGTCGCCCAGTAAAAGACTTCCGACAAGACCAGATGATTTACCCCGCCCGTGCTGGTGGCCGTCGAGAAATCCCAGGAGAGCGCTGTTCCGCCGCTCCCGATCGCCGGATCGGCCGCTGCATTGGTCAAAACAGTTCCATTCGGCAACGATATGCGCGAGGCCCCGGGCACATAGACGTATTCGGCGCTGGGCAACAGGTTGGTCACCAGCAACCCGCTCAAGGTGACGCCGCTGTTAACCAAACGATTCGTCACCACTGCCGTATCGCATAACGACAGGTTGGAGGAGGTGGAAAGTGAAATGGTCATCTGCGCGGACGAAACGATCGGAATAACGACCCATGCAAGCAGCAGACAAGTTGCACGAGCCCCAAAACGGCTTTCCCCTCGAAACATAGGCACACAACCTCCTCAGTTTTCAGAAAAGAATTGAAGCTTGCTTCGATTCTACTTTCGTTGAAACGAATGACAAGCTTGATGGACAACTGAATGCCCGTTAATTACGAATGCATTTATGTTATCGCAATGACCGCCAATTCACGGCCATTGGTTCTATAACCTCTAACAGACAACCCGTATAGACTCGGGGAAGCGATCGATCGTATATTTACACCGCACGACATCCAAATCCGAATTTCTCCGACGATTTGGATAATTGGATCGAAAAACCCTATTTTTGCCCTATCCGAAAACCGACCTGCTCACTATATATACAGCATTGTTTTTCCGATTGGCTGTAATTCATGAATAGATGTATTTCGATCGGCCCCGTTTTTTCCGCGAGAAATCTGGCTTATCTGGTTTTGTCGGCAGGGATTGCTTTGGCCATTCCACGGCTTGCAATTTCAGAGGAAGTCCGCGGCCCCGTCCTTCAACAGGAGCCTACCGTCCATCTAACGGAGCACTTTCGAGTGGTTCACGAGCAACCCGGCGAATGGGCCGACGCTTTGGGCGAAACCTTGGAAACGCTGAGAGTCCGCTTTTACGACGAACTGGCCTGGCTGGGCGCCAGAAGCCGGACCAGCCGCAGCACCAAATCCCGGCTCCAATGGGTGTGTCTCAATCGCGGCGACCGGGGCATAAGCCGCTCGCCCGAGTTCGAATTCAGCGCCGCTTATGAAACCCGGACTCATTCCGTTCGCTTGTTTTGGACGGCCTCGGAATCCGTGGAACAGGAATTCGGCGTTCGCGGGGTTAATGCGTTCCAGCCCGCCTATAGCGGCGGCAGCGGCGCCCAGGAATCGCCCCCGCCCCGGCATCTGTTTGTGCGCATCAGCCATGAGGTTGCCCATCAACTGGCGTTCGACTGCGGGTTGCAGGAGCGGGGCGTCATGTATCCGTTATGGGTTTCGGAGGGACTGGCCACGGGGTTCGAGTCGCCGCGCCCTGAACAGGTGGATTTTCTGGGGCCCAATGCCTCCCGACTCCAAAGACTGCAAGAGCTGCAGACCCGCAACGGATTAACCGCTCTGGACGAATTTGTGACGATCGTGGATACGACGAGCCTCGATCGGTCGGAGCAGGAAGACTTTTATGCGCAGGCCTGGTCGTTTTTCCGCTTTCTAGGCCAACAACACGGTCGCGCATTGAAAAAATATCTCAAACAGATGGCCCGGCTGCCGATGGGACATCGCAGCAAAGAGAGCCTGCGGGAGGAAATGACCGCGGCATTCGGCTCGTTGGATAAACTTGAAGCAGAGTGGCGAACCTGGCTGACGGCCCAAGGAAATCCTTTGGCCGCAGATGGATTAACCTCTTCGCATCAAGATAAAAAAGGGGCGCCGATATCCGGCGCCCCGCAAGGTTAGAACCCTATTCGTTGCCGATTGGTTATTGTCCTTCCGGCATATCTTTATCCATGGAACGGGATGGCATACCCGATTTGGATTTTTCCTTCATGGGCTTCATGGAAGGGGTTTCGCCTTCGCCACGGAATCCATAGGTGGTCCAATACGGTTGCTGATTGAATTGTTTGTATACCCGTTCGCCAAAGGACCGGCTGGACAAATTCGGCATGTTGTCGCGGTCATAGGCCAGAGCCTGTAGCGTGGAGTTATCGGCGTTAATGGTCGCCACTCGGCCCTGGGGTTCCACTTGAATCGAACTCCACGGCAGCGCTACATATTTTCCTTCCGCATCCGGAATGTCTTCGATCTCGACCAACGCATACAGGATTCGGCCCTGATTCGAGTCCAGCACCAGATCCTGCACTTCGCCGATATTCTGGTTTTGTTGGTTATGAGTGTCCAACCCAATGATCTTGCTGGCGTGCCGGATCGCACCTTGTTGTTCCTGCATACCGGCGCGTTGAGCGCTTCTTTCGTTCCAGCTCCTGTAGCCGGAAGACTCGCGCGTAAAGTAATCGCGCATATTGGTCATCCAACTTGGATCGGCCGTTTCCGCCTTGCTGGCATCGTAAGTCGGAACGTTCTTCATCGACTCCTTCGATATATCCAGAATCATCGTTCGTCCGCTCATTTCCGTATGGAATGACTGCAAGGGTACGGCAATTTGTTTTTCGCCAATACCGACAAATCCGCCGTAGCTGACTACCGTGTACAAGATGTCTCCATTCGTATTGAGCACGATGTCTTCCACCTTGCCAAGCTTTTCGCCTTCATTATTACGGACTTCAGAACCAATCACCCGACTGGCCCTGACCACGCCTTCCAAATCGCCTTCGCTCTGCATGCCCGTCGTTCCGGACATTTTAGCCGAGGGCGTACGGGCTTTCGAGACGCCTTCCGCGGCTTGCAAACTGGCGGCGACTGCTGTAAAGACTGCTATGCTTAATGATAGTGCTGTTTTATTCATGATAATCTCCTTCTGATTTTAGTTAATCGACCCTTTTGCCCCGTGACGATTTTTCGCTTCCTGCATGTTCTTATTTCAGCCCTCCCTTTCCGCAATGCTTGCTCATTGACCTCGCCTCGCAGGTTTCATTGAGTCCCCTCGGCTCCTATTTGCTGACAGGATTGATAAACAGACCGATAGCCAAATCGTTGAGGCTGCGAATACGGACATCTAATTCACAGCCTCATGGTTCAATTATTCATCCAAGGAATTGGTCTCTCGTACGGAACCTCGTCCCCGGGATTGCTTGGCGCGTTTATTAATGCCCGAGGAGAACAAACCGCCGGTCGCCAGCCGGGTCAGCTTCTCGTCGGCATCCTTTTCGCTTTCCAAATTTTTGCCCAGCAAATCCTTCACCTCTTCGTCGTCCAATTGATCGGCGATAGCGCAAAGGGTTCCATAGGTGGAAATCTCATAGTGCTCCACCTTCTGGGCGGCGGCGATCAAGGCCGCATCCTTGACCGCGGGATCGCCCGGTTCGCTGACGATTTGCCTCCCTTCACGGAGAATCCCCGCCATGCCTTCACAGGTTTTACCATTCGCTGGAACTCCCAAAATATGCAGAACTTGCTCAAGCCGTTGAACTTGTTCTTCTGTTTCTTGAAGATGTTCGTTAAAGCCTTCCTTCAGGTCTTGGGAACTAGCCGCTGCAGCCATTTCCGGCAAAGCCTGCAACAACTGGGTCTCGGCACTGTAAATATCCCTGATTTCTTCCACCAGCAGATCGTCTATGGTATTCAAGCTCATGCTTGTTCTCCTTCCATTCATTCATGCCAGCTTCGATGCGCATAGGATTCATTTCTCTCAACATGGCCCACCATCTATCGTCCCTGTCGGATGAAACTACATCCACCTTCTATGGTCATATGACGCCCATGCCAATAGGCGGCAGTATTCTTTTTCACATGCCTTTCTCGCATTTCGTTTCATAAGCCAGATGGGAGTTCTGCCCTCCGCTAAACATGTTATTTTAAATGCTTAACGTCTACCTATCGAATAAAGCACGGATTGGGGTCCTGAGATATAGGGGAGCTCCTTATTTATGCCTTCTTCAACCCTTAAGGCCGTGGCTTGAAGCATGTTTTTTCCTACCTGCGCATTTCTTTGAAGGAGTACGCGCGAGTTGAGAGGGTCGGCGGTGCGGAGTAGACAAAGACGGCTGGGACTGTTTACTATGGGCTTCCATGCGAAGGATCGACAACAAAACCGCGCTTAAAATCATCTATTGGAATGCCGTGGCGGCCATTCTACTGGTGAGTCTTTCCGCAATTTCGCTGCTCCACCGCATCCACCGGTTCGACCGCCTGATCGTCGAAACGAGCCGTCGATTCGACGTAGATCCGAGGCTGGTTTCGGCCCTGATCTGGAGAGAGAGCCGCTTCGATCCGAATTGTGTTGGAACACATCAGGAAGTCGGATTGATGCAGATTACGGAGGCGGCAGCCCGCGAATGGGCCGATACGTACGATGTTTCCAATTTCAAGCGAACCGATTTATTCGATCCGTCTACCAACATCCAGGCGGGCACATGGTATCTTGCGCGGGCGATCCGGCGCTGGTCGGATCGGCCCGATCCGCTGCCCTTTGCATTGGCGGAATACAATGCAGGTCGTTCGAACGCTCAACGTTGGGCTGCCGAAAGCGGCGCCAGTGCAAAACGGTTTATGGAAGCCGTTACCTATCCCTCCACCCGCAAATACATCACGACCATCCTCACCCGTTATCGCGGCGGCGTATAGGCGGGAACGAAAAGGCGACCCGGCCTCTTCGAAGACAGGCGCTTTCTTTTCCGGAAGTCGCGTTGCGGGCAGGAAGAACGCGGCCCACCCTGAAGGTTCAGCTCTTGAGACCAGGCTTAGATTCCCTGAATTGCAGCTCATAGAGATATTTATAATGCCCGCCGCCCGCCAGCAACGTTTGATGAGCCCCCTGCTCCACGATCGAACCTTGGTCGAGCACGAGAATGACATCGGAATGAATGACCGTCGAAAGCCGATGAGCAATGGCAAAAACCGTACGCCCCTGCATCAGTTCGTCCAATGCCGCCTGAACCTGGCGCTCCGATTCGGTATCCAGCGCGCTGGTCGCCTCGTCGAGAATCAGGATGGGCGGATTACGTAAAATGGCGCGGGCAATGGCGAGTCGCTGGCATTGGCCTCCCGATAACCTCATGCCCCGTTCGCCGATAAACGTGTCGTAGCCCTCCGGCATCTGCAGGATGAAGTCGTGCGCATGCGCCTTTTTTGCCGCTGCAATGACGGCGTCGCGCGAAGCATCCGTATGCCCGTACGCAATGTTGTTGGCCACCGTATCGTTGAAGAGGATCGTCTCCTGAGACACGATCCCAATCATGGAGCGCAAAGATTTTAACGTGAAAGACCGGATATCCTTTCCATTAATCAATACCCGCCCGTCGCTGACGTCATAAAACCGCGGCAACAGGCTCACCATCGTGCTCTTGCCCGCTCCCGACCCGCCCACCAGCGCTACATGCTTGCCGGACTTTACACTGAAACATACGTCCTTCAAAACGGGCTTGTCCTCGTAAGCGAAGGAAACATGCTCAAACGACAGCTCCTGGACCGGCTCGTTGAACTCCACCGCGCCAACCGTTTCACAAACCGTGACCGGTTCGTCCAACAACTCGAAAATCCGGTCGGCCGCCGCCGAGCTTTGCTGAATCGAAAGATGGATCTTGCTGAGCTTTTTGACGGGTTCGTACAGCGCCACCAACGCTCCGGCAAACACGACGAACTGACTGATAGTTACGGAACTTTTCATGTTGTAGAGCAGGAAAATCGAGGCGCCGATGGAAGAAATGGCCACAATGATGGGTTCCACGGCCGCTTGAGCCTTCGTCACCCGCATGATCCGGCTGAAGACGGCGCGGCATCGCTCGTTAAAGCGCTCCATTTCGTAGTCTTCCATTCCGAACGCCTTGACGATCCGCACGCCCGTCGTCGTCTCCTGCAAAATGGACACCAAATCCGCCACCTTTTGCTGGCCTTCGCGGGCATAGCGGCGCACGCGCCGCCCAAACAGGGCCACCGGAACGATGCAGACGGGGAACAACAGCAAGCCGACCAAAGCTAAGCGCCAGTCGTTCCAGATCATGATCGCCACCACCGCCATCAAGGCAAAGGGTTGCTTGGCCAGATCGGCCAGCACCGTCGACACGGCACGTTCGACCATCATCGAATCGTTCACCACGCGCGAGATAACCTCGCCGGTTTTATTGCGCTGGAAAAACCCCAGGGACAAGTCCTGTAAATGCGCAAACGTCGAGGTGCGCAGATCCATGACCACGCGATTGCCGATCCAATTGATCATGTAGGTGCACAGGTAGTCGCCGACGCCGCGCAGAATCGCAAATACGGGCAGCACAGCCGCAATCGCAATCTTGGCGGACCACGGCAACGGCTCTTTCGATTCGAACACCATTTCGAACATCTTGCTCACGCCCGCAAACATGCCCGCCAGCGAGCCGCCGAACAATATGCCAAAAACCAAGCCTACCGCCAGACGCGCGCGATACGGCCTAACGTAGCGGATCAATCGCTTATAGGTCTTCCAATCGTTGACGGTTACTTTCGCTTTGCTCATTTGTAATCCATTTTAAAACTTTCGCCTTTCAGGGCGGACGCTGAAATTTCATCGAATCGCGGCCCTATTGTTACTCTCCGCGACGCTCCAGATATCGTTCGACCTCGAGCGATGCCGCACAGCCCGTTCCCGCCGCCGTCACGGCCTGCCGATAGTCCGGATCCTGCACATCGCCGGCGGCAAAAACCCCTTCGACGGACGTCAGGGTATTGCGCGCCACGATGTAGCCCCGTTCGTCCAATTCTAACTGGCCCTTGAAAATCTTTGTGTTCGGCCGATGTCCGATCGCCAGGAACAAGCCGTTCACAGCCAGCTCGGATACGGCATTCGTTTTGACGTTTCTCAGTTGCAGCCCGGTCACTTTGTTCTGCGCCACATCGCGCACTTCCTGAACGACCGTGTTCCAAATCACTTCGATCTTCGGATTGCCAAGAGCGCGGTCGGCCATGATTTTCGATGCGCGAAATTCGTCGCGGCGATGGATCAAATGCACCTTCGAGGCAAAGCGAGTCAGGAAAAGAGCTTCTTCCATGGCCGTGTCGCCTCCGCCCACTACGGCCACCGGAACGTTTTTGTAAAAAGCGCCGTCGCAGGTGGCGCAAGCGGAAACGCCGCGTCCCATCAGTTTCTGCTCCGACTCGATGCCCATGTATTGGGCGGAAGCCCCGGTGGCAACAATCAGCGTCAGCGTTTCAAACGATTCCCCGCTGTCGAGCGTCACCTTGAACGGCTGCCGGCTCAAATCCACCGCCGCGGCCAAACCGGAGACAAACCGCGTGCCGAAGCGGGCCGCCTGCTGTTTCATCCGTTCCATCAGTTCAAAACCGGAGATGGCCTCGGGAAACCCAGGGTAGTTCTCAATCTCCGTCGTCGTCGTCAACTGCCCGCCGGGCTGATTCCCTTCCACAACTACCGGGGAAAGATTCGCGCGCGCCGCATAGACCGCCGCCGTATACCCCGCCGGCCCTGTACCTAAAATGACCACTTTTTCCATAATTTTTCCATCCAATGATTCGTCGTAAAGCACGCCTAGAATACATGAAGCCACGCAGATTACAAATGCTAGGTTTTGGAGGGCGCTATTCCTCCGCTTGCATTGAACCGCCTCAACCCGTTAGTCTAGGAGGCATACAGAAGGAGAGATCGTCACTATGCCTGAACCCGATATGCTGAAAGAGTTGTTTCGAAAGCAGGACGAGTTGAACCGCCGTATCGGCGTCGATTGCGCGAATCTTTCGGAAGAAGATCAGCAGAAATGGATTCTCAATTATTGCCGGGCCATGTCGCAGGAATTGGCCGAACTGACCGACAGCGTCCCCTGGAAGTGGTGGGCCAAATATCAAACTTTCGACAAGCAAAATGCCCGCGTCGAAGTCGTGGATCTGCTCCATTTCCTGATTTCGCTCGCCCAAGTTCTAGGCATGTCGGCGGAGGACTTCTTCAATATTTACGTCCAAAAGCATCAAGTAAACCAAAAACGCCAGGATTCCGGCTATAGTATTAAGGACGAGAACGATAATCGACAGATTGGAAATTAACGGGCATGTTCAAACGCGTGAAATCATATTATAACGGCCTTCGCAACCCCTTCATCCGGTTGCTCTGCGGATTTCTCGCGGTCGTGTTCCTGTTTTCGGTCGCCTGTTCCGTCCGGGCGGAGGACAGCGATCAACTTCTAAACCAGCTCATCCGAAACAAGCAACCCGGTTTCGTCTACGATTTTGCCGACGTGGTATCCGCCGGCGATCGCAACGCCATTTCCCTGCTGCTCAACGACCTCGAAGCCCGCTCCAGTGCGCAGATTAAAATCGTCACCCTACCCTCCCTTGAAGGCGGCGAAATCCGCGATTTCGCCAATCGCCTGTACGAAGGCTGGGGCATCGGCCAAAAAGGCAAGGACAACGGCGCTTTGATGCTGATGGCCCAGAAGGAGCGCAAAATTTGGATCGAAGTCGGCTATGGGCTGGAAGGCGCTCTGCCCGACGCAAAAACAGGCCGCATCCTCGATGAATACGTCATGCCCTCTTTCCGGCAAAACAACGTTTCGGGAGGACTTCTCAAAGGCGCTCAAGCCCTGGCGGCGACCGTGGCCCAGGAATACGGCGTCAAGCTGGAGGGTACGCCCCCGCCGGTTTCAGGCTACGAGGGCAAAGGCCGGGGCCGCTTCAGCTTTCTTCACTTGCTGTTCCTGATTTTCCTGATCGTGATGTTCATCCGACACCCCTCCCTGTTCTTTCTATTTCTAGGCATGGCGTTGAGCGGAGGCCGTTCCTCCGGCGGTGGATTCGGAGGCGGAGGCTTTCGCGGCGGCGGGTTTGGAGGCGGCATGTCGGGCGGCGGCGGCGCGGGACGGAGTTGGTAGCAGCACGGTCTATGGAGGGGATTATGACGATTGAAACGTTCATCGAAAAACTTAAAGAGGCCTGTCCGGCGGGCTTGCTATCGGTGGTCCTATATGGCTCCGCCGCGGCCGGCGATCATCTGCCAAAAAAATCCGACCTTAACATTCTCGTTCTTTTGGCTGACTTGAAACTCCAACGGCTTAAAGCGCTGGCGCCCGTGGCCGCAGCTTGGGATCGAGCCGGGCACCCGGCCCCTCTGCTTTTCACGCCCGGGCAACTGCGCCAATCCGCCGATGTATTCCCCATTGAATTGCTCGACATGCAGGATGCGCATCGAATTCTGGTGGGAGAAGATCTCATCGGCGCCATCGAGGTGCACCGAAACAATTTACGGCTTCAAATCGAGCATGAACTCAAAGGCCAGCACATTCAATTGCGCCGCGAGTATCTCCTCACGCGCGGCAAGGCGGGCGCCGTCGTCCGACTGATGGTCGAATCCCTGTCCACCTTCATGGTCCTTTTCCGGGCCGCCCTGCGCCTCTATCAGCCGGCCGTACCCCTCCAAAAAATGGAAGCGCTTAAGGCGTTGACGGCATTCATCCCTTTCCGCCTGGACGTTTTCCAAACCCTTCAAGCGGTGAAAGCTGGAGAACAATCGCGCCGGGGACTTCCAGTGGATGAACTTTTTAGTGGTTACCTTGAAAGTATTGAGCTAGTAATAAACGCAGTCGATTCATTCGACACATCAGGAGGTTAAGATTATGAAGGGTCTATTGGTTGGTTTATTGATTGTTGCGGTTATTGTCGGCGGCATTTTCTTCATGGGGATGGGCATGAAGAATCAATTCGTCCAGCTCGACGAAAACGCGAATGCGGCCTGGGCCAATGTGGATACGGTTCTTCAACGACGCTACGATTTGATCCCCAATCTCGTCAACACGGTCAAGGGGTTTGCCGCTCAGGAAAAAGGCGTGCTGGAGGAAGTGACCCGGCTGCGCAGCCAGTGGGGCGAAGCCAAAACCGTCGACCAACGGGCAGAAGCCGCCACCCAAATGGAAGGCGCCTTGGGCCGCCTGATGGTCGTGGTGGAACGCTATCCCGACCTGAAATCCAACCAGAACTTCCTCGCCCTCCAGGACGAATTGGCCGGCACGGAAAATCGCATTTCCGTCGAGCGGCGCCGCTACAACGACGCCATACGCGAATACAATACCGCCATCCGAAGATTTCCGGCGTCGATCTTTGCAGGCTTTTTTGACTTCAACCGCCGCAACCCCTTTGAAGCCGGCGATGCCGCCCGCGTAGCGCCTACCGTGCAGTTCTAAGCGCCTACTGTCTTTAGAACAATAAACTACCGACGGAACCCCATGTCAGCCGGCCCTGAGCTGGTATGGGGTTTCCGGCATGCGACAAGCGGGACTTACGCTGGAGATGAAGATTAGGATGGAACGGCTCTTTAGTCGTTGCCAAATCCGAAAAGATCTCAAAGATTTTGGAGGGTTCCGCTCGGTCAGAACCATCTTCTTTCGGTCGCGACGGAGCGCGCCCCTCCAAAAAACAAGTCTTCTTGCAGCGGCAGGCGATCCTTCTTGGCCCAGCTCTACATGAAGGAGGATTTGCGTATAAAAGACAGCCCTTTACCGCCAGCTGCGAAAGCCACCGGCGCAGATCCTAGTACATCAACTCCTCGACAGATTTCGGCTCGCAAAAACGCGCCAGTTGCCAGCCCCACTGCCGATACGTCTTTTCCGTCTTCCAAGCCAGATGCTCCTTAAACGCCTCGACCGTCGCCTTCTTCCGGGCCTCCCATAACCAATATCGAAACTTCAAAACCGCTTCGCGATATTCCGCCTGAAGTTTAACCGGCGCCGTGCCCTTCAAGACCTTCTCCCACCCCTCGAATTCCACAATCAACTCGTCCATATCTCCCTCCGAAGTAGTCTTTATACAAATAGTCCTTACCCAGCTGCCATCTCATCACACAAAGACTACTCAGCCCGCAAGGCTTAAAGTGAACGTTCGCTCCCAAACAGTTGGCGGCAAACCCTTTTTCTCCAAGCCCCCACCCCTGTTCCGTTCGTTAGCCGCAGGGGCAAAACACAAAAACGCCCGTTGCATAAAGACTACTTCAAGACAGTTGATCAAAATGGCTGTCTTTACGCTTCTGCTCGCTCAACACCTAAAGACTACTTCGCCCGCCAGGCTCGTCAGCGAGCCGATGCTTATAAATAGTTGACGCCAAGCCGTTTCACTCTTGACCCGCCTCGACGCCCTCCGGTACCCTCAGGGGCGAAACATGATAAAGCGGCCG
>Ga0209417_1002766_pt1 | contig 25541 bp, 41 predicted proteins | sample RifGroF2_FD_184002 | JGI IMG/M metagenome (GOLD analysis project Ga0209417, IMG submission 184002) | Groundwater microbial communities from Rifle, Colorado, USA - Groundwater F2 (SPAdes) (version 2) | ecosystem: Environmental > Aquatic > Deep subsurface > Groundwater | place: Rifle, Colorado... | reverse complement strand
TTTACTTAAAATCTTACAAATCAATTAATAAACTACAAAACAGCATACTTTTATATCTATTTTACCAAGTGAAATGACTAACTGAAAAAAACAGTATATAGAATAGAGTATATAAATGAGTTTTTTTGTAAAAATTTTTGTTAAAAAAAAGAGTAAAAATGTTGCTTAAAAAAGGAAATAAAAAAAGCCCTCGCGGGCTTAAAAAATAAAAGATAAAAGTACAATGTTTGTTATTAAATAAATCGCTTTAAAAACAAACGCTAACGACGGATATATTTAACTCCGCTACGCTTCGTTTAAACATATCCGTTATATAGTTAGCAAACAGCTTAATACGCCTTGCCATGTTTGTACGCCCTTGTTTGGTTGTAGAACATTTTCAACTCGATATGTTTTTCAATATCAATATTTCTTTGTCCTATAAAGTCGAGTAAGCGAATAAATGTATCTGCAATTTCATCTTCAAAAGTATCTTTTACCTGAGTTCTGAAAATGTCCTCAAACTTTATCAAGTCATTTTCTTTAATTGCTAAGTCCAAATCTTCACGTATTGTTTTGCCGTCAATAATAAATTCAGCATCATCAATTTTGGCGTATTGTCCTTTTCGGTCAGCTTCTAAAGCCTCAGAAAGTTCGGAAACCATAAGCATCAATAAAGTGCCTGTTTCCCTTGGCTCGTCCCAAAAACCCTTTGCCTTCGCTTTTTCGTGGAACCGTTTTGCTAATTCGTTTAAATTGTTCATATAAAATTGATTTTAAGATTAATAATAAAAGCCGATTTGCTAACAACGCATATAAAAAATAGGCGTTTAGTCTGTAATTGCAATGGTTTCACCCGTGCCAAAGTTTGTAACGTGGGATGCGGAATAGGCTCGCATTCGCCTACTTTTCATATGCCATCGTTAGCGTTTATTTTTTTACGCTATTATTAAATTCTTTATTTATAGCCGAAACAATAGCATTTAGTAAAAGAGGGTTCATTCTTTTAAGCCTGGTTACATTGCGCTTAATTTGATTTTGTATTTTTTCACGCTCACGGTAATCAATACCTAAAAAATTGTATTGGTGTAATTCTTTTGGTTTTGGGTAATTCATGTATAAAAATTCTAATTGTTGACCGTGCCTTGTTTGGTTGTAAAACGTAATACATCGCCAATCTTTTAAATATTCTTTATACATATCATTTTCAAGACAGCTGATAGCGATAAAAATATCGGGGCGGTACGTAACTATATTTTTATGGGTGTAAGATCTACCTTTTATATAATCAATATTTTTATCGGTTGGCAGTACTTCACCTCTATTTATTTTGGTAACGGATCTCAAAATTTGTTCATGCTGAGTATCGGTTAACTCAAAACGATATTGTTTTTTAGTTGATTTACGTGAACTCATTAAATAAGGAGGGTCGATATAAATAAACGTTGTACCATTAAAAAGATGGTTGCCTGCAGCCAATGAATTTAACAACATAATTCCATCACCTTGTTTTATATCGAAGTTCCCTGGTGCGTATTTATCCCATATATCAATAATGTTTTTATCTAAATCTAAGCCTTTATTTATTGACTTTGCAGGTAATTTTCTACGTAATATATTACCAGCTCCGAGAAACGGTTCTATATAATTATCATGAGGCGGTATCTCATTAATAATTGTTTGATATGTACCGCTTGCGCCTTTGCCACCAAAATAATTTTCTAAGCCTGGTATTGTTATCATAAATTTATCGTTAAAAATAATGGTACTTCAGTTATTAGATTGCTTCGCTTTGCTCGCAATGACATTCTAAATTGCTAATGCTTTAAATGATTGTAATGAGTTGTATTGCGCTGTAATTTCGTCAATGGTATGATCGTACTGAACACCCCATTTATTTTGGCGGTTTATATCGCTTAAGCGTGCTTTAAATTCTCCGTGTCTATCGATAACATATTGTAACGAAATATATTTATAATGCAATATTCGCATTACCGGTGTGTGTAAAATGCGGGCATCGCCAATAGCATTTATTGCATGTGCTCCGGGTGAGTAGTTTATTTCCTGAATGCTTGCAGGTTTAAACATTAAACACTTCGATATTTGCCCATGGCATACGCCGTGTTTTATTTCGTCGTAAATATTTGCGGGTGTTGTTGGTAGCTTATCGTTTACCATTTCGTACCAATCGGGCATAACAATAGTATGGTTGTTTAAATCGACTAAATTAATGCCCCACAGTATTTCGTCAATATCGCATACGATAACCCAATCGGCCTGACTGTTTTTCCAACAATTGTTTTTAATCTGTAAATAAATATCGTCGCGAATTTTATTGCCCGAATCGTATTGAATAACTTCAACTTTCGGGTTTTGTCGGCAGATTTCCACACTCCGGTCGGTACTGTAATTATCGTAAATGGTAATCTTATCGCAAAACGCGGAGTAATGTTTTAAGAAATACGGTAGTAATATTTCTTCATTGTAGCATATAGCAAATACTTCTATTTTCATAATTACCAAGTTTTAGCCCAATGATGAACGGTATAAGTTTCTTTGGTTACGCAACCAGGAAAATATTTTTTATCAAAGTAATAAGGATAAAAAACAGGTGAGTTAAATACGGTTATTTCACCGCTTTGCAATGGTTGTAATGTGTCTATTTCTTTCCAACCGTATTTTTTAGCAATGTTTGTAAACATTTCGGGTCCGGTTTCTATTTCTATTCCAAATTTACCAGGGTTATCAAAATCGATTGAGTTCATATAGTTTAAACAATCGGTTAAAAATGGATGCAAAGCAACCGAACCAATTACAGCGTTGTTAACTCTTTGCACTGTTTCGCAACCTACGAAAAAAGGCAAGCGGAGCAAATCGTTAAAGCTTTTACAGGCTTCAATATCGATATCGAAATAAATACCCCCTGTATTATATAAGCGTTCGCAACGTCCGTAATGACCTGCAACGGAATATAAACCGCGTTTAATGGCTTCTAAAACAAAGCGCGATTTAACTATATTATCAAGTGATATTTGTTTTATCTGATATTCGGGCATAAGTACGCGCCAACCGTCGATATACTTTTTAAATTGGTCGGGCAATGGGTTTGGATTAACCCAGGTATAATAAATAATTTTTGGTATTTCTTTTATAAACCACCATGTTTGATATGGGTTACCTTGCCAATAATCGTCGGTTGTAACGTGAAGTGTGTAACCGTTTTCGCTGCAAAATTCGTCAACAGCGGCCTTAACACCAAAATCGCAACCAGCTCCATCGGCTTTGTTCCAATTTAAATAATCGTGCCCGGCAATAATACCACCGTTTCGTACTTTTGAAAACCACGCTTCAATATCGTTTTTGCAATTAATATAATCGTGGTCGGCATCGATATACACAAAATCGAGTGAGCCAAAATCAATATCGTTTGCAGCTTCTATTGATGATTTACGAATAATAGTTGTTTGCAATGGGCTTAATGTTTCCATTGCCTTTTTATAAATTTCTTCGTTTGCCCACATATCAACACAAATAAGCTTGCCTTTATATTGCGTTAATATTTGTTTTGAGTTTGAACCATATTCGACACCAATTTCTGCGCCCATTCCTGTTTTAAAATGTTCTTGAGCCAATAGCCCAAAGTCGTTTCGTGTTGTGATTTTCATAGTTTTTAGATATTAAAATGTTGTTTATAAAATTTAAATGTTTCAGGACTTACGTATTTGCGTAATCCATTATAATCTGTATCGGGAATAGTGTTAACCATTTCGTTGTGATGTCCAGTTCCAGGACTAAACCCCGTGCCGTGTTTTATTCCTATGGGATAAGCCCAGGTATTAAATATTCCAGGATATTGAAAATTAAAAAAGCTACAGGTTTTTGTTTTCGCGTAATCCCAAATTTTCATATCTAAATACAAACAGCTCATTGCAGGCCATGGGAAATTTTCCATTGCCGAAAGTTTAAAGCCGGTACAAAATAAAGAAGATCGCCCTGGGTGATTATGTACAAAATAGTTTGCTTTCTGTATCATGTAAAAAATAGTTTTATCGATTCCAACAAAATCGGTACCCGCATTAACTATTAAGTTGTACATCGTTTTTAAATAGTTTGGGGGATAATAATCGTCGTTTTCGATTATAAAAGCATGTTCGAAACCGTCGGCAATGGCTTGTTTTATTCCGGCATGTACACGCGGTGTTAAGTCGGGCGTTTTTACTTTTTCAGCAATTTCAGGCCAATTAACAATATAGTGTTTGCCGGGTTGTAATGTTTGTTTGCTCATTTGCCAAACACAATGATTTAACAACTCGGGGCGATCATTTCGGTCGGGAGTTATAATGCAAAAACGCAAAGCGTTTTTAGTCGATGGTCGATAGTCCATAATCCATAATTTTAATGTGTTAATGTGTTAATTTGCTAATGTTTATTTCATTTTTTCATATACTTCCATAATGTTAGAATGTTTGAATTCTTCATTATAAGGAATAAATGTTGATGTTGTGTCGGGTCCTATTCTCCAATATATCCACCCGCCAGGAACTCTCTCAATTTTTCTAAGGTGGCGCATTTCTTCTGATATTAACATTGACTCAAATAGCTTTAAATCATAAAGATTTTTTTTCATAATTTACTGTTTATTTGTTTGTAAAAGTTTTGTTGAAAGTTCGCTAACGTCGAAAATATCGATTTCAATTTGCCTATCGGTTGGTTTTAATCTTTCGAATTGTTCGCACCACCACTCAATTGGCTTAACGGTTAAATGAACATCGTAACCCTGATATTTTTTTACGGCCGGTACCGTGCTAATACAATGAATTGTTTTGCGCTCAGTGATTCGGAATATTTCTTTTATGGTATCGTCGATCATTTCTGGCGGTATATGTTCCATAACATCGGTTGAAAAAGTATAAGCAAACTGAGTAAATCCATAAGGAGTTTGCCAAGCCGGGCACTCGGTATATAAACCGTCGCCTTGTTCTATGTCTTTTATTCCATCGAGGGTAATGTCTAAACCCATGGTAAAGCGAAAATGTGTGCGTAAATATTTACATGTTGAACCATCGCCGCAACCTATTTCTAAAAGTATTCCGTTTTTTTCGGTTGTTTTAACAATGTATTTAGCAAACTCGAAAATAGAACCGCTGGAATAATTTTGAGATTTCCATATATCGGAATACTTTTGTTTTTCTTGCTGCCAGAATTGGTAAAAACGTGGTGTTAATCGTAGTTTTTTTACTTCGACAACTCTCTTTAAATATTCGGTTGGTATATCGAAATTGTGATCGGTAAACGGTAATACTTCGGACAATAGCGATGTATTGTATTTTACAAACAATTCTACTTTTAAATTTTGTAAAGCAACATAAAGGTTTAAATATGTTCGTAAAATAACGTGTTTATATTTTTCGAGATGATGTCCGTAAATATCGACTCCGTGCAAAATAATTTTTTTAGCTCCCAAATTAAAAGCAATTTGCACGGCTGTAAATATTGAATCTACTGAATAAATAAACTTTTTGGTGTTTAACTCATCAACCGTTCCGGCTTCGTTTGCCAGTTCTATTTTAACCAGATCGGGAAAAACTCGTTTCCACTCGTCGAGCGTTGAGAATACTTTTATTGGTTTCGAATTTTTAATTATTTCGAATCGATCGGCATCGAATGTGCTTATATTATCTAATAATAAAAGATAATCGGCGGGGTAATATTTCCAAATATCGTTAACTCCGACGGTTATTTGCCCCTTATTTTTATATAGCCTAATGCTTGGAGCCGTACCTAAAATATGTATTTCGTTCATCTTTTGTATTATTGATTTTTATTCATATATAGTTGCTGGGCTGCAGAATCAGATAGTTCTAAATACTGAATTGTGCAGATATAAAAAATGATTGTTTTCTTTAGTTCCCGGAAATAAACAGGTACTTTTTTTATTTCTGGTTGTGTAAGAAACAAGGGTTTAACAGGTTTGTCGTTGTACGATTTTGCCCATTCGTTTATTTGTACATCAATTGGAGCTTCTTTTTCGAGGTCGTTTGATTCGAAAAACTTAGTTATTGGAATTTGATTCATGATAATGTGATTATGAGTTATAAATTATGAATTATTGTTTTTTACTGTTAATCAGCTTAATGGGTAATCTTTTAGGATAAGCTGTATAGATGCAATATTCGTCGAAATCGAGAATGGTTGAACCTACGGCAAATTTGTGTTTAAGGTATTTTTTAACGTACCTTTTTTGAGAGAGTTTTCGTGCATCTATTTCAGATGCGTTAAGTATTTCGTAGTGAGTACCAAAACGAAAAACTTTATAAGGCCGTCCGTCGGAATAAGCATAGTTACGAGCATTAAAGCGAGCTATTGCGGAGCGAATACTAATGTAAATTGATAATAACATAATGTTAAGTTTTAAGTAAATAAATAAGAAAAATAGTTTTATGTGATAATATGTTAATTGGTTAATGTGCTGAGTTGCTAATGGGTTAATATTTAGCCTTATTGTATAATAAGCCGACCAATGCCAAAACGTTGCTTCAAACGATATGCAATAAAAGTCTTGTATTTCTTCTACTACAATTCTTATTTCAGGCGTTAAATGCCATATTCGTTCGTGTTTAAAGAAGCCCTTAGAATGCAATTTTATTTTTTTCATAATTGATAATTGTTAATTGTTAACAGCCAAGTTGTTTAATAAGGCCGTCTATTGTTTCGATTTGTTCTTTTGTAAAACCTTTTGCAATGCGTGTAATTAGCTCCGAACGTGTTAAGCTGTTGCAACAATTATAAGGTTGTGTAAGGTCGAATATCCTTTGTTTATCGAACGAAATGGTAACGTTTAATTGCCAACCGTTGTGAATTATTCGCAACATGGCCTTGTTAATGGTATCGATAACAATAAAATAATCGGGCATTAACATTGATTCGAGGTATAAAAATTTAGTTTTATTCATTGTTTTTTGTTTTAGGTTCTGATTTTTTAAGCATAATCCAGTTCATTGAATTGGTATTTCCTGAGGTACCGTCGAGGTCGGATATTGGCATTATTCCGGGTGTTGATTTGCCATAATGTTTAAGCCACTTTGTAAACGAATGTTGTGTTGGGTGCTTTTGAAAGTAATCGGCATACTTGGCAATAAAAATGGAGTACAGCGTTTTTTTATCAATCTTAACATCGAACTCATAATCTATTGTATATGAACCATCGGAAACCATTTTTTCACGTTCCCATAAATCCATAAACTCAATAAAATATGTGCTTGTATGTTCTACAAGTGTACGGCGTTCGAGTGTAATTGTGGGCGGTGTAATTATATCGTTTTGCAAATATATTTGTACAGATAGAACCATGAACGTATAAAATTGCTGCCAGTCGGTTAAATTCCAATCATCGGAAAAAAACCAACGTTTAAACTCTTTGTTTGGCCTAAATTCGGAATTGTAATAATCGGCAAACTCGAAAAAGCGAACGCGAGCCTTATCGCTTTCACCATCAATTTTAATTGTGAGGTTTGTTGTAATTACAATTTTTACATATTGTTTAAACGCGTCCTGGCCTTTTTTATCAATGTCGAGGCCTTTAAGAATCATATTGTAAAAAAACTCGATGGTTGCATTACGGTAAATATCGTTTATGTGTGCCACCTGAGTACTGGCATCAGCATCGGCAAAGGCAAATTTTCCTTTTTCTTTTAGTGTTTTGCCATCAACTTCAATATATATACGGCTATCGTGGTTTGCATTTAAAACCTGTCCTAACCCATCGCAAACCAAACCTTTACCGGTTCGTCCGTTTGCTTCGCCATATTCGCCAATTTTTGAATCGGTAAAAATAATAGCGTGTAATTCGCGAAAAAAATATTGATGCAGAATATAACCAATCATTGAACGAAACGACTTAAAACGGCTTTGGTCGCGCCCGCAAATATTAAAACAAAACTGTTCGTAATCGCCACGCTCATTGTTTATTACAAATTCGCGGCCGATAACCTGATTTTCCCATATATACCCGGTAATATCTTTGTAATCGACTGTTTCAATTTTTTGGCTGGTAATACGAATAGCGCAATTTTTAAAATACAAATATTTTTCGGTACGCGTATCGGTTTGTAAATCTTTGCGCTCCACGGCTTTTAAGCGGTTTAAAAACGCGGGCTTAATATTTTCGTGCCACTCAATCCATTTTTCGTACAGGTGTTTTGATGTAATGGTAATTTGATCGTCGTAATCGAATTGTTCGAGGTTTAAAATATAATTCTGTAAAGTATCTTTTATATATTCCTGCGATACTTCTTTTATTTTATTATCGACAATTTTAATTGGTCGCTGTGAATCGATATTTAAATCGAACCTGTAAAAATTAAGCCTTGTAAGTAGTTTTAAGATACGCGGCTTAAGAAACTCAATACCCTTAAATTCGCCATCTTTATTGCGCGAAACCTTATAAAAATCGTGCATGTGCTCCAATTTTTTATAGTGTGCTTCTTTTTCGCTTTTTGTGCGGGCTTTTGTTTCTGTATGTTGAATTAATGTATCGGGCATTATTTATAAAATTTTAGGGTTCCGTTTTCGATAGAGTATTTATAACCGGCTTCGATATGTGATGAAATAAGCCAGTTTTTTTGCGTTGGTTTAAACGATAAGCGCGAAACAGCAAAACGATAGGCTGAATAAATAATGTTATCAATATCGCTTGAATTTGAATCTATATCGTTAAAATAGTTGGTATGCTCAGTAAATACCGACCTGTAAAATGTATGTGAAAAAGTATCGTTATAATAATAAATCAAAGGTTTTACAAAACAGCCTATTGTATCTTTTATTTCTTCCGATATTGCTTGTAGCCTATATATGTTACATATATTAAGCTCGTCGCATTTAAGGCGGTCGATAATTTTAATTATATCGTACTCAATGGTATTATTCAATTCAGGAATATCGAACACATTAAACAAGCGTTTAAACCAATCAATTTTATCGAGCAAACCGCTAAACTGATAATTCAAGTTTTCAACATCGTTTGTAACATGTTGTGTACTTAAATAGTAGTTTGTAAGGGCTTTGATTATTTCGTCGGATTTACGACTGTAATCATTTCCGCCACTACGATCGACATACGATTGATTTCGCGCTTTGAGCGTTTCAATTGCTTTGAAAAAATTCATGTTACAACAATCTTTTTAAAGTGTATTTAAAAAATTCTGCTAATTCAAGAGGACTAAATCCATTGTTTTTTATATCAAAACGCGTTTTGCCTTTTTTATCTAGATATTCGTAAATGCGAAATTCCTTTGTTACAATACGTTTAAATGGTTTTTTGTTTGCAACTTCTTTAATTGGCATAATAGTATGTTTAAGCTGTTTGTAATTTTTGAATAAGCTCGTTAACTGTAAGCTGTTTGACTTTTGTTGCTTCGGTGTTATGGGTTAAAATGTACTCTTTAGAAAATTGAACCATTTCGGTTAAATTGACTAAACTGCCTCCATAACTGTTATTAAGCGGATTTGGCAATATTTCGCACAATGCTTTTTTTAGACCCCAAATACGTAAGCAAATAGTATATAAATCGAGGTGAGTGTTTACTTCAATTACTCTATCTTTTACAATGCTTATTTTATCGAGTGTGCGGGCTGTAATCATTCTTTTAGCAACTGAGTGTTTATAAACCTGGTCGCAATGATTTACAAATTTGTTTAAATCGGTTACTATTGTTCTTTTTTGGTCAGCGTATGATAATGATTCGTATCTCATAATTTTAATGAATTAATAATGCGTTATCAATTATTTGCAATACATGATTAATCTTTTCAATTTTTGTATTAATGGCATCGGTGCCATAATCTGAGAGGTCGGGTTCGCTGTGAAGTGCTGTTTCTAAATTGTGTTTGTTGGTTTGATATTGTTCTTTTAAAAAAATAATATCTTCACCATCAAAGGTAATAATAGGGTGATCACCTTGGTTTACATCTAGTATCATAACATATTAATTAAGTGTTGAACATTGGAGGCTAAACCCATTTTGCCCGCATTACGATGATATTCGACTAAATCATTTAACCAGGCTTTTAAATGTTCTTTTGAAACATCGCTATAAATAAAATGAGGTTGGCTGTTTTTCTGCTGAAAAACATCTGCATAAAGCTGCAAAATACGGGATTTTCGCTCACTGGTTGAATCGGGATGATTTATTGCAAGCTGAAAAGCTTCTGTAAATAGATTTTCTTTTGTTGCGGGTATTTCGAAAATGATAGTATCACTCATGGCTTTGCTCCTTTTCGTTGTATGGATAATCGAACAAATGCCAGGGCTGCAAATCGGGTAATAGAGATTTTAACCATTCCGTAATCTTTATAGCTTCGCTATATGAAAGCTCTGCGCTAGACTTAGCGTTTAATTTGATTTGAGTAAACCTTTTTTTCGATAGGTTCATTTCTGTTAACTGAGCAATTGTAGGCTCGAGGTTGGGAAAATTTGTATTATTTAATAATACACCCAACTTGTTTTTGACTTGATTTGTATTCGTTTGGTTCATAATTTGATAAGATCATTTAATAATGGTACAATATTATAGTACAATTGTAAAACAATAATTAATTAAAAACAAATAATATGTTACTAAAGTTCTATTTAAATTGTACTATATACTGATTGTCAGTCAAATAAAATTTTACAAATTTGCCTTATGAAAGATATAAGTTTACATATTGGTTCACTTATCGAACGTAAAATTAAGGAGATAGGCATGACAAACTCTGAGTTTGCAAGAAGAATTAAAACGTCTAAACAAAACGTACAAGATATTTTTACTCGCCAAAGTGTTGATACAAAACTTTTATCAAGAATATCTGATGTACTTAACTATGATTTTTTTGAATACTTCATTAAAGAAAAAAGAACAAGCGTATTAAGTGAGCCTGAACCTGAATATAAGATTAAGAAAAAAAGCTTAACTGAGTTATCGTTAAACATTTCAATAAACGATGAGAGTAAGCGCAAAGAAATATTAACAATTCTTTTTGGCGATAACGTACCACCCTACTTATTAAAATAATTATAAATGTGTTTGGCAAAACATAATAAAAACAGGCTTAACGAGTGTAAGCCTGTATTATGGTTTTTAGCATACTATTAATTATACGACAGACAAAATGAAATATGAGTTAATAATCAATGTGTTACAATTTGAAGTTGCCCAAATAAGTTTGTCAATTGAATGTATTTTTATAAATATTATGGTTATAAACAAAGGCATTGCGTGTGAATGCTGCAAACTTTATGATACAATTAACCAGGTAATTTTAAAAATAAAATGAAAAAAATTAAGATACAGCAAGTTATAAGCCCTGACAAAACAAGTGTATATATAAAACAAAAATACTATTGTGTGTATTTAGGTGAGCAAAAGTTTTGCTATTTTAATAATGAAGTAAAAGCGTTGCGCTTTCTTGCTGAAACAAACCGATTTTATAATTCAATTTTGCATGAGCAAAACTACTTATATACTCAATTATTTTTGGAATATCGAAATACCTGGTTTTATATTTCCGAAACTCAAAGCAATTTACTTTTTAATAAGTTTACCGAAATAGATAAAAACTTAAATTTTGTCATTACTAAAAGTACACATTACCCAAATGGTAACCCTATGACGTTTCAATATTTGAGTAGAATTAACACATCTCTTTTAAATATCGTACTCACGCTAAGGAATATGAAACTTGAAAAAGATTATTTTCATGAAGTACAGCGAATTGATATTTACACAAATCAGATAAACTCATTAATTACAAATTTGAATAATTGGGGCAAAAATTTCGATGGCATGATTTTAGATGTTGTTTAATTGTATTATATTTATGTTTAACTAAAAATTTTACTTATGAGAAAATCATTTTTAATTATTGCAGCGCTTGCCTTAATAACTTTAGTAAGCGCAAATTTGCCCGGCGATACCGATAAAAGCCTTGGTAAAGTAAATCAACAGCAGGGATATTATTTATTTACCGATTGCACCCCAACGGCTGAATATGAATATTTGGGTTCAGTAAAAAATAAGATTGGAATGGCTGAACTTGGTGTCGGAAACGACGATTACGAAACAGTAAAAAACAGGTTAATAAAAAAAGCCAAAAAGGATTTTCCAGATGGCAATGGAATTATATTTAACCTGGCAAAAGAAAACGGCGAGGCTGATGTAATAAAATTTAAGTAGTTTGAGATCCCGCACCAATAAAAAATTAGATACGCTCCTGATCCTATCAATAAAAATTTTGGTGTTGTCTACAAACAACAAAAAAGACGGTACTACAGTACCGTCCTTTTTATGTTATGGTCCGGAACGAACCATTATTTTTTTTGGTGTTGGCCAATACCTTATTTTTTACTGAGCCTGAAATTTACACCTACTTTTAAACCGTTTTGTATTATATCGTAACCTAAAGAGTATTGTAAACCTTTTTTAGTTTGATACATTATATTAGGCTGCAATGAATTTTTACCCAGCTCCGCTCCTACAAAAAAACCACTATTTATATTATTCACTATTGTCGTACTTGTATTTACTTGTGTTGGTCGATTATTTACAAATGTAAAATTTCGCTCATACAATAGGTTTTTATTAACTGTTTCTTCTAAACACATAAAAGCACTTGAATCGTTTTTTAAAGTGTCTTTATAGTGGTTTTTGGCATAGTAAAGTGAATATAACAGCAAATATTTGTTTTTAAGTTCCATTGTATCGGTAGGAATTTTAACTGTATCAATTAAAATATTTTCGGTATAAACCGGGTACGGTTCTTTAATATGCTTATAAACGGTGTCGGTATTGTAAACCGTTTCGGTTGTAATAACCGTTTTTACATGAGGGTTAAAATACTGGTATATTATAACACCAATTAAAACTGCAATTATAAAAGCATAAACCTTTTTCATTTTTCGGCTTTTACTGCTTCGTTATCTTTTTGCTGTTTCCAACCAATTAAAGCGGCTGCAATTGGTACGCATGTTAGAATAACACTTATTTCTTTTGTATAAATTGAAATAACGAGGCCACTTAATAAAATTAAGAGGGCCATTAATTTACTGAAAGTAACTGTAATATTGAATTTCATAGTAATATGTATTAAGGTTTATAAATTTGTACGTGGCATAAATCCTGTAATTTCTGATCAAACAATAAAACTCCATCGTTATCCCAGTTAGCACCCCAGGTTAATAAATGCGAAATTTCGCCGTTATCGTATAGCATTTTGGCAACCGTTTGCATTGTAGCTGCAATATATCCAATATGTAATTGGTTGTAAATTTCGTTAGGAAAACCCGCAACGACTGCAAAAAAATCTATTGCCGTGCTTGGGTAATTATTGTGTTCAGATGGTTTTGTATAACCGTCGCAATTGGTTACAACATCTTTTGGATTTATTACATTCCAGTTTTTCCCATCGAACGCCCTACCCTTTTTAAATAATTCAAATTGAAACTCTTTAGTAGAATGTCCTCTTGAAATACCCAAATCGACCAGACTAATTTCTATTGTAGTTAACACAATTTTAACTAGATCAGGATGAACGTTTGATAAATTACTTAATGATTTTGGGCTAAGCTTATGCATGGTTAATGTATTAAAAATTTAAGTATATCTGTAAAATCCATTGTTGATGCCAATAAAACAACACCTAAAGCAATTAAAATAATGTAAACGGGCTTTTTCGAAAAGAACCGGAGCGTTTTTGTTTCTAACTCCAAATTCGTAACGCGCCCGTTTGTTTTAGTTGTTTGTTCTAATATGTGTGAGAGTTTCTCGTTAATAAGGTTAAAATTACTTTCCTGGTGCAAATACACACCTTTAAATTTTTCCTCTATTAACTCGCGTTCTTCTGGTTTCATACTAAAGGTGTTCTATTGGTTTTATTCTTAAACCAAGTTCGTTAATTCGATTCCAACATTCTGTTTCACTTTGAAAATTTTCTGCTTTCACGTTATCGCCAATTATTGCAGATGTATTTTTATCAACATACTCAGGAGTTTTAATTACTTCTTTCGTTTTCTCATTGTAAGTAAAAAACCACTCATTATTTGCTATTACTGTATTTACTGTTATCATTTTACTATAGTTGTTAATTCGGTACCATCATTGTTTTTTATTCCGATTACGTTTAAATCGGTAATTAGCTTATCTACATTTTCTGTAAATAATATGTGTTTATTTGCATCTTTTAACTCATCTTGAAAACAACAAATAGAAGTATTTACGCCTATTGTAACTATTGACGATTCAAGTTTTTTTGTAGATGCATCGTAGGCCGCAAACGAACAAGGTACTTTTATTTCAATCATATTATTAAAATTAAGATGTTCTAATAACTATGGTCGCTGTAAAGCCAGCGGCAGTATAATATCCTGCTAATCGAACCAAATCAATGTTACTCGCTCCTCCTGTTGGTATTCCCATATTTGCTCCACTCATGTTATAAGTACAGTTGGCTGTTGGAACATTATTTTCATACCAATCTGCTGCCGCCTTTAATAATTCATCTATTTCGGAAGTCGGATAAATTACGTTTTGATTTGAAATATTAAAACCTGTCATTCCTCGTCTAAACACTGCTGTATTAGTTCCTAGCAACGAACAACTGTATGCCTGATAATCCATTGCTGTTGCCGATCCTATTATGTTTGGATTTTTGCCGCTTAACGAGGTTGCATAAACAGAAAAAGTGCTCAAGCTACCGGGTAATAACCACTCCCCTATATTTCCACTTAAAGGATTTGCATGTATGCGAAAAAATACTAAGGCGCTTGAAAGAACCCAACCACTTATGTCTCCGCTAAAAGATGTAGAAAAAATTATAAACACCGTTGATGCGCTTGGTAATACCCAATTAGATATTGATCCAAAGCTTTTTATTTGTGAATGATGTTGCAATCCGGTTATACTATTCGTGTCACCGCTGAACTTTATATTAAAAACATTTACGGCACTAGCGGCGTAAGTTTTAGTTATGTTTGTATTGCTTCCCACGAAGTTCGCATTTGAACCATCTCCCCAGTCAATATTAACTGTCTTCCCGGCTGCAATAATTAAAGAGTTAATCACAACATTAGTTCTAGTTGCCTGATTTGTTTTCCAGCATAGTGGAGTTACTAAAGCTGTTGCGGTTGTATAATCTGAATAAACACTTCCTTTTTTAGCTCTTATAGTATAGACAACACTTGCATTTTGCTTACAAGTAGTATCGCTATATGTTACAATCCCTGTTGCTAAAGTGGTTAACAATACCGCTCCTGCTGTATTGGTATTTGAATATATTTCGTATTGAGCAACTCCACCGGTATTATCGGTAAAATCTACTTGTCCTAAAATAGTATCGACAACAAATTGAGATGTTAAAACTGTTGGAGCTGACAAGGTTGTAGTTGCATTTGCAACATTTGAATATACCGAATATTTAGAACCTTTATAAGCCCGTACCCTATAATAATATTGTGTGCCTTGAATTAAATTTTCATTTGTATAAGTTATAACGCTCGGTAAGTTTGTTGCAATTACTGAATATGTTAAGCCTAAATCGTTGGAGCGTTCTATTTTAAAACCTGCTTCGTTATTTGAATTATCAATATAATCGAGCTTTAATGTTGTATCATCAATTACCGTAACGGTTAAACCTGACGGCGCCAATGGCGTAATAATACCAGAAAATCTATTACCTAAATAAACTCCAAATAAAACACTATATAGCTGCGAGCGACTCATTTATTATTGTTTTTCGTAAATGGTTTTTATTACTGCTACTGACTTTGTACCTGTTCCAGCAAATGATACCAAAAACTCGTGTTTTATTTCCACGTTTTCACGGTTTACAAATGCATAGCTGCGCTGATCGGTATTAAGAATTATAGTTCCCAGAAGTGTTACGGTATCAGTTCCTTGGTTTATAAATTCAATTATGCTAGCTCCCTCTGGTTTTACCGATTGTGTTTCGACAATTAGCTCGGTTTTATATTGCGAATAAATTTCTTTCATAACTATTTAGTTTTTAAATTTGTTACTATTGCGAATGATACACCTATTATTATAGCTATTGCAGTTCCACTTATTAAAACCGTTTTAATCACTCCGCTATTTTTAATATTTTGAATTGTGCTTGTTAATAAATCTGCGTACGTAGATGCGGTTGCGTAACCTGCTTTTGCTATTTCAATGGCAAAAAGTTCAGGATTATTACTATAATTAAATGCATTAGAATAGCGCTTGTTTACTATTAAGAAATTGGCATGATCGCTAAAACTTTCTGCAGGAGAGTTGTAAGCTCTGAAATAATCCTTTACTATGTATTTATACTTATTATCGCCAATTTTTTCGATACTAATTATTTCTGGATAACTACGACTTTTATCGCTATGGTATTCGGTTGTTTTTAAAAGTTGTTTTTTGCCATTCCAGTTGTTATTTGCTTTAATGCCAAACATCATATTCCCGGGCGTACTTTTGCCCCAACCCGTTTCAATTGCGCTTTGAGCTAACGCAAACAAGGCTGGTACTCCGTATTTTTCGGATGCCTGAGCAAAAGGTAAATATGTTTGTACAAAACTAACAACTGTCATTTATTTTTTATTTTTTGCAGATATAACTTTTGTAACAACAAAATAAACTGCGCCAGCTAACAAAATGTATTTTCCCACTTTAAACAGATCGTCAAACTTAGCATCTGTATAGCCTTGTTTTGCAGCATCGTCGATCTGCCCTTCAAGATCGGTCATTACTTTTTTTGCTTCCTCAGGAGTTAAATTTGCGAGGGCTTTTTCAAGTTCTTTAGATACTTTTAAATTTTGAGTACTCTCGTCGTAGTCTGATCGAAAAGCAAAATAAGCTCCTGCAGCTAATCCGACACCAACAACGGCACCAACAACAATCAGGGTTATTGAACCTATTTCGATTCCGTTAATTCCAAAGTTTACAGATAAAAATGTTTTAAATCCAGATTTTAATTTCTCGTAACCTTTCTTAATTCCTTCGTTCCATTTTACCAGCTTCGAGGTTTTAATTTTTTCCTGTCGATCAGTTAATTTTTCAAGTATTTCACCATAAATACGTTCGTACTTATCTATTGTTGAACCTTTCTTTTTTGCCGATTCAATAAGTGGAGCAATACGCATTAATGTAGCATGTACTTCAACATCTGAAGCAACGAGTTTATTAACGATGTTTTGAGCATCGACATCGGTAACTTTTTCGCTTTCGGGTTTTGGAGTGTACAATTTAACAACATCGTTACGCGCCCATCCCCATGTTTGACCGTTAACGGCTTTTGTTAAAGTAAGCTTATACCAAATTTGATCGCCATCAGTAACATAATCACCAGTGGTGCGCCCACAACTTGCAACATATCCAGCTGTAACAACATCGTTTTTACGATTTAATATTACTTCTGACGATATGCTAGGCTCCTTTCGAATATTAGCACTAGAAAAAGCAGGAGCCGCAATTTTGTTTAAATATTTTTCTGAGTATGGCATAACAATAACAATTAGCAATTAATAATAAGTACAGTCGTTTATAAAAACGATTTAGCCATGGTGTATTTGTTTGGATTGCTTTCGGCAAGCAAAACAATTTTCTCGAGTAAGTCTATAGCTTCTGGATCAATAGTTAACCATTTTTCCATTGCTGTTTCAGCTCTTTTTTGTAATTCTTCGGGTGTTTGGTTTTCTTGTGGCATAGTGTTTTTAGTTTGTGGTTTTGTTCCTGTGATTTGTTTTGGCATTTCAACACCAAATTTTTTAGAAATAATTGCTCCTACTAAATGCATAATAGGCTCGGCACGTTCCATAAATCGGGTAGAAAGTGAGTTTAAATTTTCTTCAAGTTCTTTGTTTTTTTGCTCAAGCTGTTTATAATATTCATCTCGTTTATATTTCTCGACAGCTTCGTAAGTAATTTTACCGATTGTTTGTTCATCCATTATTGAGCCAACAGAATTGGTTTGAGATATTGGAGCTTGAGCATCGCCTTTTATAACGATAGTATCTTTTTTCCAATTTGTTTTATTAGTTAACGATTCGTAAGCTTCAATGAAATAAGTTCCTGGTTCAAGAATTTGAAAACGCTCATTAAATTGCGTAACCGATTCTTCGAGTGTTTGTTTTTCCGTTTTATCGCTATGAATTATTTCTTCCGATTTTTCAGAACGTTTGACATTCCAGTAATTGGCATTATTAAAGCGTAAAAATTTAACAATATTATCGCGGCCGGTTATCATAAGTTTTGGTTTTTAGGTTAGGCTTTATTATTATTACTCAACGACCCGCTTATTTGATCTTCGTAAAATACGTTAAATCCTATTGTTGTGTTGGCAACTAAACTATCAGTATTTGCTACTCTTACATAAGATTTATCCCAATCAACAATAATACCGGCATAGTTTCTATACCATTTCTTAGATGCGTTGTTTGACAACAAATAAATAGGCAAATTATTTATTTTTTCCTGTCCGTTTACGTTTAGTGTTAAAAAAGACTTACTAATAATTTCGTCAGCAGCCGCAGTATTTCCGTTAGGAGAATTTGAGCCAAAATAAGTAATAAAAATTATTTTTTTATTTTTAAGCTTGGCCTGTTCTTTAAAATCGAAAACAAGTTCGGTAGTGCTTGTGATAACACATTCAACATATTCGCACTTTAAAGCTGCAGGTATATATTCTTTTAATTTATCAACGACATAAACAGTTACTAATAAAGATTTAGCCGTACTAAGCGATGACGTTGAGCTAAATTCTATATAAGATTTACTCCAATCAACACTTAAATTAAATTCTGGATAAAAATATGCCTGGCCCAAATATTGTAACTCAATTCTATTTATTACTTCACCTCCTCGATTAACCAAAACCAAAAAAGCGTTTGCATATGAATTTTGCTCTCTGTTTGACGGGGTATAAGTAATTCCTGAATATATGTCTAACCTATGAACAATTTTCCCTCTCAGCCTTGCATAATCCTGAAAATAATATTTATTGGTAATGTTTGTTGTTTTTATTTCAATGAGTTCAACTCCCGATATAGGTTTTGTAAACATGGCTTTAATTTTTTATTGTTTGTACTTGTTTAAAGAAAAAAGGAGCCAGCCTCCCGGCTCCTTAACCCTAAAAACCTACTTATGAAAAAACTACTTATTAACGCCTCTTGCCAAAAAGCCAAAGAACATTAACACAAGTTTGTTGCTATATCCGCTTGCAGATGCCGCAACTTGCATTCCTGTAAATGTTGGGAATGTGTATTTTAATTCGTTGTTGTTGTTTCCACTAATAGTAATGTATTGCTCTAATGGACGGCTGAACTCTTCCCTGTTAAATTCAGTTGCTGCAGTTACACCAATCTTTCTAAAATCGTAACCACATAAATTTTCAATAGCAACCTTGGTATTTATCTTCATCCATAAGTAACCCGAATAAATAGTATTCAAATGTTCTGGTGTAAATGTAGATGTAGAAGAAAATACAGAAGTATCTGGCCAAGTTTTTAAAACTTCTTTACCAATTTTAGCGATTTCCTGAGCGGTTAAAAACAAACCAACCTGAGTTGCAATAAATACGTCGTTTCGGTTTAATTTTTTCTCAGTTGCAATATCAACGCCGTTAGATGTCATAACGTCGAACGTGTACTCGCCTTTAGAATTACTTAAAGCCGCTTCAACGCGTAAAAATGATGGGGCAATATCGTAATCTTTGTATTTCGCTTGCAACTCTTTAAAAATTTCCCGATTGTAACCAACTAATCCAGCGAAACCTAAAGTAACGCCTGAACCACCGGCAGATAATACAGAGGCATCAACCCCTGAAAATGCAAACATTACTACAATTAATGTGAGTATTGTATATGCTAAGAATTTTATTTTTTTCATCTTTTTAAATGATTTAATTGTTTTTACTATTTTTTAGAATTTTAACAGACCTTTAATTTTAATTTTTTTGATTAATTAATTTAGAGGGCTTTCTTCCTGATCGTCTGGTAAGTAAGGAGTTTCGGTCTCTCCTAAGTACTCATTATTAACCTCACCAATTCCGGCTAATGATGGTACAAACTCGCCAACTAATTCGGCAATACCAACAGCGACCATACCGTCGCCAACCTTAGAGATTAAATTATTTTTTACGAATAAAGGTAAGCCAACGCCTACAGCAACTTTACCCGCAGCCCTAAGTTTAGGATTTAAGTTTGGCAAAACATTGTTAACAAGTTTTGCGGCAACTGCTCCGGCACCAAGTCCCGCAGCATCCATTCCTATTTTTGCAAAATTAAATTTCATTTTCTTTTTATTGATTTGATTATTAATAACTAACACATCAAAGAATATTAATCCGCATAACAGATTATTTCATTTTCGATAATGCTTTTCTTTTTGCTTCAACTCTACGAGCTGCAGCTTCAACCTCTTTTTTAGATTGGGCTTTTTTCTTTTTTAACTCGATTTTTTTATCAAGTTTTTTTTCGATTGATGTTAATCGGGCTTTTCTACTTCTTGCCATGATGTTTAAAATTTAAGTTTATATTTATTTTAACTGTAAAGAATGGTCGACCCATTAAGGTTATCCATTGTATTTTTAACCTCCCAACGAACTCCAAACGTTTGTGCCGCCAGAACTAAAATCGGTTTGGCTATCGTCCGGAACGTTCATTGTTTCGGTTGTATTTGTTGATGTTGTTTGTTTTGTAGCTGTATTTTTTTTTTCAGATTTCGAGCTCTTGCCTGTTTCTTTTTGCAAAAGATTGCTTGCTGCTTTTATATCGTTTGCTATTTCTAAACCTTTTTCGAGCGTTGTACCTTCAAAATCTGAATTATCAGGAGTATCTTCTTTTGATACCTTCGGAGCATCTTTAGATTTTTTCTTGAATAAACCTAAAATCTTATTTACAATTTCGAGGACTAACTCAATAATTCCACCAATTGAATTAATGCCGGCAATGTTATTTGTTTTAAATGCTTCCTGTAAAAGAATATCAGGATCCTTACCAAGTTGTTTTGTAATTCCTTTTCGTAATATTGCCATTAACTCATCACGACCAATTTTAGCGTTTGAAACAATATAATCGGCAAGCTCAACTTGTTTTTTGCGTTTATTACGAACAGCTTCCGGGAGCTTTGGAAATATCTTTTCGTCGTTAATAAATAAGTATAAAAAGAAAGGAGCGCCTCTTTCAATGTCAACAAAAAGCTGTTTTGCTTTTAAATTTTCGTCGGGTTTTCGTACGCTCTTAATATCAACCCTTGTTTTAAAAGATGGTAATTGAGTTCCTTTTTGTACAACAAATTTTGTTTGCGCCGCAACGGTTCCTGTAGTTTTTGCTTGTGCGGTTGCAGTTCCTTTTGCTTGCGCCTGTGCCTGTTGTCCAGCTGTTGGTGCAACTTCTTTAATTACTTTTAAAGGCATTTTAACAACAAAGTCGTTTGGATTAGGGCTATCATCTACGGCAATAATACCATCGTATTTTTTTCCGGTAGCTTCAAATAGCTTTTTAACCAATTCGTTCGAATCTTTATATCCATCGGATGCAATTGCTCCAATACCTAAGATTGCTTTTTTATTTGCAAGATCAGCAATAAGAGCTTCGGGCTCACGTTTATATTTTTTAATAATGCCATTTCGTGCAATACTCATGAACTGCTTATCTTTCATAGTACTAACCTTGGTTATAAAGCCGCGCAATTTTTCTTGTTTTTCGCGTTTTGCCTGAATCTTTTTAGGGAATTTTTTTACCTCTTTATCTGGAATAAATAAGTATAAAAAATGTGGTGCTGCAGATGGAAGTTTTTTCTCCATTATTTCCTTCATAATCATACGACCAGGGAGTGTTAATAATTTTACACCTGCAGTAATAGGAGCCGTAACAACTTTTGTTACTTTCTTTAAAAATTTACCCGTTTTACTGTTGGCTACTTTTTTAACATTTTCCTTTAAATTCTTGGCAGCCTTTTTTAAGCCGGTTTTAATTTTGGAAAACAAGCCATTTATCTCAGTGCCATTAATTACGGCACTATCATAAATACCATTAACGGCATCGGTCGCAACGGCTTGCATTGCAATATCGTAACTGTCGTAATCTAGTTTTCCTTCTTTAAATAATCGAGTTGCTTCGAGCGCATCTTTTAAAACTTCGCTCTTTGCTTTGTAAGCATTTGAAACACGACTAACGCTACCAATACGACTAATGGCATTATCTTCAAGTAATTCCATTCGTTGTTTTGCAAGCATTAAATCAAATTCGCCCTCAGATATATCTAATATATCGTTGCCTAAATTCAATTCGCCGCGGCCTGCTTTTTCAGTACCGGCAACATAATTAAGTCCTTTAGTTCTCATATCTTTTTTATGATTAAATTGTTTTTCCTGGTTAAATCCTTTCCAAACCACATCCATGGCTATGTATGAATCTTTTTTGTTTGGATATTTTGAAAATTCCTTTAGAGGAACAATAACGTACACATGTGTTGGTGTTGGATCATTGGCGAATGAAACAAACCTGTAAAAAAATGGAATACCTTTATTTTGAAGTACCGAACCAATAAAAAGTGAAAAACTTTTACAGTCGGCATATTTGTCAAGCCATACCTGAGCTGGACTTTTTACATCCTGAGTACCCGGAGCATCAACTTTATATTTTACATTTTCTTTTAAAATAGAATATAGATTTCGGCAATAATCATAAGTTGTGAATCCAGGAATATTTTTTGCAAGAGCAGATGTCATTTGAACAGCTTTAGGATGCGCCCAAAGAATAAGATCGATTATTTCGTTAGTTGAAAAATCAAACTCTTTTTTAAAGTTCAATGATTTTGATTGAGCTTTTGGAAGTGATCGGGTTACTATGTCGGCTAAATAACTCATGTTGTAGTTGCTGAAATTGTTGTATTAATAGGTATGGTAAAATTTTCGACAATTACATTACCTATTATTTTATATTCGTATTTTGATGTATTTGAGAGTAAAAAAGAAAACACTTCAAACGCACCGATCTTTCCTTTTATATCTTTAATTTTTGTAGAAGATTTGGGGTTTATTGAAGTGTTTATTTTGTCGTTTCGAATAGTTGCAAGCTTGTTCAACTTCATGTCGTATATGGCTAAATCTATTGAGTTTACCAGAATTTTTATATCATTGGGATTTTCAATGCGAATATCGAAGTACAGATTAATAGAACCGTCTTTATAAGAAATACGGCCTACTTTAATGGGATCAATTACTGGTTTTTGAAAGGCTTTTTTTATAGCATAAATTCGGTAACTGGCGTAACCAATACCGAATAAAGCTAAAAGAGTAATTATTAATCCGCGTCCGCTTTTCTTCATAAGCTAAAAAAATAAAGGCCTGTTTATCCTTTTGTTAGCTCAATATTATGAATGAATAAAAAAAACGCGGATTGAAATTGTGGGTTGTTGTGGGAAATTATTAAAAAGGATTCGGCAGGATACAGAAAAAATGAAAATAACTTATTTAACCGATCGCGAAAAAAACATACGCTAACGACGGATATATTACACTTCGCTTCGCTACGCAAAATATATCCGTTGTATAGTTAGTTGCAAGTGCTACGTTCATGCTCCGAAAATAAGTTCATCTGAGTTTGATCGTAATTTATTTTTTGCCCGCCCGCTGCGGTTTTTTCAAAACCGTTTGGAAAGGCTGCGTTTAAAATGTGTAGCCCAATTTCCGGAACAACGCAATTTCTGAGAAGCTGCCGTTTGTTTGAAATATTAAATCTTGTCAAATCAAACCCTAAAAATTGCTGCAAGTATGGCACTTCGCTTTCAATATGTGGCCGTTTTTTAGTTTCAACCTGATATGGTTCTATTTCAAAATTAGTCCAGAACAAATGCCTATCTATTTCAATAGTTGGTTCAATAAGCGGCTGGTAGTATGGAATCACATTTTCGGCAGAGAATTTACCGTAAAAAAAGTGCTTAAGAAATATAATTTCTTCATATAATTTTAAGTCCGGAAAAACATATTCTTTGCTTCCTTTTGGAAAGGATGCAGTATTTAACCTGGTATGGCTTTGGCATGGGTAACTCAACCAAATAAAATCATATTCTTTAAAGTGAGCTAATAAGTATTGATGAGCATCACCAACTATTACTTCATCACTAGGGTAAAAATGTTTATAAATTGCTGCAACCTTCGGGTTAAATTCAACTGCCGTAATGTCAACGTTAGGCCATAGTTTCCTATTCCCTCCAATGCCAGCGTATAAATTTAAAATTCTCATAAAAAGCCCTCGCAAAAATAAATTACTAATTTAGTGCTTCTATTATGGTTTCGTGGTAATTGCTCGCACCAGACAACTAACACGGGTTAAAACTGCATTAAAACGACGGTTTAGCCCCACCGTTAGCGTTTATTTTTTTCTAACGCCTGGTTAAATTCGTCGGTTGTAATTTCTTCGAGGCTGCAAAAATCTTTAATGGTTATGCGCTTTTTTTTGCTTAGTATATCTTTATATGTTCTCATTTTTTTTTCGGCCATGCTTTGTGTTACTCCGCAAATTGCTTGAATATCTTTTAATGTTATAAAAATTCCTTTGGGCATAGGTTTAAGATAAAAGATTAAAGTATAAAGTATAAAATTCTATTTTCATTCTGGATATATAAACAGGAAATAAAAACCAAGTAAAGAAACCAACGCCGTTACAATTGCTTTAATCGAATATAAAGGAATAACTAATCCAAAAAAATAATTGATAACAATTAAAACGATTAAACAAATTATGAGAAAAATAAAAAGAACTAAAACAATTTTACTGAGCGTTGGTTTATTCATAAAAACAGTTAATTAATTTATTTCAAAAAAACAACACTTATGAGTAAAATAAAATAGCAATCATATATATTAATTTAAAATCAATTATTACTTTTTTTTATGTAATTTATAAAATATGTTGTTTTGTTTAATTCGTGCGGTTTTTGGTTGTTTTATGAATCAAATTTAATTTAGGTTATAATCAGTTTTTTATTAGGGTATTTGTATAGTATTTTATTATACCGTTTATACACCCCTTTTTAACATCTTTTTTTATATGATTTTGGGTTCTTTTTATTATCATTTTCGATTCAATTTCTACTGATTTTTTATTGAGTATGCTTCCAGCGCAGTTGGTTTTTTTTGCAAAAACCTGACTTTCGACAAAGAAAATGAATGAGAATAATGGTTGTATCAGCATACTTTTATTTTAGAAAGTTTGCTAAAGTATGCTGTAAATTTTTAAATCTTTAATTTTCAATGATTTATAACAGCATACTTTTTTATCAAAGTTTGCTGAGCACCCAAAAAGTATGCTGTAAATGAGCATACTTTTTTAGTAAACCAGTGTACTTTATATTCGAATCAGCATACTTTTTTAGTAAAATAGCATACTTTTTAATGAAAATAGCATACTTTTAATTTTACTTAAAATCTTACAAATCAATTAATAAACTACAAAACAGCATACTTTTATATCTATTTTACCAAGTGAAATGACTAACTGAAAAAAACAGTATATAGAATAGAGTATATAAATGAGTTTTTTAATT
>Ga0209417_1002765_pt1 | contig 25544 bp, 26 predicted proteins | sample RifGroF2_FD_184002 | JGI IMG/M metagenome (GOLD analysis project Ga0209417, IMG submission 184002) | Groundwater microbial communities from Rifle, Colorado, USA - Groundwater F2 (SPAdes) (version 2) | ecosystem: Environmental > Aquatic > Deep subsurface > Groundwater | place: Rifle, Colorado... | reverse complement strand
TGCGAACTTAAAAAATATTTGCAATACTACAATTACAAAAGAGTTCATGGAGGAATTAATTATTTAACTCCTATGCAAGTGGTGTGAAGCTATTGATTAGAATACGCCCCGAAGGGCTGACTTTTTTGCGGACGTTCTTTATTTATTACGCGTGTTTCATCGGTGCTTGATCGTAATTTTCTTTTGCTCCGAAAATTCTTCTAGCTACTATGACTATAAGTAAAATCAAGATAGCAAAGAGTATCCATTGTATCAATCCGGAAGGCAAGAAACTGTTTGATCCAAAGATAGCATTTGAAGCGAGGTTGCTGTAACTATCTGTTTGATTTTCTGCTTCAATTACTTCTGTATAAGTATCTGGAGAAGTAGTATTGTCATTTGTTCCTGTAGTAGTAGCAGGAGTGACAGGATTGTTTACAGTAAAGAAAACACCATTTGAATATCCTCCACCAGGAGCTACGTTGTAAACAGTGATAAAGAATCCACCATTAGTTTTATATGCAGATGTATCATTGCCGGTAATCTGAACCAATAGGTGAGTGCTATCTATGAAAGTAGTCGGACGGCTGGAGTTGTTTACTCTAGCGACAGAACTAGGAACGAAACCGCTACCTGTGATAGTTATAGTCTTTGTTCCTACACCCAAATTGATAGACTTTGGGGTAATGGAATCTATGACTGGTTTCGGATTTGTAGTATCTTTTGGAGCTGGAGTTGAATTATAACTATAATCATTGTAATAGGTATAATTTCTACCACCTTCAGCTAAAGCACTGTTAAAAGGTATAATTAACAAGCTAAAGGCCAAAATAGATAGTATTTTCAAGCCCAAAAATATTGATTTGTTATTTAATTTACTCATACTATTAGTATAGCATAAAGTAAAATAAAAGTCAAGAGGTGGGCGAGGAGGGACTCGAACCCTCAAGTCTTGCGACATTAGTTCCTAAGACTAACGCGTATACCAATTCCGCCACTCGCCCAGAATTTTAACTTGACTAGGTCTCGCCTAGTCAGTGTGCGCCCAGAAGGGATCGAACCTTCGACCTTATCCTTAAGAGGGATCTGCTCTACCAGCTGAGCTATGGGCGCATATATTATTTATAACACAAAACAATTTTTTACTATTTACAATCTATCGACCTACCAAAACAGCTATGGGCGCAAAATAAAAATTTTTTAAAAAACAAACTACCAGTGCCCGAGGTGGGAATCGAACCCACATCCCTTACGAGACACGATTTTAAGTCGTGCGCGTATACCAGTTCCGCCACTCGGGCAAATATCTATTCTAAAATATCTTAACATATTTAAATATTTTAGGGAGGCCTGGGGCGGAATCGAACCGCCGTATATTCCTTTTGCAGAGGAATGCCTTACCACTTGGCTACCAGGCCATCTTTTTATATTACTTTTCTCGAAGCAATTCGTCAATTTTTTGTCTATTTTTTTCACCTAAATCTATAGCTACATCTAAAAATGGTATCGTTTTTATTTCTAGATTTTTTTTCAGAAATTCTCTCATTTCTCCTAAATTTCTTTTTATAAAATTAAGAGCATTTATTTCTTTTGAATTTGGTAGCACAGTGATAAATATTGTTGCTCGTTTTAGATCAGGGGAAACAGAGCAAGAAGTCACTGTGATGAGCGAAGTTCTATTATCCTCACGCGCTAAAAATGAAGCGGAGAGTTCTTTTATCGTATTGGCTACTTTTTCATTTCTTTCACTCATTTTTGTATGATGGAAAATGATTCCAAGATGTCTCCAGATACTATTTCTATTTTTGATTCAATCATCATTCCGAATTCTGTGCCTTCAGATACTATGCTAGTTTTTGTTTTGCTTTTTTCTAGGTTTACAATTTTTCCACGACCGATTTCAAAATCTCGGCGCATTATCCTGACTGTGCTGTTTAGATTTATTGTACCCTCTGTCACTTTTCCCCCGACTATCTGACGTTCTTTTGTCCTGCTAAATGCACGGATGATTTTTGCTCGTCCTGTAGTTTCTAAGGTTTCCACTTTTGGCCTTTTTTCTTCCATTTGCACCAGGAGCCATTCTGTCATTTTGTAGATTATTTCAAAGAAAGAAATTGTGATGTTTCTTTTTTGAGCTATTTCTAATGCACTTTTGTCAGCCTTTACATTGAATCCTATTACGATAGCATCTTCACATGAAGTGATTCCTTTTATGTCGGATTCTGCAATTGGTCCTATACCTTTTCCGACAATCCTAAACATTGCATTGTCATTTTTGATTTTTTCTATTTCTTTTTCAATTGCTTCAATGGATCCGGACACATCAGCTTTCAAAATTATCGGTATTATTTTTTTACCACTTTCTTTTTCTTCTTCATTTTTATTTTTACATATTTCAAGTTTTTTCTGTTCTTTCCAATCTTCTACATATTCTAGAGCATCTGTCTTTTTTTCAAAGGAAACAAAAGGAGCTCCGACTCTAGGCATCTTGTCAAAGCCCATAATGCGTATAGGAGAAGAAAAACTAGCTTCATCAATCATTTCTCCCTTAAAGTTTTCTATTATTCGTGTAGAACAAGTGCTATCTTCTACTACCACTGTCATTCCTTTTTTTATTGAACCATTTTTTATAATCAAAGTCGCCAATATACCACGTCTCTGATCTAGATTTACTTCAATAACAAAACCGGAAGCATTTTTCCTATCATCTCCAGAAAAATCTTCCATTTCTGCTAAAATCAAAATGAGAGACAATAGATTGTCTATACCCGTACCATCTTTTGCAGAGATTTCTGCAAATGGAATCTTGCCTCCGTAATTTTCCAAATAAATTTCATTTTCAGCTAATTCTATTTTTGTTTTTTCTACATTAGCTCCAGGTTTATCTATTTTATTTATTGCTATCACACAAGGAATCTTGCTTTCCACTATTGTTTTCCACGCTTCTATAGTTTGAGGCTTTACTCCATCTTCAGCAGAAACTACTAAAATCGCAATATCTGCTATTTCTGCTCCTCGCTCTCGCATTTTAGAAAAAGCTTCGTGTCCAGGAGTATCCAAGAAAGTAATTTTTTTCTGATCACCATTTTCATCTTTGTGTATAACTTCATAAGCAGAAATTCTCTGAGTGATGCCTCCTGTTTCACCCTCTACCACATTTGTTTTTCTTATGTAATCGAGCAGGGTGGATTTTCCATGGTCAATATGACCCATGACTGCTACTATGGGTGCACGAGTTTTCGTATTTTGTTTTTGATTATCTTTTTCCATAATTTTATTGCTCTCTACAGACGTCCAACGTCTGTAACTTTTGCTTTTTCTAGTACTTCTATTTCTTCTGCTGTAAGTTCATATGTGGATTTTCCATTTTTTATGGGTTTTGCAAATATGCTCATTCTTTCGCGGGAATATAAACTTGACATGATCAATCCATCTCCTTCTTCATTTAGCATACCTATAGCAAAACTCTGGTTGCTTCCTTGATCTGGAAATGGGTTGAAACGTATGGTATCAAGGCCTCGAATGCTTTTCTTTAATTTACTATTAATAATACTGATATCTTTTTCTATATTATTCTTTGCTTTATTTAGTTTATTTATTTCTTGTTCTAGTATAGTGATAGTGTCTTCTAAATCTTTGGCTTTTTTGCCTAAGAAAAATTTCTTTAAACGTTTTTCTGTGATAACCATCCAAACAGTTCCCACTAAAATAGCGATACCGATAAAAACAAAAAATATTATCTCGAGCTTTATATTCATGAGCTTTCAATATATACTATTTTTATGTCTAAATCAAACGTATCTCGCTCTGGCGGGGTAAAAAAAATAAATACAATATATCTGGACCATGCTTCAAGTGCTCTTTTAAATAGTGCTAACCCAGGTGGTATACATGAATTTAGCTTGAAAGAAAAAAATAAACTTGAAAAAGCTAGAAAGATAATCGCTGAGATTTTGGGTGCTCGTAATTATGAGATAGTTTTTACGTCTGGGGCTACAGAATCGAATAATTTGGCAATATTCGGTCTAATAAATAATTTTAAAAAACCTCATATTATAACTACAAATATAGAACATGCATCAGTGCTGGAAGTATGTAGGCATTTAGAAGAAACTAAAAAAGCGGAAGTGACTTATGTAGAAGTGGAAGAGAATGGCATAGTTGATCCAAAAAAAATAAAAAAAGCTCTCAAAAAAAATACTGTTTTGGTATCGGTCATGTATGCAAACAATGAAATAGGTACGATACAGCCTATAATGGAAATCGCAAGAGAAATTAGACACTTTAAAAAAAATCACCCCTACCCAGCCTCCCCCTTGGCAAGGGGGAGGAGAAAGGAGGGGGTCTATCCAATTTTTCATACCGATGCTACACAAGCAATAAATTATTTGCCGATAAAGGTAGAAAAACTCGGTATTGATTTACTGTCTTTTAATAGCGCAAAAATTTACGGACCAAAGGGGATAGGGGTTCTGTATGTTAAAAAAAATATACCAATAAAAAAAATTATGTTTGGTGGAGATCAGGAACATGGATTGCGACCTGGGACAGAAAATGTAGCTTTAGCTTTAGAACTTTCTAAGGCTTTGCAAGATGTAGAAAAAATTAAAGGTAAAGAAGTTTTGCGTTTAGTAAAGCTTCGTGATTATTTTATATATAAATTATCAAGGGTAACCCTCGATAAAAATTTAGTGATAAATGGTGATTTGAAAAATAGATTGCCGAATAATATAAACATAAACATACAGGGAATTCCGAGTGATCTTTTGGTCATAGAATTATCAGCTAGGGGAATAATGGCCTCTGCAAAAAGCGCTTGTAAGTCTGGAGACGGAAAAGCCTCACATGTTATAAAAGCGATAAATAAAAATATTAATGACACAGACGGATCTTTGCGTTTTTCTTTGGGTAGAGATACAAAAAAAAGTGATATAGATTATACTATAAAGTCTTTGTCTAAAATTTTGCAAAAATTAAAAAAGTGGTATAATTAGGATATGGATCCCGTTAGAAGCCGCGGTCGCAGTTTTTAACGGGAAAGTAAATGAAATTATTATTGACCGCGACCTGCTTCTAACGGGATGGATGTAAAAGATTTAAATAAATCACAGTTGATATTGTTGGCTATATTGCTCAGCTTTGTCACTTCTATAGCGACAGGTATAACTACCGTGACTTTGATGCAACAAGCACCGGCATCTTTTACTGTACCGGTTACACGTATTGTTAGAGAAACTGTAGAAAAAATTGTTCCAGTTGAAAATATAAAAAATCAAACATTATCCGCTGAAGAAAAAAAACTTTTAGCAGATCTGAAGGCTATCAAACCACTCACAGTCACTTTGTTTTTGAAGGGTACAGTTTCGGAATCAGGTGAAGTTATTAGTCAAGAAAAAGTTTTGGGAACAGGATTATTTTTAGGAGATAATAAAGTTGTGATTGCTTCTGCAATATCAGAACCTAAAGAAGGAGAGACTTATATAGTAAAAAGTGTTTTAGGTGAACAAAAAGTTCTTAAAACAACAATGGAAAAAGATTTTACTATTGTTGAATTAGTTCAAACAGAAGATACAACAGTGCCTGTAACGGGAGGTGGTACTGATACGTCTTCAGCTGAAACGACTCAATAAAAGTTTCTATTTTTTAGCTTTATTATATAAACTATTTTTTATGCCACCATTAAACAAATTTACAACTAAAGCAAAAGAAGCAATCAAAAGATCTCATGAGCTGGCTATTGAACGTGGTGTAAATCATGTTTCTTCTCTTCATTTGCTCGCTGCATTATTGCTTGCGGAAGAATCTATGGTGAATTCTATTTTAGATAAACTCGGAATAGATACTATGCTTTTGACGGATTCTGTTTTAGAGTTGATAGAATTACCGGAATCACATAGTACTCTTTCGCCGTCATATCAGATCTATCTCAATCCAGATTTGGCTCAAGTTATTGAGCAATCAGTAAAATTGGCTGAATATATGAAAGATGATTTCGTTTCTACTGAGCATCTTTTTATTGCTATTTTAGATGTTACAAGTGAAGCACGAGAGACTTTGGCCCGATTTAGAATTCACAAGGATCAAGTGATGAAAGTTTTAGTAGAACTTCGTAGTCAAAATATTATCGATGTATCTGAACCGAAGAAATTTAAATTATTGATGAAATACACTCGTAATTTGACCAAGCTAGCAAAGGAAGATAAATTGGACCCTGTCATTGGCCGAGATAGTGAGATCACTCGTATTATGCAGATACTTTCACGTAGGACTAAAAACAATCCTATTTTAATTGGAGAAGCAGGTACTGGCAAGACTGCAGTGGTGGAAGGACTCGCCCAGATGATTACTAAAAATAATGTTCCAGAATCTCTAAAAGAAAAAGAACTTGTATCGCTTGATTTGGGTTTACTTGTAGCTGGTACAAAATATCGTGGTGAATTTGAAGAAAGATTGAAAGGTATAATGAAAGAAGTTGAACGTTCTGAAGGCAAAGTAATTCTTTTTATTGATGAGATACATACGATTGTAGGTGCGGGTGGTGCAGAAGGTACGATGGATGCTTCAAATATGTTAAAACCAGCCCTCTCTCGTGGAGAATTGCGAGCGATAGGAGCGACTACTTTGCGTGAATACCAAAAACATATAGAGAAAGACCCAGCTTTGGCTCGTCGTTTTCAACCTGTATATATTGAAGAGCCCTCTATTGAAGATACTATTGCTATTTTGCGTGGATTAAAAGAACGATATGAACTTTTTCACGGTATACGTATTACTGACGATGCTATTTTAGCAGCAGTGAATCTTTCTTCACGTTATATTACAAATAGATTTTTACCAGATAAAGCAGTGGATTTGATTGACGAAGCTTCTTCTTCTCTCAAAATAATGTTAGAAAACAAACCTCCTGTATTAGAAGATGCGCATCGAAAAAAAATGCGTCTAGAAATAGAAAAAGAAGCACTTAAAAAAGAATTAGCTTCTAATTTAGAAGGAAATAAAGATAAAAATAGCATAAAAATTAGAAATAGTGAGATGAAGAGTAGAATCAAAGAGATAGATAAGGAGATTGGTAATCTTTCAGAAAAAACAAAAGAGATTGAGTTAAAGTGGCAAAATGAAAAAGATACAGTCTCCGAAATTCGCGCTATAAAAAAAGATTTAGAAAGTATTCGTCTAGAAGCTGAAGATGCTGAGATGAAATCGGATCTTTCTTTGGCTGCAGAAATACGATATGGAAAAATTCCAGAATTAAAAAAAGAACTTGAAACAAAATTAACACGATTAAAAAAATTACAAAAATCTCGCAGAATGTTGAAAGAAGAGATTACTGCTGAAGATATAGCAGAAGTCGTAGCTCGTTGGACAGGCATACCTCTTACCAAGATGATGGAAGAAGAACGTGCAAAACTTGAAAAGATGGAAGTTGAATTGAATAAAAGAGTAATTGGACAAGATACTGCTATAAAGCGTGTAGCGGATGTAATACGTCGTTCTCGTGCTGGCATAGGAGATCCGAACAGGCCAATTGGTTCATTTATTTTTTTAGGTCCCACAGGCGTAGGAAAAACAGAGCTAACAAAAGCTTTGGGGCAGTTTATGTTTAACGATGATAAAGCGATTATTCGTGTAGATATGTCAGAATACATGGAGCGCCACTCTATGTCCAAACTTATTGGCTCTCCTCCTGGATATGTAGGTTATGACGAAGCAGGACAGCTCACAGAAACAGTAAGACATAGACCATATTCCGTAATACTTTTTGATGAAATTGAAAAAGCACACCCAGAAATTTTCAATATACTTTTGCAAGTTATCGATGAAGGAAGACTTACGGATGGTAAAGGAAGAGTAGTAAATTTTAAGAATACTATTATTATTCTTACTTCCAATATCGGTTCTCAATTTGTAGAGAAGATGGAGTCAATTGGATTTTCCAATAATGAAAAGTTGCAAGATTATACTAATATGAAAGAAAAAGTGATGGAAGCATTGAAAGATAATTTTCGTCCGGAATTTTTAAATCGTTTGGACGAAATTATCGTATTCGATATATTATCTGAAGAAGCATTGAAAGAAATAGTAAAATTGAGAATTAAGACAGTGAGAGAGCGTTTATTTGGTAAAGGAATTGAGTTTGAGATTTCAGAAGAAGCTCTGTCATATTTGGCAAAGACTGGCTATGATCCTCATTATGGAGCTCGTCCACTCAATCGGTTGATTCAAAATAAAATTTTAAATCCGATAGCTTCACATATTATCTCTAGTAATTTTAAAAATGGAGATTCTGTATATGTTTCAGTAAAAGGGGATGAATTAGTGATTGAAACTAAAAAAGGCCACACCAAAAGCCCATTTCGAGTTAAATCAAAGTCTTCGGTTTAAGATTATTTTTTGGTGCGTCGGGAAGGATTCGAACCTTCGTAGCCCGAAGGCGACAGATTTACAGTCTGTTGTAATTGACCACTCTACCACCGACGCATATATTTATTTTTCTACGTACTAAATCTTTATATCAATATAACAGTTTTTCCTGCACACCCTATACCGACGCATATGTCTAAAATAACACAAAATCATATTTTTTGCACCTTTTTTGTCAAAAAACTTGTTGTATTTCAAAAGTTATGTTATTATGATAATACGTTTTTTAAAAAGCCTTCGGGCTTTTTTGTTTGAATTTACATTACATTATGGAAATTAGAAATATAGCAATAATAGCTCACGTGGACCACGGCAAGACGACCTTGACCGATGCATTGATGAAACAAAATGGTGGCCTGCAAGATGAGGGAATATCGATGGATTCAAACGATCTTGAAAAAGAGCGTGGTATTACTATCTATTCTAAAAACACTTCTATCTACTATAAAGATACAAAAATCAACATTGTAGACACTCCTGGACACGCGGATTTCGGTTCGGAAGTAGAGCGAGTATTGCGTGCAATCGATTCTGTGCTTTTACTCGTCGATGCTGCAGAAGGACCTATGCCACAGACTAGATTCGTTTTAAAAAAATCATTGGAATTAGGTTTGAAACCTATTGTTGTTATAAATAAAATAGATAAGCCTGCTGCTGATGCACATAAGGTGCACGCAGAGATTCTAGATTTGTTTTTTGAGTTGGGTGCTACTGAAGAACAAGCAAATTTTGAAACAGTTTATGCAATTGGTCGCACAGGAGTAGCATTTAGGCATTTGGATGATAAATCTACAGATCTTTCTCCTTTGCTTGATGTAATTTTAGAAAAAGTTTCTCCAGCATCTATAAATAATAATGGAAAGATGTCTGCACAAGTATTTAACTTGGGATATGATAATTTTTTGGGTCGAATGGCTGTAGCACGAATTTATTCTGGAGAGATAAATTCTTCCGGTCAGGTTTTTGTAAAAGGAGATGTCGATGGTCAGCATGGAACGAGAAGAGGTAAAATCACAAAATTATTTTCTTTCGAAGGTATAAATAGAAAAGAAACAGTTTCTGCAACATCCGGTGACATAGTGCTTATTGCTGGTATACCAGATATTTATATTGGAGAGACTATATGTGAAGATGAAAGTGTAGAACCTATGCCACATATAGCTATCGATGAGCCCACCTTGTCTCTTAATTTTTTAGTCAATGATTCTCCGTTTGCTGGGCGTGAAGGAAAATTTGTTACTTCTAGACAGATTAAAGAAAGATTAGAAAAAGAATTGGAAATAAACGTCGGCCTTAAAGTTGACTTTTCTCCAGATCAAGGCGTGAATAAAATGGGACCATCTTTTTTTAAAGTCTATGGCCGAGGTGAACTCCATGTCGCTATATTGCTTGAAAATATGCGAAGAGAAGGTTTTGAAATGCAAGTTTCTCAACCAGAAGTTATTATAAAAGAAGAGAATGGAACAAAGACAGAACCTTACGAGGAGCTCGTAATTGATGTTCCGATGGAATTCTCTGGTAGTGTGATCGAAAAAATAGGCAAAAGAAGAGGCATTATGAAGGATATGGTGGAAAAAGAAGGTATTGCTAGGGTTATTTTTGATATACCTACTCGTGGTCTTTTGGGCTATAGAGGTGAATTTATCATAGATACAAAAGGGGAAGGAATAATGAGTTCAAGGGTCACAGGTTTTAGAGAATATGCTGGAGAAATAAAAAAGAGAGAATATGGATCTATGGTTTCTATGGTAGATGGTAAAGCAGTAGCCTTTTCCCTTGCAAATTTACAGGAACGTGGTATATTGTATATAGGACATGGAGCTGAGGTTTATGAAGGAATGGTAGTCGGTAATGTTTTGAAGGGGGATGACATGTCTGTAAACCCTACAAAAGGAAAACAACTTACCAATATGCGAGCTTCGGGAACAGATGAAGCGATAACATTAAATCCTGTTTTTGTTTTGAGTATTGAACGAGGTTTGGAAGTAATGAATCATGATGAGTATCTGGAAGTCACTCCAAAATCTGTTAGACTTAGAAAAAGATATTTGACTGAAATAGATCGAGTTAAAGCAAAGAGATAAAAAATAATTATGAATTAATAGTTACGAATTAAAATTATGGCAACAATATCGTTCAAACCTCAAAAAATAACTAAAAAAATTACTTCACACCTTCAGGAACGTTCTTCGGATGTGATTATGAATCGTTTCGGTTTGACATCTGATGGTAAAAGAAAAACTCTCGAAGAGATCGGTAAAAAATATAACATTACAAGAGAACGTGTTCGTCAAATTGAAGATGCAGCATTAAGACTTATTAAAAAATCTGATGCTTATAAAGCCGAACAAGCAATTTTTGAAGAAATTAAACATTTGATGCACAAGATGGGTTCTATCGTAGCTGAGCATGATCTTTTACCATTTATATCTAAAGATAAAACAACACAAAATCATGTTCATTTTTTCTTGGTTTTGAGTGATTTTTTTAAAAATCATAAAGAAGATGATCATTTTCATGTGCGTTGGAGTGTGGATGATGCTACTACTGAAAAAGTGCATGATGCTTTAAAGAAACTTTTTTCTTCTTTAAAGGATGAAGATCTTATTCCGGAAACAGAAATGATAAAAAAGTTTTTTGAGCACTTGAAAGACTCTTCAGATCAATATAGAGACGAAGAGATAGTAAAAAGATGGCTTTCTATGTCAAAGTCTGTTGCAAAAAATCCACTTGGTGAATGGGGAAAAGCATCTTCACCAAATATTTCTACTCGTGGAGTAAAAGATTTTGCTTTTTTGGTTATGAGACGTCATGGAACGCCTTTGCATTTTAAAGAAGTAGCAGATTCTATTTCTAAAACTTTTGGTAAAAAAATACACTATGCTACTTGTCACAATGAACTTATAAAAGATTCTCGTTTTGTATTGGTTGGACGTGGAATGTATGCTTTATCTGAATGGGGGTATAAAGCAGGTATTGCTCGTGAAGTAATACAAGATATTTTGAAAAGAGAAGGTAAACCTTTATCCAAAGATGCTATTGTAGAAAAGGTTATGAAAGAAAGATATTTCAAGAAAAATACTATTTTGGTAAATTTAGCAAATCCTAAATATTTCAAAAAGAATAAAGAGGGACTTTACACTATCGCCTAGCTGTATTTTTTCTTGCGTTTGTATTAAAATATAGTAATGGCTGAGAAAAAGGGAGGAGGTGGGGGAGGCTTTGATAGCTTTCTTGATTCTCTTGAAGAAATAATAATAGAAAATTGGTTTTGGATTATACTTCTTATAATCGGTTATTTTATTTTTCGGTATGAATTACAATACACGACACTGAGAATAATCTTACCCATCGCTGGGGTGATATTGCTTGGACGTATCGCTTGGACGCTTTGGGTTCATTATGTACAACAAGATTTTATTTCGGGAATTGATTTTGTATTGCTTGAAATAGTTCCTCCACGTGAAGTTTTGCGTTCTCCTAAAGCGATGGAACTTTTTTTTACTAACGCCCTTTACCACTGGAGTATGAAGGGAGGAAGAGAAGAGTGGTGGCAAGGAGCAGTATGGTTTTGGTTTTCTCTAGAAATTGTTTCTATTGATGGACAAGTACATTTTTATATAAGAACTCCGACACGTATAAGAGGATTGATTGAGACACAGATGTATGCGCAATATCCACAAGCACAAGTAAAAGCAGTGGAAGATTATACTTTGGCAGTGGATAAGATTTCTCCTGATAGTGCTTGGAATGCTTGGGGGTGTGAATTAAAATTGGAAAAACATGAGGCTTTCCCAATTAAAACATATGTAGATTTTGGCTTGGATAAAGATCCAAAAGAAGAATTTAAGGTGGATCCAATTTCGCCAGTTATAGAACTTTTCGGTTCTCTTCAAAAAGGAGAACAAATGTGGATGCAAATAGTAGTCAGGCCTTCAAAGAAAGAATATCACACAAAAGGTTCTTTTTTTGGAAGACATAATTGGGTGGTAGAATCTGAAATTCAAATTAGAAAATTATTGGAACCTTATACTAGACATCACATTGATCCAACTCAACCTTCTGGTTTTGCACTTGAATTGCGTGCCCCTGGTTTCTTGGAAGATACAGTCAAAGCTATAAAAAATAAAACAACAAAGCTTGGTTTCGATACTGGAATAAGAGTTATGTATATCGCAAAAAAAGAATCATTTAGTCTGGAAAGTAGGAGAAATATTCGTCTAGCATGGCGCCAGTATGCAGCTCCTCATTTAAATGCATTGAGTCGTGTAAATGCCACTCAGGGAGATGCGTATAATTCTTCTTTCTTTGGACTTACTTCAGAACAAGTAATGGTTTTGGCAGATAGGATGCTTCATGAATATCGTGAAAGAGGATTTTTTCATCTTCCACTTCGTCATGTATTTAATGATCATAATCTTGCGGGGATTCCCTTGTTTTTAGTAAAAAAATTTTGGATGCCGTATTTTCATCCTCCAACTTTTGTTTTAAACGTAGAAGAGCTTGCTACATTGTGGCATTTCCCTGGCCAGATATTAAAAGTGCCTACTCTTGAGCGTATTGAATCTAAAGAAGCTTCTCCTCCTACTAATCTGCCTATTTAATTTATGGAAAATTTTTCCTTAGAAGAAAACAATAAACTTGGACATATTATATCCAAGTTGAATAGAAAAAATGTTATTTATATTTTAGGTTTTATTTTGTTTGTAATAAGTTTTTATTTAATTTTTTTAAATGCACCTAGAGATTTTAGGCCTGGAACAATAGTCAGAATAGAACCTGGGATGAGCTTGCGCACAGTTTCTTCTATCTTGGAAAAAGAAAATATTATACGATCTAGAGTAATATTTGAATCTTTAATGATAATTTTTGGTTCAGAGCTAGAGATTAAATCTTCTGATTATTTTTTTGGAGAAAAGTTATCAGTTTGGTCTGTTGCTAAACGAATAGAAAAGGGTGAACACGATATGGCACGAATTTCTGTGACGATTCCAGAGGGTTTCGATTTAAAACAAATAGCAGATGTTTTTTCTTTAAAATTAAATTCTTTTGATAAAGAAAAATTTTTATTAAAAGCAGAAGGTATGGAGGGATATCTTTTTCCAGATACATATTTTTTTCTTAACGATGCTAATGAGACTGACGTTATAAATTTGATGAATGGTAATTTTAAAAAGAAAATTAGGCCTTTGCTTTCAGATATTTCTGCTTTTGGAAAAACAGAAAAAGAAATTATAACTATGGCTTCAATTGTTGAAAAAGAAGCAAAAGGAGATAATGATAGAGAAATAATTTCTGGAATTTTATGGAAAAGAATAAAAATAGGAATGCCACTACAAGCAGATGCTGCTCCAGAAACTTATAAAACAAAAGATTTACCCAAAAATCCCATAGCGAATCCAGGGATATTATCCATAAAAGCTGCAATCTACCCAAAATCCTCTCCGTATCTTTATTATTTACATGATAAAGATGGAAATATTCATTATGCAATAAATTTTTCTGAACATAATAGGAATATTCAAAAATATTTAAAATAAAATAAAATAATGAGAAAACACAATTTTGCTTTTATTGATATAGAAACCACTGGTCTCAATTTGGAAAAAAATGAGATTATTGAAATAGGTTGTGTTATTACTACTTCAGAATTGGAAATTATAGAAGAATTTGAATTAAAAATAAAACCAGAATATATTGAAAATGCTGATCCTGTTGCTCTTAAAGTAAATCATTATAATAAAAAAGATTGGGAGAGTTCTTTTAGTTTAAAAGATGCGATGAAAATTTTTTCAGAAAAAGTAAAAAATTGTATTATGGTTGGACACAATGTAGCTTTTGATGCAGGATTTTTAGAATACTCTTTTAATAAAACAGAAATAATAAATACAATGCATTATCATAAACTGGATACGATTTCTATCGCTTGGGCCAAATTGCACAGAGAACCGGATCTTGAACATTTTTCTTTGCGCGAATTGTGTGAACGTTTTGATATAAAAAATGAACGTGCTCATTCTGCTCTACCTGATGCACGTGCGACCTATGAGCTTTACAAAAAGTTGATGACTCTGTAAACTCAAAAAGTTATGAAAAAGAAAGTATTTGTGGGTTTATCCGGGGGTGTAGACTCTGCTGTTTCTGCAACGTTGCTCAAGAAGCAAGGTTATGAAGTGGTAGGAGTTTTTATCAAAACTTGGCACCCAGATTTCTTAGAATGTAATGAAGAAGATGAACGTCGTGATGCTATGCGTGTGGCAGCTTTTTTAGATATTCCATTTCTTACTTTTGATCTTGCTGATGTTTATAAAAAAGAAGTTGCAGATTATATGATTCGTGAATATAAAGAAGGCCGTACACCAAATCCAGATGTGATGTGCAATAAAGAAGTTAAATTTGGAACATTTCTTAAAAAAGCTATTTCTATGGGTGCTGATTGTGTTGCTACAGGACACTATGCACGAGTCCTCTCCCCCTGCGAAGGGGGAGTGCCTGAAGGGCGAGGGGGTCTTTTAAAAGGTAAAGACCCGTCGAAAGATCAGAGTTATTTTCTATGGACATTAAAACAAGAACAGCTTGAGAGGATTGTATTTCCAATTGGAAATTTAAAAAAAACAGAAGTGCGAAAACTTGCCAAGAAATTTAATTTACCTGTTGCAGAAAAAAAAGATAGTCAAGGTATATGCTTTTTGGGTGCTGTAGATTTGAAAGAATTTTTGAAACATTATATTAAATTTAAAAAAGGTAAAGTTTGTGATGAAAAAGGAGAAGTGATTGGGCATCACGAAGGGGCGGTATTTTATACTTTAGGAGAAAGACATGGTTTTACTATTACAAAGAAAAAATCCACAGATGGGCCATATTATATAGTCGGTAAAGATATAAAAAAGAATACTTTAATAGTTTCACAAGAGAAAAGTGTTTTGGATTTTTTGCCATTACTCCATCCTTTGGACGGAACTTTCCGGCTGCAAAATACAAAAAACTTTTCTCTTAAAATAGAAAGTACAAATTGGATTAATCAAATTTCCAAATTAAATAAAAACTACACTTGTCAGATTCGTTATCATGGAGAGTTTTTACCTTGTCGAATTAAACCTATTTCTAAAAATAAAGCTGAAATAATTTTAGAAAAACCTGCATTAGTAGCTTCTGGACAATCTTGTGTGATCTATGATGGAGATGTTTGCTTGGGGGGTGGGGTAGTTGTATAATCAATTTATGATTCAATTTTTTACACAAAACAGTGAAATGATTTTGAGATTAGTAATAGCAATGAGCCTTGGACTTATAATTGGCGCAGAAAGATTTTTGGTGCACAAAGATGCAGGAATGAAGACATACGCTTTGGTATCTCTTGGTTCAGCCTTGTTTGTGATTATTTCTGAAATGATTGCTTTAAAATACGAAACACTCGGAGGTTTTGATCCGGCTAGAATAGCTTCACAAATAATAGTAGGTATTGGATTTTTAGGCGCTGGTTCTATTATACTTTCCGGTTCTCGCTTGAAAGGTCTTACGACAGCAGGTGGGCTTTGGGTTATGGCTGGTATTGGTATGGCTTCAGGTTTTGGACTTTTTAGTCTTGCTTTGATTGCTACTATTTTTGTGCTTTTTGTTTTTGTCATTATAGCTATTGTAGAAAAACCAATCAGAAAGATGGCTGAAAAAAATGATGAGTTTGCAGATTAATTAAACAAATATGGATTCAGCTGAAATTAGAAAAAAGTTTTTAAAATTTTTTGAGAATAGGGGACATAAAATAATTCCTTCTTCTTCATTGATACCAAATGATCCATCGGTGCTTTTTACCACTGCTGGTATGCAACAATTCAAACCATATTATACTAATCCAGAAAGTGCTGATAGAGATTTTAATAATAGAAATATTGTCACTGCTCAAAAATGTATTCGTACTGGAGATATTGAAGAAGTAGGAGATGCTACTCACCTAACTTTTTTTGAAATGCTTGGTAATTTTTCTTTTGGTGGCTATGGGAGAAGAGAAGCTATCAATTATGCACACGATTTTATAACAAAAGAGTTAGGTTTAGAAATTTCCTATGTGACTATTTATAAAGGTGAAGGAATAGTACCTAAAGATGAAGACTCTCTTTCTATTTGGCAAGAGTTGGGAGTAAAAGATATACGTCTTGACGGTAGTGATGTTTTTTGGGGTCCGACAGGGGATTCAGGACCTTGTGGTCCAACTACAGAGATTTATTGTAAAAATGCAAATGGAGAAGATGTAGAAATTTGGAATGTAGTTTTTAATGAATATTTTTGTGATAATTCTCGAGAAAAACTAGACAAAGGTGAGGCAAATTTAAAAAAACTTGATATTTTAGGTATAGATACAGGAATGGGATTAGAGAGATTGCTTGCTATAGTTCAAAAAAAGAAAAGTGTATACGAGACAGATCTTTTTAGTAATGAAGAAACAAAAGAAGAGAGAATAGTCGCTGATCATATGAAAGCTTCTATTTTTATGATTTCAGATGGAGTAGTTCCTTCAAATACTGGGGCTGGTTATGTTCTTCGGAGATTAATCAGACGGGCTGTTAGATTCTCTAAAAGACCTCTTTATGAAGAAATTAAAAAAATAAAAAAGATTTATGAGAAAGAATATACTCTCGATGATAAAGGAGAGATTGAAAAAGAAGAAAATAAATTTCGCCAGACTCTAGAAAAAGGTCTTAAAGAATTTGAAAAGGGTATAGATCCTTTTATTTTAGCGACCACTTATGGCTTTCCGATAGAATTAACTCTTGAGCTTGCAAAAGAAAAAGGAGTAGAAATTGATTTAGAAGATTTTAATAAAAAAATGACTGAACATCAGAAGCTCTCACAAACTTCATCAGCAGGAATGTTTAAGGGTGGTTTGGCAAACCATAATGAAAAGACTGTTAGACTTCATACTGCGCACCATTTGCTCCTAGCGGGGCTACAGGCAGTCGTAGACAAGAATATTAAGCAAAGAGGTAGCAATATCACCGAAGAGCGTCTGCGTATGGATTTTCTTTGTGATCACAAGCTTGCAGATGAAGAAAAGAAAAAAGTAGAAGACTGGGTTAATGAAAGAATAAAAGAAAATCTAAATGTTGTAAGACGAGAGATGTCTTTTTCTGAAGCAGAGAAGCTCGGTGCAGAAATGGAATTTGGTACTAAATATCCAGAAATTGTATCTCTCTATTTTATAGAAGATAATAATGGTAATCCTATATCTAAAGAATTTTGTGGTGGTCCACACGTAAAAAATACTTCGGAATTAATACATTTTAAAATTCAAAAAGAAGAGGCAGTAGCAGCTGGTATAAGACGAATCAAAGCTGTACTCTCATAATTAAGTTAAAACTTGGTTATATTAGTTACTTTTTGTTATAATCATACTATGAGTATCTTTTCCAGAAACAAAAAGAAAGAAGACTTGATGCTGGTTTTTAATATTGGGTCTTCTTCTGTTGTAGCAGCGCTCTTTGAACCACAAAAATCAGGTGTTCCTAAAATAGTTTTTTCTACAAGAGAGCCGATACAAATAGAAGAAGAAGCCACAGTGGGTCGCTTTTTGTTTTTGGCGACTCAATCTTTAGATGTAGTAGCTAAAAAGATTCTAATGACTGGACTTGGTGTGCCGAAAAAGATTTTTTGTGTTCTCTCATCACAGTTTTATGTTTCTCAGACAAGAATTATAAGTTTTAAAAAAAATATGCCTTTTTTATTTAATATTAAATTGGCAGATACTTTAATTCAAAAAGAAATTAAAATTTTTCAAGAAGAAAATTTAGTTAAATATGAAAGCGTGGGTGGTGGTGTACGTACTATCGAATTAAAAAATATAAAAACGATGTTGAATGGTTATGAAACGTTAAAACCATTGGATCAAAAAGCGAAAGAACTCGAAATGGTTATTTTTATTTCTATGAGCGCAGAACAAGTTCTTGGAAAAATAGAAAATACGATAAGAAAATATTTTCATTTTGAGCAAATAAAATTTTCTTCTTTTGCTATGGCATTCTTTACGACTGTTCGTGATGTTTATAAACAGCAAGAAAATTTTCTATTGGTAGATATCGGTGGAGAGGTCACTGATATTTTTATGACAAAGAAAAATATTCTTCGTGAATCAATATCTTTTCCATTGGGCCGTAATTTTTTAACTCGCGGAGTTGCTTTTGAATTGGGGTGTAGCTTGAATGAAGCAAATTCTCTTATTTCTCTTTATAAAGATGGACATGCAGAAAAATCAGTAACTAAAAAACTTGCGTTAATAATAAAAAAACTCCAGACAAAATGGCTTGAAAAATTTCAAGAATCATTGGCAAATCTTTCGCACGATATTTCCATACCATCTACTATTTATATTGCTATAGATAAAGATTTAGCAGATTTTTTTTCAGAAACAATAAAAAGCGAACAATTTAGTCAATATACATTGGCAGAATCAAAATTTGAGGTTATTTTTTTAAGCACAGAATTACTACATGGCATAGCTACGTTTAAAGATTCAGTAGTACGTGAACCATTTATTATTATTGATTCTATATACATTAATCGTTTTTTAATTGAAACATAAATATGCCTAAATATCTTTTTGAAGACATGGTGAGGAGTAAGCGTGAAAGAAAAGAGATAAAAAAAGTTTTACCTCTAGATCAACCTCCTATAAAAGCGATATATGAGACTGAAGTAGTCAAAGAAGCTCAAGTTGTCTATTCTAAGAGCAGGGGAAGATATATGCTCTGGATTATCGCTGGTATTTCCATAATTTTTTGTCTTTTTGCTATATCTTTTTTATTTTCAGATGCAAAGATTTTAGTAAATCCTAAAATAACGGAAGTAGTTTTAGATGAAAAGCTTTCTGCTAATCTAAATGCAAATGATGGTTTACCTTTTAATTTAGTGGTTTTTGATGATATAGAAAGCAAGATTATCAAAGCTACTGGAGAAAAAGATGTAGCACAAAGTGCTACTGGTAAAGTTATTATTTATAATTCTTTTAGCTCCGCACCACAGACTTTAAATATAGATACTAGATTAGAAGGTTCAAATGGAAAAATTTATAAAACAAAAATAAAAACAATTGTACCCGGGATGAAAAAAGGAAGTACTACCCCTGGATCAGTTGAAGTAGAGATTTATGCAGCAGAACCTGGGGAAGAATATAATAGTGGACCACTTGATTTTAGTATTCTTGGTTTTAAAGGTACTCCAAAATATTCTAAATTTTATGCAAGATCAAAAGGAGGCACAGAAATAACAGGGGGATTTAAAGGCAAAATACCAGCCGTCTCGGATGAAGACAAGATGGCTGTCGTAAAGGAATTAGAGATAATTTTAAAAGCAAAACTTTTGAAAAAAGTACTTACACCGGACTTTGTTTTATTCAAAGAAGCAGTATTTTTTAATATAGAAGAGGCAGATATAGTTTCGACTACAACTGACGATGATAGTGCTACGATAACACTAAAAGGCACTATTTACGGCATTTTGTTTAATGAAGAGAAACTAACAAAGAAAATAGCCGAAGATAATATAAAAGATTATGATGGGGTTGATACATACATACCAGATATTACAGATTTAATTTTTACTCTTTCGAATAAAGCCGATATTCCTTTTGAGGATTTAGAGAAGATAGATTTCAGTTTATTTGGCGAAGCAAAGATTGTCTCTAAATTGGATGAAGATAAATTTATTTCCGATCTTCTTGGTATATCTAAAAAGAATTTTGTTCAAGTTTTATCACAATACCCACATATAGAATCAGCAATATTAAAATTGAGATTTCCATGGATGCAGTCAATTCCAGATAAAATGGAGAATGTAAAAGTTATTGTAAATTATCCAGAATAGCTCCTTGACGTTATCGCGTAATTTTATTATAGTAAATAATATATTATATAATACATTATATACATGAGTGATACAAAAAATGAAAAAATTCTGCTGGCGAGGGGTGTGGTTACAGAAGCCTTACCTTCTACTTTATTTCGAGTAAAATTGAAAGATAGCAATGCAGAAAATGTAGAGGAAGAGAAAGAAATTTTGGCATATCTAGGTGGGAAGATGCGTATGCACAGAATCAAAGTTTTGATAGGAGATTCGGTGGAGGTCGTGCTCGATTCTTATGGTGGAAAAGGGAGGATAGTAAAAAGGTTGTAATTTTTTTAATAATAGTGTATTATATTCAGTACGGTTTATAAAAGGTTATAACACTGAAAAAATAAGGGTTTTTCCTTGTTTTTCTTCTGTTATGTAGTCTTTTTAAACAAAAAAGTTTTAAGAAAATTTTTTATGAAAATAAAATCATCCGTAAAAAAAATTTGTGATAATTGTAAGATGGTCAAACGAGGGAGGCATCTTAGGATAATTTGTACCAACCCTAAACATAAACAAAAACAATAATTTATGAGAATCCTAGGAATCACAGTACCAAATGAAAAAAGACTTGAGATTGGCTTGACCTGTCTATATGGTATAGGCATTTCATCTGCTCGAAAAATTTTAGATCAAGTTGGTATTGATCATGGAAAGAAAGCTAAAGACTTAACCTTGGATGAAGAAAATAAAATTCGTCTTTTAATAGAAAAAATTCCAATCGAAGGAAATTTAAAAAGAGAAACAGCTGCGAATATAAAAAGATTGAAAGATATCAAGAGTTATCGTGGAGTTCGTCATATGAAGAGATTGCCAGTTCGTGGACAACGGACAAAGACAAATTCGAGAACTGTGAGAGGCAATGTGAGAAAGACAATGGCCTCCGGTAAGAGAAAGGAAAGTAAGACATAAAAATAAAAGTTGAAAGTTCATAAAGTTATAAAGTTCATAAAAGTAAAAAATGCCAAAAACAAACACCACAACAGAAGAAATAAAAAAAGAAGAAGAGATCACGGAGGAAGTAAAAAAAGCTCCGAGTAAGACACCAAAGAAAAAAATAGTTTCAGGTGTTTTGCATGTTGAAGCAACTTTCAATAATACAAAAGTTCTTTTTTCAGATAAGGTAGGTAATACATTGTTTTGGTCAAGTGCAGGGTCTTTAGGTTTTAGAGGAGCAAAAAAAGGAACTCCATTTGCAGCTTCAAAAGTGGGTGACATAATCGGCGACAAGGCTATAGCCTTAGGAGTAAAAGATGCCGATGTAGTTATCTTGGGAGTTGGTTCTGGTAGAGAGCCTGCAGTCAGAGCTTTTATGGCTCACGGTATTGAAATTACTTCTATCCTGGATGCTACACCAGTTCCGCATAATGGTCCAAAAGCAAAAAAACCACGAAGAGTATAGATAAGTTATAAAGTAAAAAGTTATAAAGTTTATAAAGTAAAATACAAAAATGATAAGCAAACCAAAATTTAAAATTTGTAGAAGATTGGGCCCAGGAGTTTATGACAAATGTCAGACTTCAAAATTTGCTGCAGCTTCTACAAAATTTTTACCAGGAGGAAAGAGACCAAAAGCACCTACTGAATATGGAGCACAATTGATAGAAAAACAAAAAACACGTTTTTCATATGGAATTTCAGAACGCCAACTATCAAATCATGTAAAGAAAGTTTCTCACATTAAAGGAGCTGGGACAGCAGAAAAATTATACGAAAATCTAGAATCTCGTCTTGATAATGTAATTTATAGAATGGGTCTCGGTTCAAGTAGACGTGCTACTAGACAGATGGTTTCTCATGGACACTTTATGGTAAATAATCACAGAGTCACTATTCCTTCTTATGAAGTGAAGATAGGCGATGTAATAAAGATTCGTGAAGGTAGTAAGACAAAGAAAATTTTTGAAAATTTAGTAGACAAGCTCAAAGATTATAACGCTCCAGCTTGGGTAAGTTTTGATTTGAAAAACCAAGAAGGACGTATTTTATCAAAACCAAAGAATATTGAAACCTTTTTAGATCTAAACGCCGTTTTAGAATTTTACAGCCGTTAAATTATTAATTTTTGTTTATTTCCGTCATCGACGGAAAAATATTATCAAAGTTTTAAAATTATAATTATAAAATTATGCCTGAATATAAAATAATTATGCCTTCCAAGCCTAAAGTAGTTGAGGAAAATGGCAATAAAGGAGTATTTGAAATAGATGGCCTATCACCAGGATATGGACATACTTTGGGTAACAGTTTGAGAAGAATAATACTTTCTTCTTTGCCTGGAGCAAGTGTCACCTCTATAAAAATAGATGGTGTGACTCATGAATTTCAAACAATGGATGGTATAAAAGAAGATGTAATTGTAATGATTTTAAATTTGAAGAAGACACGTTTCAAGATGTTGTCAGATGAACCACAGACAGTAACTCTATCCATAAAAGGACCAAAAGATGTTTTAGCGGGAGATATAAAAACTGGTGGACAAGTTGAGATTTTAAATCCTGAATTACATATAGCTGAAGTTACTGGAAAGGTAAACTTGAATATAGAAATGAAGGTTGAGAAAGGTTTGGGTTTTATCGCTAAAGAGGTTTTTCAAAAAGAAAAAGTAGATGTAGGTACTATAGCAGTAGATGCTATCTTTACACCAATTCGTAGAGTGGCTTATGAAGTTGAAAATATGCGTGTCGGGGATAAGACAAATCACAATCGTCTTCGTATGTCTATAGAGACTGATGGTACTCTTACTCCTCGTGAAGCATTGTCTCGTTCTATTGAGATTATGATAAATCAACTAAAAGCGATTGTTGATTTTAAAGAACCAGAAGAAGAGGTAAAAGTAAGTAAAAAAGCTTCTAAAGAAGATGATATAGAAAAAGATGAAAAGAAAAGCGAAGATTTTGCTGATGTATTAAAGACTCGTACTGATACCTTGGATCTTTCTACTAGAACTTTGAATGCTTTGACTTCAGCAAATATCAGGACTCTCGGAGGACTAGCTCGTAAGAAAAGAGAAGATCTACTTGAGCTTGAAGGTATCGGAGAAAAAGGAATTACAGAAATTAAAAAAGTTTTGAATAAGTTTAGTCTTAATTTAAAAGAATAATTTTATGCGACATCACAATAATACAAGAAAATTCGGCAGAGATAAGACACAAAAACGCGCATTATTAAATTCCTTGGCGCTCAATTTGATTGTTCGCGAAAAAATAAAAACAACTGAACCAAAAGCAAAAGAATTACGACCTTTTATTGAAAAACTTATAACTCGTGCAAAGAGTGGAGATGTAGCTACCCGTAGATCCATTATCGCCAAGCTTTCAAGTAGCAGTAAAGGTGTAAAAAAGCTTTTTGAAGTTTTAGCACCAAAATATGCTGATAAGAAAGGTGGGTATACAAGAGTTTTGAAATTAGGAGCCCGAAAGTCGGACGGTGCTAAAATGGCTATTATAGAATTTGTGTAGATTTAATTTTTGAAAAATATGAACACAAAAGCAAAAGATATAAATATTAAAACAATAGATGCCATGGGAAGAACCTTGGGTAGAGTAGCTAGCGAAGTGGCTATGTCACTCATGGGGAAAACAAAACCGACTTTTGAACGTAATAAATATTCTGGTTTTCCAGTTAAGGTTATTAATGCTTCCAAGCTTCGCATTACTGCAAAAAAACTGGATGAAATTTATCATACTAGATATTCAGGTATGAGAGGAGGATTGCGTATTTTGAAAGGCACCGAAACAATGGAGAAAAAGGGCTTGAAAGAATTGGTAAAGCTTGCTACATTTCAGATGTTGCCAGATAATAAATTGCGTAGAACTATGATGAAAAATTTAACAATTGAAGATTAATATGGATAAAGAAAATATAAAAGATAAATATATAGAAGCAGTAGGAAGACGTAAAACTTCTACAGCTAGAGTGCGAATAAAACAGTCAGCGAAGATGCATTTTATTGTGAACGATAAGGAAGCTAAAGAATATTTTAAAACAGAGGTAGAACGTCGATTGATTTTAGATCCGATAATGAAAGGAGTATTAGCAGATGGGACAAAATCTGACTTAAAATGGAGTATAGAAGCTCATGTGTCTGGTGGAGGATTTCATTCTCAAGCGGAAGCAGTCCGTCATGGATTGTCTAGGGCTCTTGTATTGTCTGATGGCACACTAAGAGGTAGTTTGAAAACATTGGGGTATCTAAAACGTGATCCTAGAGCAAAAGAACGAAGAAAATTCGGTCTCAAGAAAGCTCGTAAAGCTCCACAGTGGAGCAAGCGCTAAAAAACAGCCGGCCTGCGCCGGCTTTTTTTATGCTTGCTCGGCCGCAGATATATTGCGAATAGTAATGAGCAAAAGCGAGGCGGGGGCTGCGACCGAGTCTGAGCGACGGCGAAGACGAGAGTTGTGGCCGCAAACGCTAAACTTAAAAATAACTTTAAAATACCCCTTCCTAATAGGGGTATTTTTTGTTAATATGAATATATGAGCGATGAAGAAGTAAAAAAAGAAGATAATATTATTGAGCCAGAACAAAATGATTCTGAGGTTCTTGAGTTTGAATTTAATGATGATGGAGAAGAGGACTTAAAGAAAACTTTAAAGAAATTCAGAGCTGACTTGAAGCAATTAAAGAAAGAAAAGGAAGAATATTTGACCGGTTGGCAGAAAGAACGAGCTGATTTTTTAAATTATCGTAAACAAGAAGATGAAAGAAGAATGATGTTTTCTGAAAGTGTGCAAGAAAGAATTTTAACACGTTTTCTTGGTGTAGTTGATAGTTTTAATATGGCATTTGCAAACAAGGAAGCTTGGATGAAAGTAGATGAAAATTGGCGCAAGGGTGTGGAATATATTTATTCTCAAATGAATACGATTTTTGACGAATACGGTGTAGGGCCTATAGGTGAAGAGGGAGAAGTATTTGACCCAAATATTCATCAATCCGTAGATATAATGGAAACAGATAAAAAAGAATTCGATCACAAAGTAGCGAAAGTAATCCAAAAAGGATACAAACTAGGTGAGCGTGTGATGCGCCCAGCCAGAGTGAATGTATATGAATACAAAGAACCTATAGAATAAATATCAGCTATAGCGTATATGCTTACAGGTACCGGATACCTGTAAGCATTTTTGGGTAGTTAGTATTTTCCAATCACTAAATTACACCCAAATCATATCATATTCTCTTAATGTTTTTAAATAATTCTGTTCTCATTTCGGATACTTTTTTAGCGGCTTCAAAATGATTTTTCGACCTTGATTCTTGT
>Ga0209417_1002763_pt1 | contig 25555 bp, 14 predicted proteins | sample RifGroF2_FD_184002 | JGI IMG/M metagenome (GOLD analysis project Ga0209417, IMG submission 184002) | Groundwater microbial communities from Rifle, Colorado, USA - Groundwater F2 (SPAdes) (version 2) | ecosystem: Environmental > Aquatic > Deep subsurface > Groundwater | place: Rifle, Colorado... | reverse complement strand
CCTGCAGCTCAATTACTGGATGGCTTAAAACATCTTGCAGGGTATTATGATAAGCAAACAGAGCAATTCAGTTTCTAAAACAAAACTCTTTTAAACAAACTAAAATTCATCTTTATTGTTGCCTAAATATTACGCGCGGGTGCCGGAGCGGTCAAACGGGCTAGGCTTAGGACCTAGTAGCTTAGTGCTTACGCAGGTTCAAATCCTGTCCCGCGCATCATACTTCTATTTAGAGTCGCCACCTTGGTCTTCCCTAGCCTTAAGTAGTGTTCGTAGAAATCTCAAACGACATTAATGTTTGGAAAAAGTCTTGATAAAAACAAACACTTTCTTATCCCACTCATCAAGGGTATGTTGATATCCTTCTTTTTTAATCAGAGCCTCAATGACAAAGAATATTTTTTGTTGTGTTTGCAAATCTCCATTTCTAAGGATTCTCTTGACATCATTCTTTAGTTCTCTTCCAGAAAGAGGGATTTTATCTAGTGGATGGTGTTTGAGTTCCCATTCCCAATATTTGTAATAAGGCCTAATTCTCCCTTCATGTAATGCAAACAGAATATTCATCAAATGTTGAATGGACAAAGCTACTTCTAGATGAGCCCCCATATCTTCTCCATCTCTAAAACACTTAACAGATCGGAAAACTGCATTAATGTAAGCACTAATTTCTCTAGAAACAAATTCTTTAATTTGGGGGCTAGGAATTTTACCCTTCTCATCAACAATTGCTTGTATTTCTCCATTGGTTTTATCGATAATAACTTTTACATGTGTAAAATCATATCTATCCCACTCTTCTCCAGAACCCCATTCAGCATATGCTTTTAGCTGACCTAATGAAAATACACCAATATCAAAGTATTTATCTTCAAGATCATCATATTTCCTTTGATAGCTAACAAGAACTTTATTTTTAACTATAATTCTAATATCCCAATCAGAATGAGGAGTAGATCTTTCCTTGCCCCTAGAACCAGTTAGAAAGAATGCAAGAATATTAGCATCATCCTTTGCTTCAGCGAGTAGTCTTTCAAACTTTCTTTCAGAGGAGTCCATTATTTATACCTACCTATTGGGAATATATAAATCTATTTAGTCGTAATCTTAGAATTCCTAAACAGAACGCTTAAATACTATGATTACTATAAATAATAATTATAACAATCGGAGGAAATAACTATGGCAACACTCTCAGTAGCTGTCCCAGACACACTAAAAAAGAAAATGACCCAACTCGAAGAGGTAAATTGGTCTGCTGTCGCAAGACATGCATTTGAACAAAAAGTGAATCAAATAGAATTCCTCAAGTATCTTGCAAAGAAAAGTACTCTTAACGCAAAAGATGCAGAAGAGATAAGCACCAAAATCAGTAAAGGTATGGCGAAGAGAGTTATGGAGAAGGAGTAGATTATTATCCCCATTATAACTTTCTACTATTTATTTGTGGACAATACCAAAGCTTAAACTATTCAACTCTAATTTCAAACCTTTTTTCACAATAGCCCTTGAAGTCTTTTTGATTATAGAAATCAATAGATTGTTAGAATTATTTTATAGAAAGATATTCCAATAAGATTTAACCATTTCATCAGATACATACTGTATTAACAGGTCATAATCCTTAATATTAGCCTCTTTTAGATTTGATTTATCTGCTTTTCTTAATGCTAAAAGATAATTATTTCTTATTTTAGTATGTATAACCATTGGAGGATAATTATTATTCATGAGTATATAATTCAGCAAAATTCTTCCCGTTCTCCCATTTCCATCAAAAAAAGGGTGAATCATCTCGAATTTATGATGAAAAATGGTTGTTAAAACTAATGGGTGTAGTTTATCTTTATTTTTTTCATACCATTTCAATAAAATATCCATATCTGCCTTAATATATGGAAATGGTGTTGCCTTAAAATTGGATTTTATTACTCTTACTTCTTGTGTTCTATAACCAATTCTTTTATCAATATTTGCAACTAATCTTTTATGAATTTCAATGATTAACTCGTGAGTAACTTTTTGTTTAGACTCTTGAAGCCAATTGAATACTTCCTCAGTATTTTTTAAGTCATATATATCTCTTAAAGGCTTGTCTTTAGGGCTTATTCCATTTTGTAACAAATTTCTAGTTTCATTTAATTTGATGGTATTCCCTTCAATGTTTGTTGTATTAAATGCAAATTCTATGATAAAATTTTTGAAAATCTCTTCCTTTGTCAATCCATTATAATGTTTGAACTTTTTGCTGTAATGCAGTTTACAGGCTTCAACCTCTAAGAGTTTGTCTCCTAAATAATCATCAGATTTAATCTTTGATTGTTTAATTTTTTCTAAGTATATGTTTGATTCTAAGAAATTATGGATGGTTTTGTAGGTTTTTCTGATTTGATCATTATATTGTGGTAATTTTGTGAGATTTTTCTGAACTTCTTCTATACTTTCTCCTAGATATGCTAAATCCTTAGCTATTACTTTTGTTCCTTTTCTCTCTGAGGCTCTCAAGTAATAATAGCCTTTATTTCCAATAACTTTTCTATAGATGTAAACCATGTGATTTAATAGTACCCTTGGGTATATAAATCTTACCCTCTACATATAGATTTTAAATTGTAGTGGGTAATTCTCTTCGAAGTATAGAAATCATTATAAACCCTCTCACTCGTAGTATAAATAGTTAGGTAATACTAAGAAAGTCGGCGCTTCTCAATCGAATGATGTTACATATCCCACGCATCCATTCTAATAAAGCTTACCCAGACAAAAAAGCAAAGTATTAAATAATTAAATATTTGTAATGGTAAGATGCACATTGTAAAAAGAAAGAAAGGAAAGCAAGAATATTACTATCTCCAAATTTCTCAGAGGAAAAAAGGAAAAGTCATAAACAAAGAAGTTTATTTAGGAAAAACCATACCAAAAGATATAGAGAAAATAAAAGAGAGCCTAGAACAAGAACAAATAAAAGAACTCTCTCAGAAATTAGAACAAATAAAAGAGAATTTTCAAAGCGAATGGAAAAAATTCCCAAAATTAATACAAGAAAAAGAATTAGCACAACTAGCTATAACATTTACATATAATACGAATGCAATTGAAGGCTCCACAATTACTTTAGAAGAAACAAGAGAAATTATTGAAGAACAAATTGCTCCAAATAAATCACTAAAAGAAATCAAAGAAACAGAAGCACATGCAAAAATATTCCTAGAAATGTTGCAAAAAAAGGAAACAATAACAAATACACTAATTCTATATTGGCACAAAGAAATATTTGGACAAACAAAAGAAGATATCGCAGGAAAATATAGAGATTATTTAGTAAGAGTAGGCAACTACAGAGCACCAGATTGGCAAGAAGTACAAGATCTAATGAATAAGCTTTTAGGAAGAATTAAAGAGGAACAAAATCCAGTAGAGCACGCTGCACGCATACATTATCAATTTGAAAAAATACATCCTTTCGGAGATGGCAATGGCAGAATAGGGAGGCTACTCATTAACTATATTCTTTGGCACAATGGCTATCCCATGCTCATTATAGAATATAAAAAAAGAAAATCCTACTATAAGGCTCTAACTAAAGATGAAGAAGCTTTTGTGAAATATTTTCTTAGAAGATACCTTGCAATACATAAAAAAAGGACTATTTCTTAACTCTCTTCACCACATCTTTCACAGAAAGCATTTCTTCTTTCCCAGAGTCCATATCTTTTAATTTCACTTTTTTCTTCTTCAATTCATCTTCACCTATGAGAAGCACATACGGGATTTTATACGCATTTGCAAAATCCAAACCTTTAGACACACTCTTCGCTGCAAAATACATATCTGTAGCAACACCTTTCTCTCGTAATTCCATAACCACAGGCCACACTTTGTCCAAAGAAAGCCCTATAGGGATCACAAATACTTTCACAACACTTTTCACACGTTGCTTTCTCTTCTCTGCAACTACAGCCATGATACGATCAAGACCAAAAGAGCAACCTACTGCAGGATACTCTTGTGTACTTCCCAATAAACTTCCTATCATTTTATCATATCGCCCACCAGAACCAATTGCACTTGTAACGCTTGTACCAGGGGCATACACTTCAAAAATACTTCCTGTATAATATGCAAGTCCTCGTGCAAGAGAAGGAACAAACAGAACATTCTTCTGTGAACAATAAGAAAGCAACTCCCTCATTTCTACAACACCCTCAGCATCTTTTCCAACAAACGCAGCAATCCCATCAAGAATTTTGGTATTGCTTCCTTGTAAATTCAAAAGCTCAAACAATTTCGCAACTACATCTTTCTTCACACCAAGAGTATAAATTTCTTCTTCAACATCTTTTCGTGACTTCTTATCTAATTTATCAATAGCAAGAATCACAGAACTTCTTTTGTCAAGTGAGATTTGTAAAGTATTCATCATTGCATCAAGAATCTTTCGATTATTGACACGCACTTCCACGTCTAAACCTAAAGCCGCAAATGCTTGAAGAAACAACTGCACACATTCTGCATCAGCAACAATGCTCTTTGTTCCAACAACATCACAATCACACTGCGTAAACTCTCGTAAACGATTAGACCCTACAGGCCCATCTCGAAATACAGACCCAATTTGATAGCGCTTGAAAGGCATCTTCAATTGAGGATTCATTGCAACAAAGCGAGAGAAAGGAACAGTCAAATCATAACGCAAACCTAATTTTCTCTGTCCTTGATCACTCAGCTGAAAAGTTTCTTTGAGAATTTCAGCACCTCCGGTATACTTAGAAGAGAGTGTTTCAAAGAGTTCTAATGTAGGAGTTTGAAGAGGATTAAATCCAAAAAGTTCAAAGTTTTTTTTAAAGATATCTTGAATTTCTTGAAAAAGAATAGCTTCTTCAGGAACAATATCTCGAGTGCCTTTTGCAGTATCTACCATGTGTTCACCTCATTCAAATAAATGGGAGGGTAGGGGGGAATTGAACCCCCATCAAAGGATCCACAGTCCTCTATACTAACCGTTATACGACTACCCTCATTATAAAAATCAAAACTAAGTAATGATTTAAAAATGTTTTCAAAAGCAAGAGAACTAGAAAAATCTAAGATACTATCAATGAATACAATCAACTCGTGCCATTTTACCAAAAAACAAAGTGTTTTAATCTTATATAAAGCTTTGGGTAAGAGCTTTTTCAGAGAGAAAAAACGAAAGCAAACAAACCACAAGATTAATAAAAACAATCCAACACAAAAGAAAGAATGAATAAAAAAGGTGCCTATACAATAAGTATTATTTTTCTCCTATTTCTTTCAGCATGTACAACAATAGAAGTCACTCAAGAGAGCTGCACAGACACGGATGACAAAAACTACAAAACACAGGGAATAGTACAAACTACAGAAGAAACAATAAAGGACTCTTGTGACAGTGATGGAAATCTCAATGAAATATACTGTGAAGGTACAGAATCACAAATAGAAATAAAGAACTGTACAGAACTAGGAGCATATACATGTGTGGAAGGGTATTGTAAAGAAACAAAAGTAATAAGAGAAGAAACTACAGAAGCAGAAACAAAAGTTTTTGTAGCATCATTAGATGATAACTTTTATGGAATCAACGCAAGTTCTGGAGAACAACTCTGGAGCTACAATATTGGAGACACACAATATAGTACTCCTCTAGTTAATAATAACCTTGTATATACTGGCTCCGCAAAAGACTATCTGTATGCATTTCATACAGAAACAGGAAAAGTAGCATGGAAGCATCGTACTGGAGATCTTTATTATAGCCCAATAATAAGTGAAGGAATCTTATACACATCTTCAAGAGATGAACTCGTATTTGCATTTAATGCAGAAACAGGAGACATCATATGGGACTTTAAAACACCAGATGAAAATAATCCAACTCCAACGATTGGAGGGGATAAACTTTTTGTAGGTTCTGATGATAATCAACTCTATGCTTTCAATCTAAACTCTGGAGAGCTTCTCTGGAGATTTACAGCCTTAGAAGACATTCGTTCTTCAGCAGCATACGCAAATAATATTGTCTATGTTGGTTCAAATGATGATAAACTGTACGCTCTCAATGCTGTTACTGGAGCAAAAATATGGGAATTTAAAACAGGTGGGAATATATATTCTACTCCGCTCATAAATGAAAACAAAATATATCTTGCTTCATTAGATAGTACTTTCTATACACTAAATGCAGAAACGGGAGAACTTCTATGGGAGTTTGATACAGAGTCATCAATTTATGCAGAACCAGTTCTAGAAGGAGAGACAGTATACATTGCCTCAAATGATCATAATCTCTATGCAATAAATGCAGAAACGGGAAAAAAGAAATGGACTTTTGTTACAGGAAATACAATTAGTAATAAACCAATTATAGAAAACAACATACTTTATCTTACATCCAATGATGCAAATATATACACAATAAATGCAGAAACAGGAAAACAAATCTGGAAGTATACAACAAAAGCAGGAATCATAGCAAGTCCTACATTGGGAAAAGATACAGTGTATGTTGGATCAAAAGATGATTATCTTTATGCACTCAATAAACTTGATGGAACAATAAAATGGAAATTTAAAACTGCTTCTGATATCTATACAAGTGCAGCTATAGCTTAATACCTATACTGCTTCCACAATTTTCCCCAAGAAGTTTTTTTAAATTTTCGAATTCTCTCACGCCCAATCAGATTATACCAAAGATAATCATGATAAAAAGCAGAGCCAAAAATTGCACCCTTGAATAAACCTGTATGAAAAAGCATAGGCTCAACAAATGATAATGGACCCTTTCTGAGCATTTGATCCCAAAAAATTACAGGGCTTTTATTCGTAGAAAAGTGGAAGTTTACTTGAGAAATATCTTCTCCGGCAATATCTATTTGATCAACATCACCACAGCCAAGTCCTTGGTCATGTGCTATTTTGATAAATTTTATTTTCATTGGATCATATCCCATCATTTTCGCAGAGATGGCATCGATTGCAACTTGATCTCCAGAAGCAAGAATATAGTTTTTTACTTTAGGAATCATCGTCCTTGGTCCAGCACCATCACCTGCAACAGTCCCATCCATTACTGCAAAGATTCCTGGATGAATCTCTTTTTGTATAGAAAGAAGATCTACAAGTACTTGATCGATCCGTGCATGACAATGATGTCTTTTTTTCGTAATCAACCCACCAAAAGCATTCTTGATTGAACCAGTCATCATGGTATGTCCATGAGTATTATGAAGGATTATACCATTCCCAATAAAACTATTTGTTTCCAAAACTGAAAGATCATAAAGATAACTTACTTCAGATGATTTTGAATATATCATTTCAATCTTATCCCAAGCAAAATCTTTAGAAGCTAAAAATTTAATAAAATCAATCTCAGAAGAGTACAATTTCTGTTTATCTTCTTTTTCAAAAAGGGTTATAAAATAAGCTACTGAAAACCGAGAAGGAGTAACTTTTCCAGATTCTATATCACCTACAGTTGAAGCTTTACCTGTCTTTTTCTTACTCAATCCCAAACCCTCTCTAACATGTTTAAACATTTCTCCATCCAAAGGGACATTATCCCAATTTGAAGGAGAATTCCTTTCACCTTTTGCCAAGAAATTTTTTAAACGAACCTTTTTAGAATCTATAAGAAGTGATAACTTCCCACCAAAAATTCTCATATCATCACCACAGACAAGAAGCAAAGAATAAGTCTTATAATCAAAACAACCATTTTGCTTCACGATTTTATTTTTCGTTTCCTTAATAGATGAAATTACACCCAATCTCAGTAAAAGAAGTTGAAGATCAGAAGCTAAATGTTTATTTTTAATTTTAATAGATAAAACACCCCATTTATCTATATGTCCATCACCATCAATAAAACCATTAAAAAATTCAATAATTTCCTCATTTGGACATTTGTATAATATTCGAGGAACGGTTTTAAACTCAGCTCTAAATGGAAATGGGAATCCTATTTGCTCAAGAAAGAGTTTAAGATCTAAAGAAGTAAATATTAGCTGACCATCATTACCCATATAGGATTTAGGGGTTATATTAAACAAACTTTCTGTTATCTGAATAAAATCTTCTTGAATCTTTTTATTTTCATTTGCAAAACTAAACTTATATGATCGACTATTCTCCAAATGAATGTTACCTTCAGCAAGCATATAACCTATCCATCTCCAAAATTGCTTAGTAGTATACATTGGAACCCTAAAATTTCTTCTTTTCTGCCCAAAAAGTGAAACACCATTTTTCTTTAATAATCTGCGAATACTACCTCTTTCACAAGAGTACTCCTGAGCTAAGTTATTAATTTTAGAGCCAGCAACATATTTCTCAATAATCTCTTTTTGAACGTTCCCACTAAAAAGACGAGATTTTGCAAAAGGCACTTCCTTAAGATTTTTTCTATCAGGATTTAAAGAAGGGATCATAAGCTGGGGCAATAGTTGAGACACACCTTGAACCAAAATATTCCTAGAGACTGCTATAAATTCACTAGATTCCAAATCTTGAGCCTGTTTCCATCCTTTAGGAGTTAAAAAAGGGTGTTTGCCAGATACAACGATTTCTCTACCAGTTCGTGTTTTAACAGTATAAAGAATAGTAGGAGCTGGAGTTTTCCAGAACCGAATAGCCTTCCCTAAAGTCAGTTTCCCTATTGAGTTTAATGTAAATAGATTATATTCTGAAGTTGCCACAAAATCTTTATCATCAGTAATTTCTACACTCCCTTTATTATGAATCTCTTCAACCAAATCTTTAATTTTAACTAAAGAACCATCAGCAAGAAATATTTGAGTATCAGGGTGAACACATTTTATCGTAGGAGGATGCACAACATTTTTCCCAATAAAAGTTTCTGGTATCCAATTTCCATCAGGGAAAATTTCATCTAGTGCAAGCATTTCTGCTTTAGGCTTATAAGGAATCCATTTCACTTCAGTGAGAGGCTCATATTTCAACCCATACTTTTTCAAAACAGGCAACCATTTGTTTCCTTTTGCACCTTTCCATACATCTGTCACAACAGTTTCATTCTCCATGGGATATATTCCTTTATAGCCATCTTCTGTCATTGTTTTAAGAATGCCATCTAACTGCCAAGGTTGTGTAGAACATGCAGGATAATACAAACTCCAAGAAAGGTTTAGTTTAAGGATAGTTTCATTTTTTTGGGGAAGAAATTTTTTATAATCCGCAAGCTCCATAACCTTTCTATAATCTTCTAAAACATTTTCTGGTTTTGTCTTAACAACTGCAACAATACTCATAGAAAAGAAAAACCAAGCTATCCTTAATAAAGATATTTGTGCAGAAAATACACAAAAAGCAAACGAAACAGAGTTAATAAGAAAACAAAAAAGACAAAAAAAGCAAAAAATATCCAAAAATCATTTCCAAAAAAAGATCCAACCATTACAGAAACAAGAAAATACACAAGATATCCAAAGAGAAAAAGATACATCACAAAAAATGGAATGAAAAGAAAGTATAAAGGAAAAAAGTTTGTATAAATAACCTTCCATTTCTTCAAAGAGCTATATGCAAATAAAGAAACACAAACATACCATGCATAACTTAAGAAAGAATACACAAAAAGATAAAGAAGAAATAACAACAAAGCTTTCCAACTCATAAAACTATTTGCAAAACTTTCAAAAAGGCTATTCATAGTAAGATAAAAAAATAAAAGTAAAGGAAGTCCAATCAAGAAAGAATACCCATAATAGTCCCATCCTCTCCATTTTTCCCCAATCAAAAAAGATTCACATAAAGAGAGAAGTAAATACACTAAGAAAGGACTCAATATAATAAATAAAAGAAAAGCCTTTACAACAGAACTTTGAAAATCTCCTACAAGGGGATCCAAAGCAAGAAGAGCTTCTGTAGATTGATTTGCTAATCCTGATTCAAGTGATTGAATCTCCGCTTGATATCTATCAACAGAAGAAAAAAAATCTCCTATGTAATCTTTTACAAAAAAACCAAGGGAGAAAAGAAGAAAAAAAAGGAGAAGAGAAACAAAAGAAGATTGTATAAAAGAATATTTTTTCATAATTAATCTCCTAAACTTTCACAGATATGATTCTCCTCATTCTCACAAGAAGAAATACATTCATGATTGGAATAATCCCATAAACCACAAGTACCCCCCTCTGTAGGATCATAATAATTTTGTCCCCTATCTAAAGTATAAGCTTCACTGACAGTGCTAGAACTAGAACAGGAACTTGAAACTTTTAATTCCTTCCACTCAAAATGCCATGCTTCATTAGGAATACGACAAAAACCATTTCCTATCATAAGCTCTGTAAGATATGCTTGACAAAGAGGATCATGTTGAAAGTTACTGCCATCATCATCACACCAAATATCTGCTGCAACGAGGGAAGTATGAGCACAATTATCTACTTCACCATGATCTGCAAGATTTTGTATAATTTTTTCTTTATCATCTTCTATGTCAAACCCATCAATATAAGTTTTAAACTTACCCCCAGTAATATCACAAGTAACAGGATCACAAGAATATCCTCTCTTCGTTAAACAATTGGTATAAAACAACCGTGCTTGCTCTTCAACAGTCCTGCTTGCAGAGCTTACTTTGAGAGCATATCCAGTCTCTTCATATAGTTTTCCTGCAACTTCTTCTAAAGCAACAGCTGCATCCTCAATAAGCAATGATTCATCCACACTTTCAATCTGTAAATAAGGATTCTTATCCACAAGAAGTGCTGCACCAGCAGGAGCACCTTGTTCTTTGTCATATAAATCTCGAAGAGCATCGTAAATACTTTCAACTTCTTCTACATAATCTTCATGACCAGCCCCCCAACCAACATAGCCCCGTATCGCAGCAAGCCAACCAGCATACTCAACACCAGTACTTTCATAGGTCTTTCCATCATTATAAGTCTCATATTTCTTCTTCAATATCTGAGCCCCACATTGAATATTAGATTCTGCTTCATCATCATCATTAAGCTCAGAAGCATCTACTCCACAAACCTCTTCACTTGTAGTTCCACATATTTGCATGAGCCCAACACAATCACTGCTTGATCGCGCTTTTTGTGTACAAGAACTTTCTTGAAGAATAATGGAGAGCACAAGGAAAGGGTCTAAATCATTTGCTTCAGAATAGTCATATATCCATTCAGAATAATCCTCACAATCATCACCACAAGCACAACTTCTACTCCCAAAAGTTGTTTTGTCTTCAGCAATATTTCTCATAAAACGAACAAGTTCATCTTGAGGAAGAGAAAACTCCCCTAATTTTTCATCACTAGGCTTAACTTTTAATACACCATCAAAAGAACAGGCATCATTTTTCCATATACACTTTCCACTGTCTAAAAATTTTCCATAACAAGCACTGCTCTCACATCTATCTCTATCATCCTTCAAAGCTGCACATCGTTCTTGATCATTTTCATAATCATCATCTTTCTGTATATCCTCACAAGCAAAACATTCATCAATAATACTTGTATCAAAATAACAGGCTTTACTAATGCTATGGCATATTTTTTCCTTACAGCCAAATCCACCTAATCCTCCACAATTTTCATGGCAAACTTTTGAAGCATCTTCAAAAGCTCCATCTCCTTCTTCCTCTTCAGCTGCACGAAATCGGAATCTTCTGTTAAACTCACTACCACCCAGTCTTTCAACAGTAAAAGTCACATCAACGACATCATCATTCTGAGTAAATATTATTTGTGTAGAACAAGTATATTCTCCTTCTGCAACAAGATCACAATCTACATCTAATTTTTCAGAACCAACTTCCATAACACCAACAGGCATTTCATTCCCTTGAAGATGAAGAAAAGTAATCTCAAACATACCCTCTCCTTCATCAATCAATTTTCCAGCAGGTATGGCATCATTTTCACCATAAGAACTCAAATCATGCCCATCAAGCTCTGCATCATAATCAATTTCAGTTCTTCCAGTAATAGCACAATTTCCTGCACCACTCCCAATAAGATAATAAATATACCCCAATTCATATTGAGCTATTGCAGCATATTGATAATTTAAAGTTCTATCATAAAGATCCTTCATTTTTCCAGCAAGAGATGCATAGCCAACACAACTAAGATCAGATTTCTTTGTAGCAAGAAGTGTTATATATTCTTTTTCACTCGTTTCTGCATCCATAAGATTTTCAATGCCTTGCTTGAGTATCTGAAAATTCTTTGTTTCAAGATGTTCTTGTACTTTTTCATTTTTCTCTGCATCTTTAATACTATAACTATCTTGATTCAACCAGCATTTTCCTAATTCTCTTCCATCAGTATCTTTTCCGCAGCTCCCTACAGCAATCCAATCTCCCTGCCCACCCTGCCCAATTCCAGGATCTTGTAAAGCACACACTCTTTGTACACCAGTACTCAACTCTCCATAACTATAAGGAAGAACAAGACTTTCTGTACTCCCAAATGTTGCCAAGGAACTTGCTGTAGGCGAAGCAACAGAACTGCTTGGATAACATTCTTTCTCAGTTTGTATATCCCTCTTCACTTCATCAGCAACAAGACTCTCTTTCAAATAATCATAACTAAACGCAGTGCTAACAGTTCCAAAACCACAATGCGTTTCTCCATTCATAATAACACAAACAGTATCCAGTCCTTCAGGAGCAAGACAATCAAGAGTTTTGTCAGTCATACCACCTAACTCTAAAGAAGAGGATACCCCTTCACACTCTTCAGTTGTATAGAAAATTTCCCCAGTTAGAGAATTTTTCAAATACACACTATAAACAACATTTTGAATATTCGGATTAACACCTGCATACAAATGGTAATAGGTTTGGTATGCATTGGTGCCTAAAGAAGGTGCATAAGGCCGCACAGTTAACGTTGCATAAAACTGATTTGGATCTTCTGGTGTTGTTACTTGGTCTAGGAAATCTCCAATCCAAGGTGTTTGTGCATAAATTGCCTGCTGGCAAATAGTCGTCCCAATTTCTTCTAAAGATCGCCCTTTGAATGCTGCAAACGCAGTTGTTGCATATTCTGTAGTAAAATAACTCACAGAGTTTTGTACATTTTGTATATTTTCTTTGAACTGGAAATATTCTCCACCTCCTAAATCCTCTTGACCATAAGCTTTATTCGCAAGGAAATCGAGAAGACCATCTTTATTATTATCAGTAATAGCAGCAACTTCTCGAACAATAAGCTCACACATATACACACTTCTCACTTTATCACAAACACCAACACTTTTCCCTTCATATTTTGCAGTTTCTAAACATTCTACATATCCATCAAGCATAGATTTCCAGAAATGTAAACTTGCAAGGATACCTGTAAAACAAAGAGGGACAGTATCTCCAGAACCCTGTGGAAGAACAACAGATCCAATAATCCCACTTTCTACAACATTATCAACTTGATATCTCCCGCCTAAATTAAATCGTGAAGGTGGGCACATAACAGGGTCACAAGTATTGAAAAGAAGTTTACAATCACCAGGATCCATGACATCAAAACAACTTGCAGTAGCACCATCAAGAACAGTTTTTGATTTTCCATAGCTCACAGTAAAATCATGCCCATCAATAGGGAAAACATCTCCTTCATAATAATTTTGTTTTACCCATTTATTTGCAAAACTAACAAGATCGGTATAACTAGGGCTTGCAGTATCATAATGAAGTTCACTTTCATGTGCAACAAGAATATCATCATTCGTGCAAAGTTGCCCATCATTTCCTACATTCCAATATTGCATAGTTTTAATTTCATTAATGGTGGTATACTCTGTAAATTTAATGAAGTTCCCATTTTTATGAGGTAAACAATAAGGCAAGCCTTTGTATTCTCCAGAACTATAAATTTCTATTTTTGCTCCAACTGCATATTTTTCATTGAGTGTATCACTACTATATGCTGCTTGTCCTACATAAATCGTTGTCCCATCCCAATAATATTTTGCTCCACTAACAGAACTAATTTGTGCTGTACTATCATCAATCTTATCTAAAGTTCTCAAATCATTTTTATACGCTGCACAAAGATTTTGATCAGAACAACCAGTAACATCTTTAGTATTCCCTTCATCGCTATATTCTATTTTTCCGCCTTTATCTTTAATAATATCTTCAAGTAATTTTCTATAATCATTATAACTAAATGCACGAACACTTACTTTCTTTCCCACATTTGATTCAGTTTGGTATACAGTAAACTGTTTATTTGTATCTCCTTTGAAAACTCTCCCCACAGCAACAATTTCAACATTGAGTTTATCTTTACTGAGCGCAGGAAGATTCTTAACAGAAGTATCTGTTTGTAAACCGGAGCCTAAGTTTTCATTATAGACCCTCTCATACACACCAATAGCCATTTGTTTCTGTTCAGCCTCTGAGAGGCTATTTCCATTTTTGACCCCCTGAGAAACACTATTACAAGCGGCTATTTTAGCATCTTGGATTTTTTCATTTTGAGTGCCTACATAAGAATCAAGTTTCTTTTGCACATCTTCTTTTTGTAAATCACTAATATCAGACTCTGATAATTTCTTCAAATAAACATAATCTTTTTTACTTGCATCATCTAAAAAGACTTGACTTCCTAAGAGCTTTTCACATTCTTCATAGTTGGTATATTGACTTGTAAGTTCCTGTATTTCTGGACTAGAACTAATATTATCGCTCTCATCAACACTTTCTAATGCATGTTGTGCTGCATCAATATCAGCGTCTATTGCTCCTGCATTTGCAAGCATACATTCATCATAAGTCTTATATTGCCTTTCAGAATATGCACCTGAACTCTCTTCTTCACAATACGCATTCCATCCACCTTCATTAGTAACTCCATGTATTGCATCATGTCGTGCTTGTGCGCTTGCACTCAAAAAACTACTCTTCAGAGAAACATACGCAAAAACTCCTAAACAAACATAATTCCAAGTTTTGACAATCTTTTCTAAAGTTTCTATAATCTCATCAAGTTTTTCCTGCAACTCTTTTGCTTTTGAGATTTGATCATCAATTTTTGTTGGGTTCAAATCAAAAGCCCTACTCTCAATAGGAATATGCACAGAAAAATTAGAAATAGAACGTAAAGCTTCGCCAGTACCTGGAGTAATAGTTAAGTATGCTTCTTTTTTTGTATCAACACGCTTCACTTGAAAAGAACTCTTTTCAATAATTTCTGCAGCACCATCAAGTTCAATACTTTTAGAAAGGATTTTACTTGAACCAGAAGAATATACTCTTCGTATTTGAACACTATCTTCACTAATACTATAAACATACCAATTATAAGTATTTTTCCCTTCCTGTAATGTTGAAAACAAAGCTTCACCAATATGATAAGTATTCTGTATGCCATCTCTGCTCAAAACAGCAGAGGACTGTTGTTCCTGCCCTAATTCCTGGAGAGAAAGTAATTGAACAGAAATAAATTGCCCATTATCTTCAAGAGCAGCACTTCCTGTAGTAACATCTCCTAATAATTCATTATTTAATCGTTCTATTTCTCCTCGCACTACTGCATCTGCAAGAGGACTTTTTTTATCCACCATTTTTTGATAGCTTTCTAGAATTTTTTCTTTTGCACCTTGTTTTTGTTCTGTACTCAAACTATCCATATCAGCAATTTCTTCATAGGACTGTGCAAGTTTCAAATAAGCTTCATCCACTACAAGTGCCCCTGTTGGTGAATAGACTTCAGTATCATAAGAGCGGATAATTTCTTCAAAATGAGAAACACCCGTGCACAATAAAGCTAATTTCAAAGTATTATCAAGTCTATCTTCATTACTTAAACTTCCTAATTTTTCTTCAAAAGCTTCTTCACCATAAATCTCTGCATTCAAACAAGGATCTTCTGAAGCAAATTTTTTGATTTCTATAACATTATTTTCTGCTACAGCATAATGATAACCAGGAGGAAGAATATTTAGCAAAACTTCTTTCAAGGTAACTCCATTTTGTAAAGTCACCATCTTTGTTTGTGTAAGATCTCCAGCAACATCACTGACATCTAATTTAACCCATTGCCGAAAAACATCTTCAAGGGCATCAAAAGTTGTTGCACGAATTTGTTTAGTATTCGCAGTATAAAAAAAAGCATCTTCTTCTGTGCTAGGTGACTCATAAAATGGTGTATTTAAAATTGCGGATTCCCCTTCACTTAAACCGCCTTGACTCGTAATAATTTTTTTTACATTTCCTTTTGCATCCTTCAAGCTTAAAATATATTCTACACCGCCTCTTCCTTCAATAACAGACATATCTTTGACAGTCCATGTAGAACCTGGATACAATGAAGCTCCTTCAGTAACAACCACTTGTGATTTTGCGCCATTAATCGTCACAGAAACAATCGCACGCTCTTGTGCAGGATCTTTCAAACCATTTAGAGTAATACGAAACTTTGCATTTCCCAAAACTTGCTCATCAGTAAATCCTAAATCAATATAATCAGAAGTTTCACCTTTATCTAAATGTACATCAGCAATTGCTCGAGGAGATCCAATGATTGGCCAGTACATATCTTTATTACTATAGACAGTCAGATCAACACCATTTTCACTAATATCTTTTACACGAACAAGCCCCCTTCCGCCATAAAAAGAATACATAGAACCATAACTATCTAATTTTTCTACCCATGCATCTTCTTCACTATCAATAGGAAGAATAAGTGCACTTTTTGAGAGGCTATACAATCGTTCAGCTTGAGTAAACCAAATCTCCGCACTAAAAGAAAGATTAACTTCTTTAGGAATACAAGCACCAGTTTCACAAGTATAGCCTTCATCACATTCATTATCTGTAGTGCATATTTCAAAAGCATCTGAATCAAATTGTTTGAGTGTAACAGTAAGATATCCTAAAGTATCAGCATCAAATTTATTGGGTTTATACCATTTAGGGTCTCCATCAAGCAATTCTTCTGTCTCAATATTCAATGCTTTAATTCGCATTTTTTCAATTTCAATACCACCATAAACAGGCTCAATATTTGTAGAACTCTGAAAAAGAGTCCCCAAGGTACTCCCAGCTAAAAAAATATACACAGGAACAGATCCATCTTCTAATAAATTAGAAGTTAAAATTGTAGGCTCATACGAACGTACATTAACTGCAATGCTCCCTCCAGTATCTTTTTCATCAAAATCCTCCTCTTTAACAATTTCTGCACCACTAACAAAAGGAAAACTAACAAAAAGGAATACAATAAAAAGAGAAAGTATTTTTTTTCTCATGTTAATTCAGGCTCCTTGTATCCTAATCCACTATCCACATATGCATAAACCTCTTTCAACTCATCAATATTTTCTGGCAATCCTGGAGAGCTCACATAAAAAGTAACGTGGGAAGCACCCTGAAGGTCATAACGATCAAGTTCCCATGTATTATCCACCCCACCTGCAAGAGCATTTTGTAATTCCACTTCACTAATCTCAACATCAGTACAATCAGTATCATCCTCAAATCCAAATAAGCCACCAAGACTCACTTGTGGAACACTTGTACATTTTGTGTAGCTACTTGGATCTAAAGAAACATCAAAAGGTATTTCACTAACTAATTTTCCTTGAATTTGATATGTTCCAGGAAGTAAAAGAATATTCTCACTTTGATAAGGATAGCTTACTGTTCTGCTATACCCAGTATTTTCCTCAGTAAGTGTAACAAAGAGGACTTCATCACTCTTAGGGCTTCTTGTATTTCCTTCTGCATCAACAATGTGAATATCATAACTAAGATTATAATACTTTTCCAGCACAACAGTTACAGAACTGCTCTGAACAGTACTCACAATTTCACTTCCTTTCTGGTAGCCTTCCTTCTCCACACTAACAACAGCATTGACACAAGGAGGAACAGTAAAACTATTTTCCCTTTCAGTATTTCCAAGAGGACATATACTAGTAATACATTGAAAACTCAGTTCTGTATTTTCCAAAGGAAGAAGCCTTCCATCATCTGCAACTTCAACAACATCCACTTCTAAAACAGTTTGAGCATCCTCACAAATAGTATCCTGTACTGGTGTAAGATCTAACAACCCCTGTGTATTCTCTCTTGGCTGATTATTATCTAAAATAACCATACTTGCAAATTGGAAACGATAATCAGAACTCTCATCATACAAACTAATGAGAACAGGGTATTTAATATCATAAATAAAATTATAATTAGTCAAACAAAATAATCCAGAAAGAATACCTGTGACAGGACTTCCACTAAGGGTATCTTCAACAAGAGTACTTCCTTCACTAGGGTATACTTGCATGGAAAAAGGCCAACGTGAAGAGTACATCATATTCACACTTGTACTCTCTGGAGCACTTTCTAACATATTCCACTCAAAATAATCTGTATCACTTTCTGTATGAATCTCATAGTCCGTTCCCCGTACTTTTACTGCAAGAATATTTTCTGCAAGAATATTTTTAAGATTCATTTCTACTTCATCAACATCCCATGTTTTTCTTTCACAATCAAATTCAGTCCAGGAAAGAGGAACTTCATCATAAAGAACAAGAGCATCATAACTCAAATCTTCTAAAACAAAATCTTCATTTTCTTTGTCCATAATTTCTGTTGCTGCATCATACAAACTTCCTAAAGGAACTTCTTCAGAAACATAAAAGGCATCAAAATCAAAAAGAAAATCATCTACTGCAATATGTATAGGATAGTACACAGTGAATAAGACTTCATCTTCAAGAATTTCAACCTGTGTAGAAACAATACCCACCGTAGCATTATAAGAGCTAAATAATCCAAAATTATTTGCACACTGGGCAAGATTGTTATTCATATATCCTGCAAGCTCACCTTCCATGCTTTCTACATTTGGTACCTGCGAACGTTCTATTCCATTTGCAGTTTCATAGAACCAATATGCTGTTTGAAAATCACTTGCAGGAAAAATTTCTAAAGAATTAGAGAAAATATTATGAGACCCTTCACCAATAGGATCCTCAGGTATTCGTATATAACCTCCTTGTTGCCCTAAAAGTGAAACTGCATCTGCTGCAAGATCATCTACACAACTACTAATCTCTTGATGTAATTCTTCTGCTTCTTCTGGGACACTCAAAGAATCTGTACGCTCTCTTTCCCACTGAGAAAGAAAAATCTGATCTCTATAATAATAGACCAAACCCGCAGAACTCACCAGCAAGAACCCTAGGATTATCAGTAATGTAAGCTGCCCTCTTTTATACATACGACGAAAGAAAGCCTTTTTGATTTAAATAGTTTTTCAAAAAAATTTAATTCCAAAAAGCCAAGAAATTCCAAAGTTTTGCAAAGAAATTTTCTTCTATTTCTGGTGCTGAGCTCGTAGCAAACAATTCTTCAGAACTTTGCTCCGGGCTTTTACAAGTTGTATCTGCAGGATAATCTATATTATTATCACCATCATTATCAATTCCATCAGCACATTGAGGATCAGCACTTTCATCAGTATCTAAAGGACTACGACACTCTACATCTCCTCCATCATAATCAACCTTTTCATCACCATCATTATCAACACCATCACTACACGCAACAACTCCTTCAACACAATACATAACACAACTTCCAGTATCACAAACATAAGAGGATGGACAATCACTATTTGCTGTGCAAGTAATGCTTGCAATATCCATACAAGCTCCAGCAGAACATACAAGACCAGAATCTGTACAATCAATAAGAGTTGTTGCAACAACCCCATTACAATAAGAATCATACAAAGTATTTCCATAACAAGCATCTGAAACCACAACCTCTTCACCATTAGTATTATAACCAGTAACTGTTCCAGAAACAGTAATATCAACAGAACTAATTAAATCAGTAACAGTTGATTCTGTATCGCTACAAGAAGCAATTTCTACACAGCTAGAACTTTCACAAATGGAATTATATTTACAATCAGTATAATCATCACAAGAATCTAAACAAAAACCAGTATCACCACAACCAAATCCATCACTACAATCTGAATCACTAGAACAACTGGTAGCATCCTCTTCTTTAGCATCAACAACCCCCTGTAACTCACAAGCTCCCTCAGGGCTACATGCATATCCATCCACACAGACATTATCATTAACACAATTGGAATTACAAATACTATACCATTCTGTAATCGCACAAGTATATGCACCACAATCTTCATCACTATCACAAGAAGTAGTAGCTGCAAAGGAAAAAGAACTTAATAATAAAAAGACAACTGTAAAAATCACAACACTCTTTTTTCTTATCATTATTAATCTCTTAGCCTCACTGACTTATAAATTTTTCTCTAGCGCCCCATTCAAAAGTAAATAACCAAGTAAGTATACGAACAAGAAAATTTCCTTTTTCTTCTTCTACTAATGCAAGAGAAGGCGCACCTAAAGGACCAGCACTGGAGACACAAACATTGCTATCACAAATTTCTCCACTATCACAATGTTCATCTAAACTACATTCTGCACAGTTGCCTACTTCACAAGATTGGCTTGCACATTCACTATTATCTTCACAAGAACTTCCAGCAGCAAGAAGACTTTCTTCTTCCTCTACTGTTTCCTGAGGAACACTTTGTTGACTAGTACTTGTTTCTTCTTCTTCTTCTTCACTTACAGCTTCCTCAACAACTGTTTCTTCACTCCCAGCACTAGCAGATCCTACACAGGCTCCATCTTCACAACTATATCCAGATCCATAGGTAGAACTACAACTTATACCAACACCATCATCCTTATAACGAACATAAGTATATCCATTCACTTCTTTACACACATATTCTATAACAGTATCGGAGCTACCACAAAGATCCACCCTTTGTACATAATGTTTTGTATTATACCAAACACCTGTAGTAGAGCCTAATTCTAAATAATTATCACCATCTGAGTCTTCACAAGTAATACATTCTCCAACTCTTCCATTACCTGCATTATCACTTAAAACACATGCAGCACTAGAATCACAAGCACCATTAGAATCACAAGAAGTATAGCATATATCAGCTTCCTCATCACAAGAATAAGCACCACAATCTTCTGTACAAGTTGCTTCTTCTACACAAACATTGCTATCACAAATTTCTCCACTAGCACAATGCTCATCTAAACTACATTCCACACACTCGCCAACTTCACAAAATTGGCTTGCACATTCACTATTATCCTCGCATGAACTCCCAGTTGCAAGAAGACTTTCTTCTTCTACAACACTTTCCTCTTCACTTACAGTTTCTTCAACAACTGTTTCTTCACTTGCACATTGGGAAGAATATTCAGTATAATAAGATTCTAAACAAATATTTTCTGTAGCACTTTGTGTTGTACTATCTAAAGATCCATAAATCCCCTCTATAAGCTGTGCATATTCTTCATAATGTTGGTATACACAATCAGCAACTGCAATTTTAGTATAAGGGAAAGAAGAATCATATCTTAAATCAAAAAAAGAGGAGGAATAGCTTTCTAAACAAGAAGAAAAGTATTCAGGACTAGAAAAACTAATGAGCCAAGAAAGCTCTCCATAGTGTTCACCTACACAACCAACAGAAGAATCTTGTAATTGTGTAAGACAAGAAGCATCTACAGTAGTATCTAAATTAGGATCAAGAGCAATTTGATATCCATAAACTCTTTCAGAAATATCATTACTATTTAAACAACCAACATCTTCAGTATCAACATCACCATCACCATCATTATCTATGCCATCAACACAAGTATTAGTTGCAGCAAGGCTAAAGGAAAAGGAAAAGAGAAGAACCAACAAAAAAGAGAAGAGTATTTTTCTCATCTTATACACCAATTCCTAAAAATTGTAGGAATGCCTCCCATAATTTTCCAAAAAAACCTTCTTCTTCAACTTCAGGAGCATAAGCAAAACTCGTTGCTTCAGAACTTTCACTCGTATCAGAAGCATCTGTACAATCACTATCATCTAAATCCGCAACGCCATCACCATCATTATCAATACTATCAGAACATTCTGTAGTATAACAAACAAAAGAAATACAAGTTTCATCTCTAGCACAATCAGTATCCTCTTCACAGAGAGTTACATCTGCATAAGGAGCACTTTCTGTTTCTTCAACACAAACATCGCTATCACAAACTTCACCAGAAGCACAGTCACTACTTTCATCACATTCTACACAAAGGAAAGCATCATTGCATTGATTGTTTTCACATTCTGCATCTTCCCCACTATTACAAAAATCCTGCAATTCTATTTCCTCACTATCTACCCAGCCATCACCATCACTATCAATTTCACATATACTCTCAGAAGAATAAGCTGTGCCACTTTCACAAGATACACAAACATCGCTATCACAAACTTCACCAGAAGCACAGTCACTACTTTCATCACATTCTACACAAAGGAAAGCATCATTGCATTGATTGTTTTCACATTCTACATCTTCACCAGAATTACAAAAGTCTTGTAATGCTTTTTCTTCACTATCTACCCAACCATCACTATCACTATCAATTTCACATATTCGTAAGAAATTTGCATCATTACTACAAGAAAGGTTACCAACACATTCCTCATCATCTGTACAAACTTCTCCTTCTTGACAATCACTATCTGCAGAATAATATTCATTCCCTACACCAGAATCAAGAATACTACATGCAACACTAGCAAGTATTTCAGAAGAATCTAAATTTTTACAGCCATAATTTTCAGTAGTCTGAGAAGTACTTGTTACAGTACAAAGAACAGCTCCACAACTATTAGAATCTGTTTCACTACAGTCTTCATAACTTGTAAAAGCTTCTGTACTAACAATATAACATCCACAAACATAGTCTAATGCTTGATCAGCATCAACATCGCAACCACCTGTACTATCAACAGTTCCATCTTCATTATTATCTAAGGTATCAGCACAAAGAGTTTCTACAACAGAACTCGTACCACTTCTTTCATCACTAGAATCATCTTCTAAATTTTCATCATCAGAAGTACCAGAACCACCACTAGAAGAAGAAGAAGAACCACCACTTGAAGAACTACTCTTTTTCTTACATGCTCCATTAGTACAAGCATACCCAGAAGTACAATCAGAATCATTCACACAGCCACAATCCGAAAGACAACTTTCTTCACCAATATCACAAATATCATCTCCACACTGAGGTTCAATACCAGATTCATCATCACTAGAACTGTCTCCAAGAGAAACCTCAGATATATCACTTTCATCCAATGTGTCTTGAGAAACTCCTTCACGCCCTTTTTCACCCTGATCAAAAAGAGCAAATAACCCTAAAACAATAAGGAACAAAAGAAGAATGCCTAAAGGAAGAAGAAACCATTTTTGTTTGTAAAAAGGTTTGCTATCTGTTACAACTGTTTTACCCATAAGCCGAGAAATAGTAAAAGGGTCTATATTACTTTTTAATAAAGCTTCTTGAATTTTATCATCAGGATAACCTTGTGTCCTATATTCAGCAATATGAGCATGCACCTTCTCTTCAACATCAGATTGTAATTCTACCAAACATAATCCCTCTTTTATAATAAAGTAAAACAAACTATATTTATAAAAGTATTGGGAAATAGTGGGCCTGTCAGGATTCGAACCTGAGATCCTCTCCACGTCAAGGAGACGTCATAGCCACTAGACCACAGGCCCATAAAGAAAAAAGAAAAAACCATACTTAAAATAACTTCCTATTCACCTCTCTGTCACAATAACGCGTGATAATTCTTAAGCCTAATTAGGGTGATGAAAAAATTACTTAAATTATGTATCTTATTTTTAAAGAAAGTTATATGTCCTATTCACGAAAAAATAAAAATCGAATAATATTTTGAGAACTTCCTTCAAATAATTCTTTTGTTACTTGCCCTGTTGGCGGTGGTCCTGGTGGTCCATTTTGTTCAATTGATCCAGGTGGAGGTGATCCAATTGGTCCAGGCTGTATTTTATTTTGTTGCAATCCTTCTTGTTGCCTATTTAGTCCTGTTCCTATATTCACACCTTGAGTTTGTAGACGATTTATTTCTGTATTAGGACTAGAACGTGTTCTTTGCCTTTCAGAACCAACATCTTCTCCCATTCTTCTTCCTAAAGAACTTTCATCAGCTGATCTAATCCCACTAACACCTTGTCTTCTTCCTGCAGAAGCTATTTCACCCTGTTGGCCTTGATTCCTTTCTTGAGAAATAATATTTCCTTGAGACCTTTCATCAGCTGGTCTAGCCCCACTAACACCTTGTCTTCTTCCTGCAGAAGCTATTTCACCCTGTTGACCTTGATTCCTTTCTTGAGAAATAATATTTCCTTGAGACCTTTCACCAGTAAAATTTTGTACGAAACCTTGAGAAGCAACTCCTTCACCTGCTTGTATATTTTGTTTTACACCAGGCATTTGCTGAATATTTTCTCCAAGAATTTCCCCTTCTAGTCCAATAATTTCTCCTTCAGGAACTTGTCCAGGCTGATTCAAAAAATTCTCAGGATTATTTTCAAACCCTTCTTGTCCAAATTCCTCTTCAGAAGGAAATTCTCCAAAAAATCCTTCTTCATCTAGGCTTTGCTCTGCTATCAATAATTCTTGAGGAACTTCTAATTCCAATTGACAAGCTCCAACAGTGGAAGAAACATAAATGGCAAGAGAATCTCCCATAAGAAAACGAACACCATTTGTGTCTACTTCGTAACTATATATAATAGTATTACCAAGAGCAAAAATACTCTGTCCATAAGTATTAAGATCAATACTTCCTATATTTTGAGAATCAACAGAAACACTATAAAAAGAAGATCCAGATTTAGGCTGACTTCGTACTCCTTCCTGTCTTTTCCCTTCAGAAGCAATATCTCCTTGTTGCCCTGTATTTCTTTCTTGAGATATTTCCTGTCCCCTATTTTGTAATGATTGATTTTGTCCTTGTCCTTGTTGCCTTTGTCCTTCATCTTGTGGAGGGCGTATTTGTGACACAGATTCTTCTTGAAAAGTATTTTCAGATAGAAAACCCTCTTCAGGTGCAATATTTTGAGGAGCAATATTTTGCAAAGGGCTATCTTCTCTAGAATTCATAGCTTCAACTGCCCTCCCAGTCCCTGCAAAAACATTGAAACCAAAAAGAGAAATAAGATTTTGAATTGCTCTTCCAGTAGGAGCTGAAGCTCCTCTTTCTCCTCTAGAAGACCATTCTCCTTCTTGTCCTCTAGAAACAACTGGCGATTGTTCCGAACTTCCTAATGTGAAAATCACTTCAGTCCCAGAAGAACTTCCTCTGTTTGCATATGCAGAAACAGAATCTCCAGAAACGGAAAATCCTTGAGCATTTCCAGAAATTAAATAAGAAGAGCCAGAAGAATCAACAAAAAGAAGTGATCCATCAGGAGAAGGGCGAACAAGAAAATCACTTACAGCACTTTCTTCTAAGATGTCTGTACAGATATATGTTTCTGCAGGACCATTTTGCTGGGGAATAAACCCATCCGGTGCTTGAACAAGATCTGATCGTAATTGTTGAATATTTCGTGCAAACTCTCCATTTCCTCCAGGAGGAGAA
>Ga0209417_1002759_pt1 | contig 25584 bp, 14 predicted proteins | sample RifGroF2_FD_184002 | JGI IMG/M metagenome (GOLD analysis project Ga0209417, IMG submission 184002) | Groundwater microbial communities from Rifle, Colorado, USA - Groundwater F2 (SPAdes) (version 2) | ecosystem: Environmental > Aquatic > Deep subsurface > Groundwater | place: Rifle, Colorado... | reverse complement strand
TAAATAACGAGATACAGTGCAAAGAAGAAGAAATAACCCTTTACCCCAACCCTGCCAAAGAACGTGTTTTTATAAAAACAGAAAAGAGCAAACCGATAGAAATGTTTGTATATAACATGCAAGGCTGCCTTTTGCACAAGCAAACCTTTTCAAAAAGCACAAACATAGAAATCAAAAATTGGACTGCCGGGGTATATTATGTAAAGCTTATTACAGAAAATGGTATCTTTGTGAGAAAGTTTGTAAAGGAGGAGTGAAATGTAAATTAATATGCCATTGCTTTTACAGGCACATCCCGAAACCCTATAAGCTAACACACAAAGTCAGGTTTCGGGAAGAGCCTGTAAACCCAACATTTTTAAAATTTTTCTTCCACGCTTTTAAAGAGTGAAAATGAAATTAAAATATTGTGTCTAACGTAGACACGCTAAGCCCTTCAGGCTATACGCACAAAATTTAATGAGTGTTAGCGGCACTGTGCCAGCGCAGATACCGATAATCAGAATAAGGTGCTTTTCGGAGTGGTTTCAAATATTAAAAACAATTCCGGAGTAAAACAGGAAACCTCTTCCTAAAATCAAAGAACCTCAATTAATTACAAATATTTTTTACTTTTTTTTTACATTTTTAATAAAAATTATTTATCTAATTTATATTTTTTTAATTTTGCTTGTTTGTAAAGCATTTGAAAAAATGAAAACACTTCAAAAATTATATTTCCTGATTTGCCTGACATTCCTGTTTGGAACACAGCAGACATTAATGGCCGAAGATCATACCCAGGCAAATGATAGTGCCGCTACAGAGAAGCACGCGACACATGATGAAAAATTCAAACCCGGTCCTTTTATTATCAATCACATTCTTGACGATCATTTCTGGCATATCGGACAAGCGGGAAACATTCATCTCTCCATTCCTCTGCCCGTTATTATCTACAGCCGCGGTACACGCAATCCCGGTCTTCATGTTTTCATGTCCTCAAAATTTCATCACGGACACGACGCGTATAATGGATTTAAACTTATTGTGGAAGAAGGAAGCAAACACAAAGGCAAAATCGTGGAAGTAGATGAAAGTGGAATTATTGATGAAAGCGTAAGCCAACCGCTCGATTTCTCCATTACAAAAAATGTTCTCGAATTGTTCATCAGTGTTTTTGTTCTTTGCTGGCTCTTTATTTCGGTTGCAAAATCCTACAAAAGAAGAGAGGGAAAAGCGCCGAAAGGAATGCAGTCTGTGGTGGAGCCTCTGATAATTTTCATCCGCGATGATGTTGCCAAAGCCTCTATTGGTCACAGATATGAAAAATATGTACCTTATTTACTCACTATTTTCTTCTTCATATTTTTTAATAATCTTCTGGGACTTATTCCTATCTTCCCGGGAGGCGCAAATCTTACGGGAAACATTGCCGTTACGATGACGTTGGCTTTGTTCACTTTTGTAATCACAACATTCAGCTCTAATAAGGGATACTGGGTTCACATTGTTAATGCTCCCGGCGTTCCCTGGTGGCTGAAATTTCCGATTCCACTGATGCCTGTGGTTGAATTGATGGGCGTTATTACAAAGCCAGTGGTTCTTATGATTCGTCTCTTTGCAAACATCACCGCAGGGCATATCATTGCTCTCGGTTTTTTTAGTCTGATTTTTATTTTTGGTGCTATGAATATGTGGGCAGGATATGGCTTTTCAGTTGTATCGGTCGCTTTCACTGTTTTCATGACCTTGCTTGAATTACTGGTTGCATTCATTCAGGCTTATGTATTTACACTATTGTCTGCCTTGTATTTTGGCATGGCACGTGTAGAAGATCATCATTAATATAATGGTAATTTTTTTGGTGATTGAGCTTTAGGTTGCTGAGCAGAGCCGAAGCATCGAAATTACCATTAAAAAAGTTTTTTATTAATTTAATATATATAGTTTATGACAATGTTAATGGTTTTATTACAGGCAGTACAGGAGCTTGCTCCTTTTGCAAAGATGGGCGCCGGTATTGGTGCTGGTCTTGCTGTGGTAGGTGCTGGTATTGGTATCGGTCAAATTGGTAAGGGCGCTTTGGAATCCATCGCACGCCAACCCGAGGCGATTGGCGACATCCGCTCCAACATGATCATTGCAGCAGCGCTTGTTGAAGGAGTTGCTTTCTTCGCAATTGTAGTCTGTTTGCTTATTCTTTTCATCTAAGAAAAGATTTTTTCCCTCCTGCAAAAACGGTTGGTTGCGCAGGAGGATTTTTTGAATTTTAACGTGCATTTCGAGAGCCTCAATGCACAACAAGAATAATAAAACATAAATAAATTATTATGGAACTTGTAACCCCGGGACTAGGACTTGTTTTTTGGATGCTTTTATCCTTCAGTATCCTTCTTTTCATTTTGAAAAAATTTGCATGGAAACCCATTCTTCAAATGCTGAAAGAAAGGGAAACTTCTATTGAAAAAGCGCTTCAATCTGCCGAAAGAGCGAAAGAAGAAATGATGCGCCTGCAGGCAGACAATGAAAAAATTATTCAGGAAGCAAAACTTGAACGTGATAAATTAATCCGTGAAGCGCGCGAAATAAAAGAAAAAATTGTAAGCGATGCTAAAACAGAAGCTCAAGCAGAAGCACAGAAACTTCTCGAAAATGCACGTCACACAATTCAACAGGAAAAACATGCAGCTATCAATGAAATTAAAAATCAGGTAGCAGAAATTTCCGTTCAGATTGCAGAAAAAATTCTTCGTAAAGAATTGGCTGCTGAAAATAAACAAAAAGAGTTTATGAACGACCTGCTTAAAGATGTAAAACTAAATTAGTGTTACAATTTTTGATATTGTAAAAAACAAAAAAAAATGAGTCATAGCAGAATACCCGTCAGATACGCTAAAGCATTTTTTTCTCTGGGACAAGAAAAAAATCTGCTCGACATTTTCCGGAAAGATATGGAAACCATTGCGCAAACATGCTGTATAAAAGAATTCAAATACATGCTCGACAGCCCGATTCTTTCCACCTCTGAAAAAAATAAAGCATTCACAAAAATATTTTCTGAATCAGTAAGCCAGAATACTATTGCGTTTCTGACTCTTCTTATTAAGAAAAAACGCGAAACCTTTCTTCCGGATGTAGCAAGAGATTTCATTGACCTTTATAAAAAACATAAAGGAATCAAATCGGTTCTGTTTACAAGCGCTTTTCCTATTGATGCTTCTATACGGGAACAAATAACTAAAACGGTTAAAGAAACACACGATTCAAAAATTGAATTACACGAAAATGTAAATAATGAAATTATTGGCGGCTTTATCCTTAAAGTTGACGACCAGCAATGGGATGCAAGCGTTTCCAAAAAACTGAAACAAGCAGAAAGAGAATTAAAACAAAAATAAAATACAATAAAACATAATAATATGGCTGAAATTAAACCTGCAGAGGTTTCTGAAATTTTAAAAAAACAATTAGATGGATTTAAAAGCGAAACCGAACTCGAAGAAGTAGGTATCGTGCTTCAGGTAGGAGACGGAATAGCCAGAATTTACGGGCTTTCCAATGTGCAGTCCAATGAAATGATTGAGTTTGACTCAGGCATTAAAGGTATTGTATTGAACCTCGAAGAAGACAATGTCGGAGCCGTAATCCTTGGGGCAACAGAAGAAATCAAGGAAGGCGATACCGTGAAAAGGACAAAACTTATTGCTAGCATAAAAGCAGGTTATGGTGTTCTTGGCCGCGTTATCAATACAATCGGAGAACCTATTGATGGTAAAGGTCCTATTACGGGAGACCTGTATGAAATGCCTCTCGAAAGAAAAGCTCCGGGCGTTATTTTCCGCCAACCTGTTACGGAACCTTTACAAACGGGACTCAAGCCTATTGATGCCATGATCCCTATCGGCAGAGGGCAACGTGAGCTTATTATCGGCGACAGGCAAACAGGAAAAACTTCTATTGCTATTGATACAATAATCAACCAGAAAGAATTTTACGATCGTGGGGAAACTGTTTATTGCATTTATGTAGCAATAGGTCAGAAGGGCTCTACTGTAGCGCAGATCTATAAAACGCTGGAATCTTTTGGCGCAATGAATTATACAGTGATTGTTGCTGCAACAGCCGCAGACCCGGCAGCACTTCAATTTTACGCTCCCTTTGCCGGATGTGCTATTGGAGAATTTTTCCGCGACACTGGAAAACCTGCTTTGATAATTTATGACGACTTATCAAAACAAGCTGTTTCTTACAGAGAAGTGTCTTTGTTGCTCCGCAGACCTCCGGGACGTGAAGCATATCCGGGAGACGTTTTCTATCTGCACTCTCGCTTACTGGAAAGAGCGGCAAAAGTTATCAACTCCAATGAAATAGCTGCGACCATGAACGATCTTCCTGCATCTATCAAGCACCTTGTTAAAGGAGGCGGATCATTGACTGCACTACCAATTATAGAAACACAGGCCGGAGACGTTTCTGCATACATCCCAACGAACGTGATTTCTATTACAGACGGACAAATTTTCCTTGAATCATCATTATTTCTTTCAGGTGTTCGCCCGGCTATCAATGTTGGGATTTCTGTTTCCCGCGTTGGAGGAAATGCTCAAATCAAATCCATGAAAAAAGTAGCTGGTACATTAAAACTTGATCAGGCGCAGTTCAGAGAACTGGAAGCTTTCTCTAAATTCGGATCTGACCTTGATGTTGCTACAAAAAATGTTATTGAAAAAGGTGCAAGAAATGTTGAAATTCTTAAACAGGGATTAAACCAACCTATGCCTGTGGGAAAACAAATTGCTATTATCTACTGCGGAACCAAAGGTCTTATCATGAATGTTCCTACCAAACGCATACGTGAATTTGAAACAGAATTCCTCGGTTATATGGATGCAAAACATAAAGACATTATTGATGCGCTTGCTGCCGGAAAACTTGATGACAACATTACAGGTACACTTGAAAAAGTTGCTAAAGAAATTGCTTCCAAATATTAATATAGATGGATTGTGGTTTGTGGATAATTTAAATAAAGTCAGCAGTCAAAATAGTCGGCAGTCGAAAGAGTCGGCAGTCAAACATACTGTAGACTGTAGACTGTAGACTGTAGACTGTAGACTGTAGACTAATCAATAAAAAAACTTTTTTCATTCCAGATTTTGATATAATTACACAATGGGAAATTTAAAAGAAACACGCGTAAGAATTGCCTCTGTAACATCTACAAGACAAATTACAAGTGCGATGAAAATGGTTTCGGCAGCGAAACTGCGAAAGGCGCAGGATACAATCGTGCAGATTCGTCCTTATGCTACAAAACTTGTTGAAATTCTTGTGAATTTGAGCAGCAGCATGGATACTTCTGAAGATAATCCTTATGCAAAACAAAGACCCGCAGATAATGTTCTCATTATTTTAATTACATCGAACAGAGGATTGTGCGGAGCCTTTAATTCAAATGCTATTAAAAGGGCTGTATCAATTGCGCAAAATGAATATGCAACACAATTAAAAAATGGAAAACTTGGCTTTATTGCTATTGGAAAAGTGGGTCATAATTTTTTGAAAAGCAGAAAATACAACATTGTAAGCAGTCATAACGACCTTTTTGATAAACTCAGCTTTAAAAATACATCTTCCGTTGCCGAAATTATCATGCAGGCTTTTGTTAAAGGAAATTATGACCGGATTGAGATTGTTTACAATCAGTTTAAAAATGCCGGAACTCAAATTCTCACGAATGAACAATATCTTCCTGTTAAAATTGAAACAGATGCTAAAAGAAAAGTTGCAGATTATATCTTTGAACCGTCTAAAGAATACATTGTAAAAGACCTCATCCCAAAATCATTAAAAATTCAGTTTTACAAAGCAATTATTGATTCAAATGCAGCAGAGCATGGCGCACGTATGACAGCTATGCATAAAGCAACAGATAATGCAACGGATATGATTCACCAGTTAAAACTCATGTATAACAAAGAACGTCAGGCTTCCATTACCAAAGAAATTCTTGAAATTGTAGGCGGCGCAGAAGCTTTGAAGGGATAAAGAAAATTATTTTAACAATAACCTGTTAGGTCTCCACCCTGCAACATCAGAGGCTTAACAGGTTTTTTTATTTATTATCTTGGCAAAAATTTTAGGAATATCTGCTTTCTATCACGACTCGGCTGCTGCATTAATAGATGACGGTAACATAATTGCTGCTGCGCAGGAAGAAAGATTTACTCGAAAAAAACATACTGCAGATTTTCCTGTTAATGCAATAAAATATTGTCTGAAAGAAGCAGGTTTGAGTTTGAAAAATTTAGATGCTGTCATTTTTTATGAAAAGCCCTTTCTGAAATTCGAACGCTTGCTTGAAACCTATTATGCATTCTCGCCAAAAGGAATTGCTTCTTTTCTGAAATCAATGCCGATATGGATTCACGAAAAATTATTTCTAAAAAATAAAATCTATAAGGGGCTGAAAGAAATTCATTCCTTTAAAAAAACCGATTTCAAATTGCTCTTTTCGGAACATCACCTTTCCCACGCTGCCAGTGCATTCTACCCATCTTCTTTTGAAAATGCAGCCATACTTACTATTGATGGAGCCGGCGAATGGAGTACTGCTTCAATAGGAATTGGAAATGAAAACAAAATACAAATCATCAAAGAAATTCATTTCCCGCATTCTCTTGGTTTGCTTTACAGTGCTTTTACCTACTTTCTGGGATTCTCTGTCAACTCCGGCGAATATAAAGTTATGGGGTTGGCTCCTTATGGAAATATTGATTCTGCAGATCTTGCCCGGTATGTAAAAATCATTAAAACAAAAATTATTTCTATTAATGAAGATGGCTCTGTATGGTTGAATCAGGAATTTTTCAATTATGCAACAGGTTTGCGTATGATCCATGAAAAAAAATGGAAAGCATTATTCGGGTTTCAAAAAAGAAAGCCTGATGATGCGCTGCTACAGTGCCACTGCGACCTTGCCCTTGCAATTCAGAAAGTAACAGAAGACATTGTTGTAAAATTAGCGAACGAAGCAAAAAAAATAACAGGCTCGGAAAACCTTTGTATGGCTGGTGGTGTTACATTGAATTGTGTCGCAAATGAAAAAATTCAAAAAGAAAATATTTTTAAAAATATTTTTGTTCAACCGGCAGCAGGAGATGCAGGTGGAGCTCTGGGAGCGGCATTGGCAGCATATCATCTGTATTTTGAAAAGGAAAGAACAACAAATGAATTTCCTGATAAAATGAAAGGCGCATTTTTAGGTCCTGAATATTCCGATGAAGAAGTTGAATTCATAAGTAAAAGAACAGGAGCGACTTTCAGAAAATTTAATTTGTTTGATGATGTGTGTAATTCTGTTGCAACTTTGCTGGCCGAAGGAAATGTCGTAGGTTGGTTTCAGGGAAGAATGGAATTCGGACCACGCGCTTTGGGCAACAGAAGCATTCTTGGCGATGCGAGAAATCCCGAAATACAAAAAAAACTTAATCTTAAAATTAAATACCGTGAGGGATTCAGACCTTTTGCGCCTGCTGTTCTCGAAGAAGATGTTTCCTTGTATTTTGAAACAGAAATCGCATCTCCTTACATGCTCTTTACTGCTCCTGTTAAAAAGGAACGAAGAAAAATATTACCTGAAAATTATAACCGGCTCTCTATTAATGAAAGGCTTTATATTACACGCAGCGATATTCCTGCAGTAACACATCTTGACTTTTCAGCAAGACTTCAAACTGTGAATAAAAATACGCATCCCAAATTCTGGGAGCTGTTGAATAGTTTTAAAAAAATAACGGGTTACGGAATAGTCGTCAATACAAGTTTTAATGTGCGCGGAGAGCCTATAGTTTGCACCCCTGAAGATGCCTACCGATGCTTTATGAGCACAGAAATGGATTACCTCGTAATTAATAATTTTGTATTTTGCAAAACAGAACAACCCGACTGGCAAAACAAAGAAAAATGGAGTGTACATTTTAAACCGGATTAGATATTAAAAAATATTACAGATTGAATAGAAGTACTTATAAAGGAAAAGACAAAATTTGAAACCAAAGTTTAACTTTTGTCTTCCGACTTTTAACTTTTGACTTATGACTTAAAAAATGAACCACTTTTTCTACAATTACGGCTTTTCAATACTACTGTTTTGTGCAGTAGCTTGTTTGCTATTTGCAGGGGTTAAACTAAAAAAACATTTTCTCAAATATATCTTATTTAACCTGTCTGCCGTATTGCTCGCTCTGTTTCTTTACGAAATATATTCTTATGCAAAAGACACTCATAATTTCAGAGCAACTGAATATTTAGGAACTTATGTAAAAAACCATGATGTTTCAGGATATAAGCCCATAGTGGGTTATGGACCGAGGTCAGATACAAATTTTCAGGTAAGTTCCATTAAAAAATTAAATGATTCAGTAATTTTTGATGTAATTTTTTCTTTTAAAAACGGTCTGCGCTTCACACCTGAAGTGAATGATACATCGCAAGAGGATTTTATTTTTCTGGGCTGTTCTCATGTGTTTGGAGATGGGTTGAACGACAACCAAACTTTGCCTCACTTTTTCAATCAATTTACAGAAAAAAAATACACTGTTGTTAATTGGGCATTTAATGGCTACGGACCACATCATACACTAAAAATTGTTGAAGACATTTTGCTGAAAGATCAAAAATTTCTTTCTAAGAAAAAGAAAACAATTTTTTACACTTTCATTGCATCGCATTTTATTCGGGCAAGCGGAAAAGTACCCTGGGACACAGATGGCCCCTGGTACGAGGTTGAGAATGATTCGCTTGCTTTTAAAGGATCTTTTGCGGAAAAAAACACACCTGATAATTTTTTGAGTTTGCGGTGGAATATTATCTGGAAAAACTCTAATCTTTATAAATCTTTTTTTACTCCAAAAACTCAAGAAAAAGATGTTATTCTAACTATCAAACTTATCCAAAAAACGCATGAATTACTTAAAAAAAACAATATTAATTTTTATGTTTTAATTACCAATTCTGTTAATGATTCAACTTTTGTTGCTAATTTTACAAACAGTTTAAAAGATTCAAATATTTCATATTTTTTATTAGACTCCATTATTCCGGATATTGAAAAAAATCACGATTTATATTTCATAAAAGGAGATGGACACCCAAACGAATATCACAATAAAAAACTTGCTGAATTTCTTGCAAAACAAATAACAAAATGATAGATTTTCTGAATGACATCTGGCAATATATGCGCGAACGAAAAAAATTCTGGCTGGCTCCAATTATTGTATTATTGCTGCTTTTGGGAATTTTAATTGTGTTTGGAGGAGGCAGTCCAGTAGCTCCTTTTATTTATTCATTGTTTTAAAAAAATGAAAAATAAGTCAACAAAAACAATCCTCACGCTTACTCTTGCTCTCGCAGTTGTTTATTATTTTACAAGCTGGCAGTGGGCTTTCGCTGCATGCTTTTGTTTTGGGTTTATTGGTCTTTTCTCTGATTTTCTGAGTCAGAAAATTCATTGGGCATGGATGAGATTAGCGCATATAATGGGCTTTGTAAGCAGTAATGTTCTTTTAAGTTTATTTTTTTACCTAATTGTTTTTCCTGTTTCTGCTTTATCTAAATTATTCCGAAAAAAAGATTTATTAAAACTTAAAAATAATTCAGAAAGCACTTTCACTAATTATGATAAAACATTTACAAAAGTCTTTTTTGAAAAACCATGGTAAATAAAGAGTAACCGAAATAATGTTTGTCTTAATTCTGTTATTAATATTTTCACATCAATAAAAACATATTAAATGTCTGCCCACACTTCTCTAAAACCTGTAATATTCGCACTTGGAGCGAATCTTGTAATTGCCACTATAAAATTTATTGTTGCCTTTATTACCCGCAGCTCCGCTATGCTTGCAGAAGCTATTCACTCTGTAGCAGACTGTACCAATCAAATTTTTCTTCTAATCGGACACAAACGCTCATTAAAACCAGCAAACGAACATCACCCTTTTGGGTACGGTAAAGAAGAATATTTCTGGTCGCTGATGGTAGCTGTGCTTTTGTTTTTTGTTGGAGCTCTTTTTTCAATCTATGAAGGAGTACATAAAATGATGCATCCACAGGAACTACATTCTGTTCATTGGGCGTTCATAGTGCTTGGTATATCTATTATCCTTGAAGCAAAATCATTCCATGTTGCCTTTTCTCACTTTAAAAAATCAAATGCAAACAAAAAACTTTTGCGCTCACTGAAGGAAACTTCAGATACCAGTACTCTGGTTATTTTGCTTGAAGATTTTGGAGCGTTAGCTGGTCTTGTGATTGTTTTGTTGTCAACTTTTTTCGCATGGCTTATCAGCCCTATATTCGATGCTATTGGAAGTGTTATGGTAGGATTGCTTTTAGTTTCTATTTCTTTTTTTCTTGCCTTTGAATTAAGAAAACTTATTACCGGTGAAAGTATTAATAGAGAAGCGTGTTCCGAAATAAAAAATATTGTAGAAAAAAGTTTCTTGATAAAACGCATCAACAATATCAAAACAATGCACATCGGAAAAGAAAAATTTATTTTACTGATTTCTGCCGATGTAAAAGAAGATGCCCTTGGGTATGATATTGAAGATCATTTTGAAAAAATAAAAACACAAATTCGGGAAAAATATCCCAACGCTGAATATATTTATATTGAAGCTAAAGACGCTGTACGGAACCAAAAAGAGTAGATAGTGTCAGCAAAAAAACGCCAATCATTCGCACTAGATAGCTCAAAAACTCACATAGTGTTTGAGGAGGAAGCGGATAAGGCAGATAATGCATTTTTAAAAATTTACAGAAGAAAATTGAGTTTACTTTTTTAAAATTAATATGTATATTTGCAGGGAAAATGACATAAAAATATTATTAATTTAACTTATAATCCTATGAAAAGTTTAGTTTATGTGCTTCTTGCGATGTTTTTATTTTTTGGAGGTTCTGCAATGGCCCAAAAAAATAAAAATGACAGCGCTTTTGTTAAAATTATCTTTAACGGTAATTTTAAATTTTTCAAAAAACGTATTGTTGATACAACCGTCTTTATGAGAAAAGACAATAAACTATTCATCCAAAGAAACGGTGAATGGATTGACACTTTGTATTTCAATAAAAAGGTTAAAGAGATGACGGAGGGGAAGGATAAAGAAAACATTAAAATGGTTAAGACGATTGACTCTGCAACCGGAAAAGTTATTGAGGTTCCTGTTATTATACCAAAATACAGGTTTTCAGGTCACTGGACTGGAGTTGAATTCGGACTTAATACTTTCATGAATTCCGCGGGGAAACTTCAGCTTCCGGACACAGCAAAACTGATGGAACTCAATACTGGAAAATCATGGGCATTTCATTGGAATATTCTTCAGGTAAGCCCAAGAATTTATAAAAACAAAGTGGGTCTTGTAACAGGGCTTGGATGGAATTTCAATAATTACAATTTTGAAAATCAGGTTGTGTTAAATCATGATACATCTTTTATTCGTTTAATGGAAGATCCAACGCTTAACAGCTATAAGAAAAATAAATTATCTGTAAGTTATCTTACGATTCCTTTATTAATAGAAGTGAAACCTTCACGCCACTTTTTCTTTGCTATCGGTGCTATTGGAAGTCTGAAGCTTTATTCAAGACAAAAAATTACGTATTCAAATAATCGTGTAGGGATAGACAAAAACGATTTCTATATTAATCCGTTGAAGCTTGATATTACTGCGCGTTTAGGTACAAACCTTTTTACCATGTTTATGAATTATAGCATGACCCCGTTATTTGAAAAGAATAAGGGATCTGAAATTATACCATTGACAGTAGGTTTGGGTATTAATTTTTAAATTTATCCTGAAAGGGCTTGAAGTCATCAGAAAAAAAGTTGTAAAAAGCCGGAGTAATTTCCGGCTTTTTTTGTATCTTATAAATTCAATTCCTAATATTTATTAGTTTTTTTGTTATTAAATATTATAAAATATTTTTTGAATATTTTATATTTTTGAATTGTCATTGGAAATATTTTTTTTATCTTAAATGATTACCTGAATCCAATTTTTTTATTAATCATAAATTTATCACTATGAAAAAATCTACCATGCTTATGCTATTTTTGTTTATTTCTGTGATGGGTTTCTCTCAATCTATAGCCCCATACAGTCAGGAATTTAACAAATATCTAAATGAGAAAAATAGTGGAACACATCAGTTAATTACCACAGACGGTCATGGACTTGGAGGTATTCCGCTTCCCTATGAAGTGTATTTTGACAACATGCTTCAAAAAGATGTGCAAACTTTTGATCCCGTATATGATTTGCGTACTACTAATTTTCTTACGCCAATAAAAAATCAGGGCTCATGCGGTTCCTGCTGGGCACACGCTTCAATGGCGGCGGTTGAATCAAAATGGAAAAAACTTGGCTTAACTGATTTTGACTTGTCTGAAAATAATGTAATCAATTGCCATGGGTTTTACAATGGAGCATGCGATGGGGGTAATTATTCAATGTCTGCAGCATATTTTACTCGTGGATCCGGACCAATTTCAGAAACAAGTGACCCGTATAACATCACACCCACAGGTTGTACTAACGGACTCAGCTTAGTAGCAAATATTTTGGAATCAAAGATTATTCCGAACACCATGAATGATATCAAGCAAGCCGTTTTAGATCACGGAGCAGTTTATACGAATATGAGATGGGATGATGCTTCATACAATTCTGGAAATGCCACATTTTATTATAATGGTACTGATGGAATGAACCACCTTGTCAACATTGTTGGATGGGATGATACTAAAGTTACCGCAGGTGGCACCGGAGCCTGGATTGTAAGAAATTCATGGGGAACAGGCTGGGGTGATAATGGATATTTTTATATATCTTACAATGATGTAATAGTTGGAACTCAAAATGCTGTTTGGCCCACATATAAAAATACTATTGCTAATTCAGTTGTATACTATTATGACAAGTTAGGAAAACAGGGTGGTTACGGATGGGGCGACGGAACTGATTACGGGCTGGTAAAATATACAGCAACTGCAAATCATCAGTTGTTGCGTTTGGGTACTTATGTGGTTGCAGCCAATACAACGGTAAATTTTGAAGTGTATTCCGGTTTTGACGGAAACAATTTAACAGGCTTACTAGGCACGATCACGGATCAGGTATGCGATCTTCCCGGATACTACACTTATGACCTGGCAACGCCCATAAACATTACAAATGGCAATGATTTTTACATTAAAGTAAAATACAGTTGTGCCGGGATTACTTACATTATTCCAATTGAACAATTCTCCACCGATTGGGCCAACCCTGTTATTGAAACAGGAAAGTGCTGGGCAAGCAATAGTGGAATTACTTCGTGGACTGCCCTTGGTCAGGGAACAGGAAACCTGATGGATTTATGTATAAAAGTTTATGCTAAACCGACTCCTACCGGAACCCTCAACTGTGCGAATGCTGTTGCACTGGTTTGCGGTCAGGTTTATAATGGAACAACAATCGGTGGAAATTCAAATGTGGTGCAGTATAATGGTTATCCTTATACAAACCACCTCACGGGACCGGAAATAGTGCATACAGTAACCACAACAGCAGTGGGCGATATCACGGCTACATTAACAAATCTCGGTGGGCAGGATCTTGATATTTTCCTTCTGGGAAGTTGTAGTGAACAGGAATGTTTTACATGGAATGATAACGGATTAACCTATCCGAACGCACCGGCAGGCACTTATTATATTGTGGTTGACGGATATGATGGCGCACAGGGTACTTACACACTAACCTTAAACTGCACCGGCATGGGAGTACCTACAGCCAATTTCTCTGCAAATCCGGTCACGCTTAACCAGGGAGCAACAGTAACATTTACTGATCTTTCAACTGGAACTCCCACTGAATGGCAGTGGTCATTTCCAGGAGGTACACCTTCAACTTCAACTCAACAAAATCCTGTTGTCACTTATAATGCTCCGGGTGTTTTTGATGTAACGCTTACTGCCACTAATTCTTATGGCTCTGATGTGGAAACAAAATCATCACATATTACCGTAAATTCAACAGCGGGAACAGAATGGACAATTCTTGTTTATTTGGATGGAGACAATGATCTGGAAGGCGCTTCTGTGAAGGATATGAATGAAATGGAAGCAGTTGTTCTTCCAAACAATGTGAAAGTAGTTGTGCAATGGGACCGTATCACCGGATATAACACAACGAATGGGGACTGGACTGATACACGCCGTTATCTGATATCACACGATAATGATATAGATATAGTCAATTCTACCCGTGTGGATGCACCTAATCTGGGTGAGCTAAACATGGCAGATCCCAATACATTAAAAGATTTTATACAATGGGGCGTTACAAATTATCCTGCCAATAAATATATGCTGGTTCTTTGGAATCATGGTGGCGGTTGGCGCGATGGCGATTCCATGGAGGTCAGCATCACTAAAGGCATTTGCTGGGACGAGACAAGCGGGAACACCTATCTTAAGACTAATGATGTGAAAACAGCAATTACAAATGCTGGAACGCAGTTCGATATTATGGGACTCGATGCCTGTCTGATGTCAATGGTTGAAGTAGCTTATGCTTTTAAAGGAGTTACCAAAAATGTGATGATTGGTTCACAGGAAACAGAACCGGGTGATGGCTGGAATTACAACGGATTCCTCGATCTGTTGAGAAGCAATAGCGTGGCTACAGCCGAAGAGCTTGGAAATTATATTGTAGATACCTATCAGACGTTTTATCTGAATCCTCTGAAAACTACCACACAGAGTTCTTTTAATATTACAAAAGCTGACTCGGTTCGTATTGTTGTTGATAATTTTGTTACAGCTCACGAAAACAATCCGGAATGGACGATTATAGGAAATGCAGCTACTGCCGCAGCCCTTTTCTCTCGTCCCAATTATATTGATTTATACCGCTTCATGGAACACTGTTCTGTTAACTTGGTAAATACAGCTTCTAAAAATGCAGCTACAGCGGTTATAAACCTGCTAAATCATGCTGTTCTAAACAGTAAAACCACTGATGCCACTATGGCTAACGCAAAAGGAATCAATATATATTTCCCAAGAACACCTGACAGTGAATGGAAATATTATGGAACACCGGATTGTGACTTTGCAGCTCAGTCTTTATGGCCAAATTTGTTACGCGATTTCTTGAATTCAAACTGCAACATCACAGCATCGCTATCCAATGGTGTTGCATACAACGGCACTACTGTAGGTGGAACAAACAATATGCAGGGATATTCCTGTTACACGTATAATGCCTCAGGGAATGACAAGGTGTTTGCTATTACAACCGGAAGCACAGGAACTATTTCTGCAGCATTAACCAACTTGGGCGCAAACGATCTGGAGGTATTTATTATGACCTCCTGCGGGGACGTTACTTCGTGTGTGGCTTACGGAGATAATACAGCAATATTTAACAATGCACCGGCAGGAAACTATTATATTGTAGTGGACGGTTACAACGGTGCGGAAGGGGCTTTTACACTCACTGCCACTTTTATGGAGGGATCGGCTCCGGTAGCTGATTTTACAGCAAACCAGACGAATATTACTGTTGGCGAATCGGTAAATTTTACTGATAATTCAACCAACACACCTTCTGTCTGGTCATGGACTTTTAACGGAGGAACACCTAGTACATCCAATACTCAAAACCCGATAGGAATTGTTTACAATACGGCAGGTTCCTATGATGTAACCCTTACTGTAACCAATACTTATGGAAGTGATGTAGAAACAAAAACCAGTTACATTGTGGTTTCACCAGGTGCCTCTGCACCTATCGCAACTACGGCTGCTGCAACAAATGTTACTGTATCTGGTGTTCAGTTAAACGGTGTGGTAAATGCCAATGACGCTTCTACCACAGTTACTTTTGAATACGGAACAACTACAGGCTATGGCAACACTATCACTGCAACTCAGAGTCCGGTTACCGGAATCTCCAATACCAATGTCTCTGCAAGTGTTTCAGGCCTTACCGCCAGCACTACGTATCATTTCCGTGTTAAAGCAGTCAATGCGGAAGGAACTACTGACGGAAATGATTTAACTTTTACCACAGATGTTGCATCCTGTGTTCCACCAATTAATCAGGCCGCGAATTTTGTTGTTGTTTCAGCTAATGGAACTTCTGCTACTGTGCAATGGATTAGAGGAAGCGGAAGCAATGTACTGGTAGTTGCACGGGAGGGAGGTCAGGTAAGTACCAACCCGGAATCAGGAACAGCTTATAATGCCAGCTCCGTATTTGGTTCAGGCGATCAACTGGACACGGGGAATTATGTTGTATATAAGGGAAGCGGAACTACGGTTACCGTGACAGGGTTAACTCCCTCCACAACGTATTATTTCGCAATATATGAATATTAATTGTTTAACTATTTAAATAAATAAGTATATGAAAACCTTATATATAACAATAGCACTGGCGCTCCTTACTTTAAATCTGGCAAATTCTCAGAATATGCCCAGCCTTGCGCCCCTTAATCCTGATTATGTTAACTATCTGAACAATCTCCAGTCAGAAAATGTTCAATCTACACTGTTGCCTTCTCCTGTTGTTCCTGATTTTAATTCCTTTTTTGCGCAGCCCAAAACAGCCAAAACTTTTGACGCTGTTTACGATCTTCGAACACTAAATCGTATGACTCCTGTTAAAGATCAGGGAGCTTGTGGCTCCTGTTATTGCTTTGCAACTATCGGATCCATTGAATCTCACTGGAAGACTCTTGGCTTGGGCGAATTTAATCTTTCAGAAGATAATATCAACAACTGCAATCTGTATGATTTAGGTCCTTGTAATACTGGCAATCATTGGGTTACTACGGCTTATCTTGCACGTAAGGCAGGTCCTGTTACCGAAGTTGACGATCCCTATATGCCTTCCGGAAATTCATGCCCTTCTGGTTTGCATGAGGCAGCTTATGTCTCAGGTGCAAAATTTTTACCCAATGATGCCAGTGCAATCAAGCAGGCAATTGTTGATTATGGGGCGCTTTATACAGTTCTTTATATTGATGATGCTTACCTGAATACTTCAGACAATACATATTATTATAATGGCACAAATGGAATTAATCATGCCATTCTTGTTGCTGGTTGGGACGATACAAAAGTAACGGCAGGAGGCACCGGTGCATGGATATGTAAAAATTCTGCAGGAACAGGTTGGGGAGATAACGGCTATTTTTATGTTTCATACAATGATACGAAGATTCATTCAAGCGTTGCTATGTTTCCTGCACGGATTGATTATCATCCCAACTCCCAATTGTATCAGTACGACCAATTCGGATGGCTGGGTAGTTACGGATATATTGATGGCAACGATTTTAGTTTGGTTAAATTTACTGCAGCCGAAGCTGACCTGATTACTAATGTCGGAACTTGGGTAATTGCTGCTAATGCAACTATTTCTGCTGAAATTTACGATAGCTTCGATGGAACAAATTTAACTGGTTTACTTGGTACTGTAACAGCGCAATCCTGTGATTTTCCCGGCTACTATACTTTCGATCTGGCAACACCTTTTAATATTGCAGCAGGAAATGATTTTTATGTTAAAATAAATTATTCAATTATCGGTTGCAGTTATCCGATACCTGTTGAATATCCTACTCCTGGTGCTACAGGTGCTACTGTAGAAACAGGAGTGGGTTGGATAAGCTCTACCGGAATAGACGGCTCCTGGAGTGCTGTAGGCACTGGAACCAGTAGTGTGGTTGACCTTTGCGTTAAAGCTTACGGTGTAAAAGTTACAAATGATTATTGCTATAAAATTCCAGCTCTCACTGGAAATCTAACTACTACAGGTTTACCGGTTGCTAATACTATGGCTGCTACTTCTGTTACAACATCATCTGTTGTTTTAAATGGAATTGTGAATGCTAGTGGCGACCCTTCTGTTGTTACATTTGAATATGGACTTACGGATACCTACGGAAGCAATGCAACAGCAGACCAGAGCCCTGTTACAGGGGTTTCTCTGACTAATGTGAGTGCTGACATTTCAGGTTTCAATTCAGGAACGCTTTATCATTTCCGCGTGAAAGCTGTTAATTCAGCCGGTACTGTTTACGGTAGTGATCTTACATTTACAACCACAACTGCAGGAACAGCTCCTGTAGCAGCTTTTGCAGCAAACCAAACATCAATAACCGAAGGAGGTGCTGTGAATTTCACAGACAATTCAACCAATACACCAACAAGCTGGTTATGGACATTTGAAGGAGGTACGCCATCTACATCTACAGATCAGAATCCGACAGGAATTGTTTACAGCACACCCGGTACTTTTGATGTAACACTTGTAGCTACCAATGCTTTTGGCGATGATACCGAAATTAAACTTGATTACATTACAGTAACAGCATCGGGCACAGCTCCTGTAGCAGCTTTTGTAGCAAATCAGACAACAATAACCGAAGGAGGCGCTGTGAATTTCACAGACAATTCAACCAATACACCAACAAGCTGGCTGTGGACATTTGAAGGAGGTACGCCATCCACATCTACAGATCAGAATCCTACAGGTATTGTTTACAGCGCATCCGGCACTTATGATGTAACACTTGTAGCAACCAATGCTTTTGGCGATGATACTGAAATTAAACTTGATTACATTACAGTAACAGCATCGGGCACAGCTCCTGTAGCAGCTTTTGCAGCAAACCAAACATCAATAACCGAAGGAGGCGCTGTGAATTTCACAGACAATTCAATTAACACACCAACAAGCTGGCTGTGGACATTTGAAGGAGGTACGCCATCTACATCTACAGATCAGAATCCGACAGGAATTGTTTACAGCACACCCGGTACTTTTGATGTAACACTTGTAGCTACCAATGCTTTTGGCGATGATACCGAAATTAAACTTGATTACATTACAGTAACAGCATCGGGCACAGCTCCTGTAGCAGCTTTTGTAGCAAATCAGACAACAATAACCGAAGGAGGCGCTGTGAATTTCACAGACAATTCAACCAATACACCAACAAGCTGGCTGTGGACATTTGAAGGAGGTACGCCATCCACATCTACAGATCAGAATCCTACAGGTATTGTTTACAGCGCATCCGGCACTTATGATGTAACACTTGTAGCAACCAATGCTTTTGGCGATGATACTGAAATTAAACTTGATTACATTACAGTAACAGCATCGGGCACAGCTCCTGTAGCAGCTTTTGCAGCAAACCAAACATCAATAACCGAAGGAGGCGCTGTGAATTTCACAGACAATTCAACAAATACCCCAACAAGCTGGTTGTGGACATTTGAAGGAGGTACGCCATTCACATCTACAGATCAGAATCCTACAGGCATTGTTTACAGCTCACTCGGCACTTTTGATGTAACACTTGTAGCAACCAATGCTTTTGGCGATGATACCGAAATTAAACTTGATTACATTACAGTAACAGCATCGGGCACAGCTCCTGTAGCAGCTTTTGTAGCAAATCAAACCACTCTTTTATCCGGAGGCACAGTTGATTTTACAGATTATTCAATCAACACGCCCACATCGTGGTTATGGACTTTCGAAGGAGGAACACCCTCGACATCGAGCCAGCAGAATCCAGCGGTTGTTTACAGTTCATCCGGAACATTTAATGTAACGCTGATTGCGATTAATGCTTTTGGTGATGATACTTTGATACGCACAGATTATATTACCGTGAATCCTTCCGGAACGGCTCCCTTTGCTAATTTTACGGCAAGCCAGATAGTGATTACAGCAGGGAACAGCATTGATTTTACAGATAATTCTGCAAATATTCCAACAAGTTGGGAATGGACATTTGACGGAGGCACTCCCTCCATATCATCCGATCAAAACCCGGCAGGCATTGTGTTTAATACACCGGGAACCTACACTATTGTTTTGACAGCGAGCAATGCCTTCGGATCAAATACCAAAACGAAAACCGCTTATATTACAGTCAACCCAGCCGGTTCTGCACCTGTAGCTAATTTTACAGCAGATGTTACGACAATCACTGCGGGTGGATCGATAAACTTTACGGATAATTCAACCAATACACCTACTACTTGGACATGGACGTTTAACGGTGGTACACCTTCATCATCGTCCGATCAGAATCCGTCCGGAATTGTATTCAGTTCGCCTGGAACCTATACTATTGTCCTGACTGCGACCAATGCTTTTGGATCTAACACCAAGACAAAGACTGCCTATGTCATTGTTAACCCGGCTGGATATCCGCCTGTAGCCAATTTTACAGCCAATGTTACAAGCATTCCAGCAGGAGGATCTGTGGATTTTACTGATAATTCAACCAATACTCCGACCAGTTGGGATTGGACATTTAACGGAGGCACTCCCTCCACATCGAGTGATCAAAGTCCTAACGGAATCGTATTCAATACTCCAGGTACTTACACCATTGTTTTGACTGCTACTAATGCATTTGGTTCGAACACTAAAACAAGAACTGAATACATTACTGTAACTCCTGCCGGATCAGCTCCAATAGCCAATTTTACAGCCAATAATACTGTGATTACAGCGGGCGGATCGGTAAATTTCACGGATAATTCAAGCAATACACCCACTGGTTGGGCTTGGACATTCAGCGGGGGAACGCCAAGTACTTCCGATGTACAGAATCCTACAGGAATAGTATTTAGTGCAGCTGGAACCTATGATGTAACACTGGTAGCAACCAATGCATACGGAAGTAATACAAAAATCAAGACAGACTATATTATTGTCAATCCGGCAGGAACGGCTCCTGTTGCAGGTTTTACAGCTAACCAGACCAGTATTTATGAGGGCGGAACAATCCAGTTTTATGACACTTCATTATATTATCCAACCAGTTGGGTTTGGACATTTAACGGAGGCACTCCCGCCACGTCTAACGTGCAGGATCCTTCAGTGGTTTACAATACGGCAGGAACTTATGATGTAACCCTAGTCGCTGTAAATTCTTTTGGTGATAATACCTTGGTGCAAACAGGGTATATTACCGTTACTTCCTCGAGTACTCTGGTTAATGATGATTGTTCCGGAGCTATTGTGTTAACGCAATCAGAAAATTGTATTCCTGTAAATGGTACCACAGTGGGAGCCACTCAATCTCTTCCTGCCATTGAATGTAATGGTTTTACGGGAGATGCCGATGATGATGTATGGTATCAGTTTGTGGCAATCACAGCAACACCCACCATAACAGTGGTTTCATCAACCGGTGTGGATGCAGTAGTAGAATTAATTTCAGGACCTTGTGTCGGATCGAATATTGATTGTGCAGATTATTCCGGAGATGCCGGCACCGAAACCATCACAGGGAGCGGATTGACTCCGGGAAACACTTATTATGTCAGGGTATACGATTATTATACATCCCCCGGTACTTTTACCATTTGCGTTTCGGATAATGCCGGAAATCCACCTATTGCTGATTTTGCAGCAGATGCCACAGTAATTGAGGAAGGTGAAACAGTAAATTTTACTGATTATTCAACGAACACTCCAACGTCATGGTTATGGACATTTGAAGGCGGAACACCTTCCACATCATCTGACCAGAATCCTTCGGTTGTGTATAATTCTGCCGGTATTTACAGCGTTACTTTAGAGGCAACCAATGCCGACGGTTCAGGTACACTTACCCTGACAAATTATATTACTGTTAATTTCCCTGCTTCACTTCCGTATGCTGATTTCACAGCCGATCTGACATACATTGCTGAAGGAGAAACAGTCACTTTCACAGATTATTCTTCGGGAAGCCCCACCACTTGGTTGTGGACATTTGAAGGCGGCACTCCGTCAACATCTGATCAGCAAAACCCTGCGGTTGTTTATAATACGACCGGCATTTATGATGTTTCGCTCACTGTTACCAATGCTTCTGGTTCGGATGCTGTTACATATTCGGGATACATTACCGTCACGTCATCAGGTGTTGCACCCGTGGCTGATTTCAGTTCAGATTACATTTATATCAACGCTGGGAATACGGTGAATTATTTCGACTACTCATACAATAACCCAGATACATGGTTGTGGTATTTTCCTGGTGGAACACCTAGTTCTTCGGCTGACCAAAATCCGGCAAATATTGTCTACAACACTCCGGGTTCTTATGATGTAACATTGATCGTATCGAATGCTTCGGGTGCCGATACCATTACTTATCCAGAATACCTGACTGTTGCTTCCACAGGAACTCTGCCTTATGCAGATTTTACTTCCGATGAGGTTTACGTATCCGAAGGATCAACGGTTCAGTTTACCGATTTGTCTTCCGGAAGTCCAGATACCTGGGTATGGACATTTGAAGGCGGTACTCCTTCCACATCATCAGATCAGAATCCGGGTGTTGTTTACAGCGACGCCGGAACATTTAGTGTGTCATTGACAGTATCTAACGCAGATGGTTCCGATTCAGTAAGCTATATGGATTATATTACCGTTTATTCTTCAGGAGGTACATTGTTTGCAGACTTTTCAGCAGATCAAACCTTTATTGAAGAAGGTCAAACCGTACAGTTCTCCGATTTGTCATCCGGAAATCCAACCGCCTGGTCTTGGATATTTGATGGAGGAACACCCTCTTCCTCAACAGCCCAGAATCCTGCAGTGGTTTACAGTACATCGGGAACATATTCTGTTACTTTGATTGTAACAGACGGAACAGATACAGATACTATAACTTATACAGATTATATTTATGTGTACCCGGCAGGTTACCCGCCTTTTGCTGATTTTACTTCAGATGTAACAACCGTTGATGAAGGAGGAACTGTCAATTTCTACGATTTATCAACCGAGTCTCCCACAAGTTGGCTTTGGACATTTGAGGGAGGAACACCATCCACTTCATCGGATCAGAACCCGATAGTAATTTATAACACAGCCGGAACATACAATGTTACACTCACTGCCACCAACAGCTATGGATCGGATACATGGACATATTCAGATTATATTACCGTAAATGTGACCGGTTCAGCACCCCTTGCTGATTTCACTGCAGATGCTACTACCGTAACCGAAGGAGGCACAGTGAATTTCACAGACAATTCTACAAATACACCAACAAGCTGGTCATGGACATTTGAAGGAGGTACGCCATCCACATCTACAGATCAGAACCCAACAGGCATTGTTTACAGCACTTCCGGTACTTATGATGTAACACTTGTAGCTACAAATACTTTTGGCGATGATATAGAAATTAAGCTGGATTACATTACAGTAACAGCATCGGGCACAGCTCCTGTGGCAGCTTTTGTAGCAAATCAAACATCAATAACCGAAGGAGGCACAGTGAATTTCACAGACAATTCTACAAATACACCAACAAGCTGGTCATGGACATTTGAAGGAGGTACGCCATCCACATCTACAGATCAGAACCCAACAGGAATTGTTTACAGCACTTCCGGTACTTATGATGTATCACTTGTAGCAACAAATGCTTTTGGTGATGATACAGAACTCAAGCTGAATTACATTACAGTAACAGCATCAGGTACAGCTCCTATAGCAGCTTTTATAGCAAACCAAACATCAATAACAGAAGGAGGCACTGTAGATTTTACAGACAATTCAACAAATATGCCAACAAGCTGGTTGTGGGCATTTGAAGGAGGTACGCCATCCACATCTACAGATCAGAACCCGACAGGAATTGTTTACAGCACTTCCGGTACTTATGATGTATCACTTGTAGCAACAAATGCTTTTGGTGATGATACAGAACTCAAGCTGAATTACATTACAGTAACAGCATCGGGTACAGCTCCTGTCGCAGATTTCACCGCAGACGTAACATCTGTAACCGAAGGAGGCACTGTGGATTTCACAGATAATTCAACTAATACACCAACAAGCTGGCTGTGGACATTTGAAGGAGGTACACCATCTACATCTACAGATCAGAATCCGACAGGAATTGTTTACAGCACTTCCGGTATTTTTGATGTAACACTTGTAGCTACAAATGCTTTTGGTGATAATACCGAAATTAAACTGGATTACATTACAGTAACAGCATCAGGTACAGCTCCTATAGCAGCTTTTATAGCAAACCAAACATCAATAACAGAAGGAGGCACTGTAGATTTCACAGATAATTCAACAAATATGCCAACAAGCTGGTTGTGGGCATTTGAAGGAGGTACGCCATCCACATCTACAGATCAGAACCCGACAGGAATTGTTTACAGCACTTCCGGTACTTACGATGTATCACTTGTAGCAACAAATGCTTTTGGTGATGATACAGAACTCAAGCTGAATTACATTACAGTAACAGCATCGGGTACAGCTCCTGTAGCAGCTTTCACAGCAGATGCTACCACTGTAACCGAAGGAGGCACTGTGGATTTTACAGATAATTCAACCAATACACCAACAAGCTGGCTGTGGACATTTGAAGGAGGTACGCCATCTACATCTACAGATCAGAACCCAACAGGCATTGTTTACAGCACACCCGGTACTTTTGATGTAACACTTGTAGCAACCAATGCTTTTGGTAATGATACCGAAATTAAGCTTGACTACATTACAGTTACTTCTTCCGGTGTTGCAAATGATGAATGTTCAGGGGCTACTTTTATTACTCAAAATACAACCTGTGTTTCTGTGGATGGGACAACTGTCGGAGCAACAGAATCTATTCCGGCTATTTTATGCGGTGGCTATACAGGAGATGCAGATGATGATGTATGGTATCAGTTTGTAGCAACAACTACAAATCCTGAAATAAATGTCGTGGGTTCATCAGAATTTGATGCTGTTTTAGATCTTCGTTCTGGATCTTGTAATGGTATAAACATAGCATGTGCAGATGCTACTTTTGATGGAGGAACTGAAACCATAGCAACAACAGGCTTGACAATTGGGAGTACATATTTTATCAGGGTTTATACATATAACGCTTATACCGGCGATTTTACTATTTGTGTGAATGATGGACAAGTTGGTATTTCATCAGTTTTTGCTGAAAGAAATGTTGAAGTGTATCCTAATCCAACAAATGGCCAGCTTTTTATTGTTAATGCGAATGATGATTTTATCTATGTTTATAACTTGATTGGCGAGCTTATTATGAGTACAAAAGGTACAAATACAATTACAAATTTAAATCTTTCCAATTTCGCAAAAGGTACTTATTACTTGCAGATTAAAAATAATAAAGAAGTGATAACAAAGAAAATAGTAATTAGTAACTGATTGGATAAAGTAATTAAATATAAAAAGGCTGTTAAATATTTGACAGCCTTTTTATATTTAGTACTTGCAAGAAAACGTCAATTAATAATTTTCATGACGATTTTTATTTATTAATAAAATTTTATAAATAACGTCAATAATTCTGAATCTATAAAACCAGCCCAATTTGAATAGACAGGGACTAATTAGTGTCTGTCCATACAGTCAGCCAAATTTTTTATTTGGCGTAAAAATTTTTTCTTATCAGAATTTTTTTTTGAATTTTCAAGTGCAAAATTTTCAAAAAAATAAAAATGTTGATTTCATAGCAAAA
>Ga0209417_1002758_pt1 | contig 25591 bp, 21 predicted proteins | sample RifGroF2_FD_184002 | JGI IMG/M metagenome (GOLD analysis project Ga0209417, IMG submission 184002) | Groundwater microbial communities from Rifle, Colorado, USA - Groundwater F2 (SPAdes) (version 2) | ecosystem: Environmental > Aquatic > Deep subsurface > Groundwater | place: Rifle, Colorado... | reverse complement strand
TTTTGCGATATTAAAGACTTTAAAAGACGCATTAACAGAGTTAAATATACTTCCTGAAAATCTTGTAATTACTTCAGGTATCGGTCAAGCGGCAAAAACTCCCCATTATCTAAATTGTAACTTCTTTAACGGGCTTCATGGAAGAGCGCTTCCTCCTGCTACTGCTATAAAAGTTTGTAATCCAGAGCTGAATGTAATGGTTGTTAGCGGTGACGGGGATGTTTACGGAGAAGGCGGAAATCATTTTATTCACGCTATCCGAAGAAATCCTAATATTACAGTAATCGTCTGTAATAATATGGTTTACGGTTTAACAAAAGGGCAGGCTTCACCTACAAGCCTGAAGGACTATAAAACATCTGTTCAAACACACGGGGTTACAAATGAGCCATTTAATCCGCTTGCAATTGCTATAGCTCAGGATGCGTCTTTTGTTGCTAGAGCTTTTTGCTCAGATGCCCCGCAAACAAAAGAAATTTTTAAAAAAGCCATCTCACATAAAGGATTTACTCTGGTAGATGTGTTTCAGCCCTGTGTAACATTCAATAAAGTCAATACTTATCCGTGGTTTAAGCAAAATACCTACTATCTGGAAGATTTTTATGTTCCGAATGACAGGTTAAAAGCCTTTGAAAGAGCAATCGAAACGGAAAAACTTCCGCTGGGCGTATTTTATGTAAATTCTGATAAAGTAACCTTTGAAGAAACAGAAGCAAATGCTGAAAAGACTAAATTAAACGTTTTCGAGAGAAGACAAAACAGGAAAGAAAAACTGGAAAATATTATAGAAAATCTAAAATAAAAATTTTTTTAGCAGAATTGAATGTTAAGAATTGCTTACTTTATTTTGCATAAACAAAAATAGTGTGAATTTATTGACATAATTAACGGCAAAAAACTGAATTAGCAATATCCAAATGCTATAATGCTTATATGTAAGCAAGTATAAGAAGGTGGAAATATATGGTTTTAGAAATCAATACTAATGTAACTTCATCAATTATACAGAATAATCTGGCTTTATCTCAAAGTGAGGTAGAAAAATCGATTCTTAAAATAGCAACCGGTAAAAAGCTCAGTGCTGTTGAAGATGCGGCAAGTTTAATACTGGCAGAAACGCTGGATGCTCAGGCAAGAGGATCTCAAGTAGCTATTGAAAATTCACAAACGGGCATAAATGCTCTTCAAACAGCTGATGCGGGTTTAGAAAGCACTAATGAAAATTTGCAAAGAATACGGGAATTGTCGGTACAAGCGGCTAATGGCACTTATGGCGAAGACGAAAGAAACGCCATAAAAGATGAAATTAGTGCTTTAACAGATGAAATAAACAGGGTTGCAAATTCAACATCTTTTAACAAACAAAATTTATTGGATGGCAGCAGCAGCGATTTAACACTACAAACAGGACCAAATGGGGATCCAAGTGAAAACACCCTAAATGTTGGCGATGCTTTAGGTTCTATAAAAACAGATGATCTGGGACTTCTTAACAGTGATGATGTGAAAACATCACTTAATACATCGGATGATTTTAGAAGTTATATAGACAGTGTTGATAATGCCCTTAGTAGAGTAACAGAGCAAAGATCAAATATTGGCGCTTATCAGAACAGGCTTGAATCAAATATAAACAGTATGGACATAACCAGCGAAAATTTAATTGCAGCCCAATCCAGAATTAGAGATACTGATATTGCTTCTGAAATGTCAAAATTAACACAAAATCAAATATTAAATTCAGCTTCAGCAAGCTTGCTCGCTCAGGCAAATCAAATTCCGAGCATTGCCCTTTCGTTAATTTAAAGTCTTTGATTAAATCATAGTTTACAAAAAAACACATGTATTTGTTGAATGTATGTGTTTTTTTAATACCCTTTAAATCCATTTTTTTTGAATGAAAAATATTCCCATTAAAATTCCGACAAAAATCATGGAAAATATTGTGATATAAAAACCCGCCGGATGTTCTAACGGAGGCATATTGTGAAAATTCATCCCGAAAATTCCGGCTATAACATTTGCGGGAAGCAAAATTGCAGAAATTATTGTAAGAAATTTTATAAGCTCGTTTAATTTTTGGGTTGATAGGTTCATTTGGAGAAGAAAAAGATTTGAAATAGTATTGCTTTGTTTATCAATTTTATCAAGGATTTTATTCAGGTGATCATAAATATCTTTGAAAAATATATTTTCTTCTTCATTAATTATTGTATAAAACCCCTTGCTTGCATTTAAAAACATGCCTTCTTCCTTAACAACAATACTTCTGATTTCAGTCAAGAGTTCTTTTAGAGAGTTTAAACCGATGATTATCTTTGGCTGGTTAGGGTCTTTGAAAAGTTTGTTTCCCATTTTATCGATTTTTATATCAAAATTTTCTATAACAGACTGATAACCGTCAATTATGTGGTCAATTATTGCGTGAAAAAGCATTGATGGGTTTGTATGTATATGGTTTATTTTAGATTTAAAGGAGTTTTTTACTGTTTCCATTTCTTCAATAAGAGTATGTCTGTATGTAAGCACATAATTTTTACCGATAGCTATATCCATTTCATCAAATTTAACTTCTTCTTCTTTTAAATTTTTTATAGCGTAAACAATAGAGAAACTGTAATCCTGATATTCTTCAAATTTCGGATTTTGCTTGGATATTGTGCAATCTTCAATATTTAACGGATGAATTTTAAGGACATTTTGAAGAAGGTCTTTAATTTCCTGTGGCGGCCAAACATCAGAAGGATGTTCAATATCAATCCATATAAGATTTTCAGGATTTTGAACAGCTGAAAAAACTTCATCAATTTTGATGTTTTTGGTTTCCTGAAGATTTTTATTAAAAAGTAATATATCAATCATTTAAAATTATTTCTCCAAGGCTCTTAAGTATTATTTTTAAATTATATGACGTAATGAATTATTTTACAGATTGTATTTAAGCATATTCTTTGGGTATAAAAAAGGCTGAAATAGCACCAAGTATTGGAAGAAAAGCTAAAATTAACAATATATTTTCAATTCCAAAACTATTTGCCATAAAACCGATAGGAGTTTGTATTATTCCGGCTATTCCCCAGCAAAGTCCTCCCGTTAAGCCCGATAACAGACCTTTATTTTCAGGTGCGGCTTTTTGGGCTATGACCATATTAACTGAAGTTGATGACATGAGTAAAAATCCTGATAGCACAAATAGCCCGAATGCCAGCATTGGAATTGTTTTTAAGAAAATTAAAGTCCCGATCAGGCAGGGTATTGCAGGCAGCAAAGAATAAATCATTATATTTTTGCGACCGAAATAATTTGATAAATGCCCGCCTATAAATGAAGAAATCCCTCCACAAAAGGAGAATAGGGCAATAACTGTTCCAATTGTTAAAATAGAATAATGGGCTTTTTGCCACACAAAAGGCATATAAACATGAAAAGAATAAATGACGATAGCTCTGATTATTGAAATAAATATCAAAATAAAAAGTATTCTTTTTAAATTAAGTATCATATTTTTTACGTCTATAAAAACAGGAAGCTTTCCGTGCAAAGGGGCTTTTGGTAATAATGCATAAAGCAGATAAGCCGATATTAATCCCGGAATCATTACCCATATTGTTGATTTTAATCCAAAATTTTCAGTTAAAAATGCGGAAATAAAAGGTCCTGCGGCATAGCCTATAGTTCCCCAGGCAGTAAATATTCCCATGTATGTATTAATTTTGTTGCCGCTAAAATGAGCGGCAAGTGCTGAAGCTTGAGGATGAAAAAGTCCTACTCCTATGTTTCCAAGCATAAACACCAGACACAAAAGCCAGAAATTGTTAATATGACCAATTAAACTGACAAAGACAGCGGATAAAGTTATGCCCCATAATATAAAGAATCTTCGCGTTATTTTATCTGACATATATCCAAATATAGGCTGTGAAAATGATGAAGCAAGGCTGGAAATACTTATAAGGATTCCGACAAGTCCTAAAGATATGCTTAATTTGTCTGCAATCAAAGGCATAATCGGTAATGCGAAACCGCCATAAGCATCACTCATAAAGTGTGTTGCCGATAAAAGTCCCAGTGCTTTTTTATTTGGATTCAGCTCTATTTTACTAGTCACTTTTAAATACTCTTTAGTGCTGCTTCTCTCATAACTATACTATGCCCAAAAACTAAAAATCGCCTTTCGGCGAAATTTTAATATTATTAAGTTTACGACTGCTAAAAATAAATACCCCCACGGGAATTCGAATCCCGGTCTTCTCCGTGAAAGGGAGATGTCCTAGGCCTCTAGACGACAGGGGCATGTTTATTTAATACTATAAACTAAGATAGCAGGAATATATTTTGATTGTCAACACGTTTTTAAAAATTCTTTCATTTTCCTGTCGAGCCAAAACCACCTGAAGCCCTTGCAGTAGTTGTTAATTCTTCTACTTCTATAATTTCTGCTTTTTGTACTTGAGCAATTATCATCTGCGCTATTCTTTCGCCCGGCTGAATTATATATGTTTCGTTTGAAAGATTAATCATGGGTACGCATACCTCACCCCTGTAGTCTTCGTCGATAGTTCCGACACAATTTATCAGAGTCATTCCGAATTTTATGGAAAGTCCTGATCTCGGTCTTATTTGAGCTTCATAACCGGACGGAAGTTCTATAATTATTCCTGATGGAACAAGCTTCCTCTCAAAAGGTTTAAATTCTATGGGGGTTGTAATGCCAGCTGTTAAATCCATGCCTGCTGCTCCTTCTGTGGCGTAAAAAGGCATTTGAATATTATTTTTAAGACGGTGAATTTTTAGCTTTATTTTTTCCATTTTGAATCCTCAAATTTTATTTAACACTAAATCAGCTTTTTATCTTATAATATAAGATAAATATAGCAAAAAAATTTTTGGAGTGATTTTAAAATAATGTTAAACTTGAATAAAGAACAAATTGCTCAACTTTATAACCTTGCGGGGCAAAATGCACCTGAAAATCCGACATCAGAAGAAATAACAGGAATTTTAATAGAAATAGAGAAAAGAATTTCTCCCGGATGTATACAAACTCAAGCAAAATTTTTAAATAATGCTAATATTCTTCTGGTTGATGATCTCGAATTGTCTGTATATCAACTAAGCAAGCTTTTAACAAATTGCGGATACACTACAACCGTTGCCAGAAGCGTAGGAGAGGCTTTAGATTATTATAAAAAACAAAGTTTTCAATATGTTATTGTTGATTTATTTTTACCAAATCCTGAAGACGGATTGTATTTAATTGATACTGTCAATAATGCCGAAAAAACTAAAAAAGACGAAACAAAAATAGTTGTTATCTCAGGCTCTGATGATAAAAAACTTATAAACGAGTGTTTTTTAAAGGGAGCTAACGAGTTTATAAGTAAATTGCCCGATTGGCATAAAAAAATATTGCAGCATATAGGAAATCTCGAAGTTCAAAAATACGGCGCAATGGCAGAAGTGTTTACAAAAGTTGAAGATCCTGAAAATAAAATAGCTTCTATAACTATAAGTAATTTATCTAAAAATGAAATAATTGAAACACTTAAAAGAGAGATACAAATTCTTATTAATACAGGTTATGTGAATCTAATACTTGATCTTGAAAAAGTAAAGAATTTAGATTCAGTGGGGTTAAATGCGATTGTTTATGCCTATAAAGCCTGCTCTGAAAGAAAAGGAATTCTTAAGTTGTGCGGAGTTAACAGCGCAGTTAATGATGCTCTTTCTTATGTGTTTTTGAATAATTTAATATCTATGTTTAAAGATAAAGATAGTGCTTTATTTGATTATAAACAAGAAAACTCTCTAAATAGTTAGATAAATAACTATTAATTTATGTTGTCATTGCGAGGCTTAAAAAGCCGAAGCAATTGCAAGATTTTGTAAAATTATGAGATTCCGTCGCTCTGCTCGGAATGACAAATCACTTATTTATTAGCACTATTCAAACAGAAAACACAGCAAACGGGTATTGAAGTTAATACAAAGTATATTCTATGATAGGATTATAAAAATTTTATGTGGAGATGGTTGTGAATATGTTGACAAAATTGAAAAATTTTATAAATTCTAAAAAGTTTTATTTTCTTCTGGTGTTTTGTATTTTAAATATAGCCGGATTTGTAATGTACGAACAAAACAAACCGACTTCAGTTGTAGGAATGATGAGAGAGGCGGATGATTTTGCCGTAAAAGGTCAAATTGCGTACGCAATTGAAGATTATAACAAAATTGTCAGAGTGTTTCCTGAAAATTATGAAGCGCATATTCGATTGGCGGAGCTTTATCTTGAAGTAAATGAATTGGATATGGCTAAAGTTGAATACATGAAAGCTATTAAGTTGGGTTATAAAACCAAATACCAAGCCAATATTGCCCTGGCAGATCTTTATGTGCAAGAAAACAATTATAATCTTGCAGAAGGCTTTATCAACGGGATAAAAGATATAAATGATAAAAAAGCTTTGCAATTAATAGGAGATTTTTATTGTAAATGGGGTAATACGCTAAAACAAGATGATAAAACAGAGGCAATCAGAAAGTTTAAGATAGCATATAAATATTATAAAAAGTCAGATAGTCCCAATTTAGTAAAACTTAAGAAGGATGTAAGAAACGTCTATATTGATATTTCAAATGATTTTCTGAAAATAAATAAACCTCAGGATGCTATAGATATTCTTAAACTGTCTTTAGTTTTTTGGAATAATGCTGAAACTCATTATAGGTTGGCTAAAATTTATGAAAAACAGGGAAAAATTGATGCAGCCATTGACGAATATAAAACAGCGTTTGGTCTTAATCCGACAGTTTCAAACCCTGAGAGTTATGTAGTGCTTTTAATCAAAAAAGCTGAAATTTTAAAAGAAAAAGGTGATAAAGTTTCTGCTGAACTTTATTATACACGTGCCAAAAAATTCGATTCCAAATTAAATATTTTTATGAATCCGGATAGCCGAATTATTATTAATAATTTATCGGCAAAATGCAATGAGAATATAGATAAAGATATTCTTATACCCGAAATTAGTTTTAAATTGACTAATATAAGCAAAGATAAGATAAATCAGCTGAAAATAAAAGTTGTTTTTTTAGAAAATAATAAACCTTTTAGTGAAGAAATAAAAACTATTGTGTCAGATAAAAACCCTTTAATGACTGATTCAAGCACTTCTCAATTAAATATTTTTTCATCAGAACCGGTGAACTATGTGTTAGATAAACATAATTTATTGGCACAAATTTATATTTCTCAAAAAACTCCTGATAAATGGGTGCTTTTTAGAAATGTGAATATAGTATGGGAAATGAATTCTGATATTAGTATTAATGATAAAGACTGACAGCTCGAACTGCTAATTAACCCGAGTCGCTAAATAGGTAAAAGCGGTTAAGAACACCTGTTTTTAGGGATGCCATTCTGAGAGCTTTAGCTCGAAGAATCTGCATTGATAATAAGCTGTAATTCCACGTAGATTCTTCTCTACGCTTCGCTTCGTTCAGAATGACAAAAATTGCAAAACAAATTAATTCGCGACTCACGTTATTTATCAATTCAGGTTAATAAACCAAAAGTCTTTTCTTTTAAGAGAAAAGACTTTTTTATAAATAGTTTTGTTGAAATATTATGCTTTTGTTTCGTTTAATGAATTTAGTAAAATTTGCATTTGATTTTTTTGTCTGCTTTGAGCTACTTTTGAATCTATATAATCCCAGAAAGAATCGTCAGAATCGTCAGAATTATCTTCTCCGGTATGATTCCACCAGTCATCTACTGTTTTAGTAGTTTCGGTAGTTCCACCTAAACCGAGAAGTCCTAAAATAGAACTGAGTGAATTAGTTGAAGTGTTTGCCGTTCCGGTAGTTCCACCTAACCCGCCAAGAAGTCCCAAAATAGAACTGAGTGAATTAGTTGAAGTGTTTGTTGTTCCGGTAGTTCCACCTAAACCGAGAAGTCCCAAAATAGAACTGAGTGAATTAGTCGAAGTGTTTGTTGTTCCGGTAGTTCCACCTAAACCGAGAAGTCCCAAAATAGAACTGAGTGAATTAGTTGAAGTATTTGCCGTAGTTCCGCTTAATTGATTTTGATTCAGTACCGAATCAGGATTTATTCCCAGTGCTTTTAATTGATCACGAAGAGCAGATGTTTGTTGAGCTTGATAAAGACCTTGATTAAACAGTTGATCGTTATAAGCTTTTGCTTGTGCGATCATAGGTGCTGTTTGTGTGGTAAAAGCATCAGAAAGAGAGCAAAGCGAACCAACGTTGCCGAAAAGACCATTCATTCCAAGACTTGAATAATTTCCAAATGGATTGGTGCCGAGTTGAGTGCCGGTATTTGTCAGACCTGCATTTGAAGATGTGTTAAACAAGCTTGGATTAAAGCTGTAAGGCATTGAATTTCCACTTCTTAATTCGGTTGGAGTTAAGTAGTCGAATGCGCTAAAGTTCCATGCCAAAGGATTAACTGTGTTTACGTCAGCCATTTATAGCAATTCTCCCGTTGTGTAAGGTTATATAAATTATTCAATTGTTATATTAATATAAACAACCTAACGCTTATAAAATTGCTATTTTTTGGAAATACAAAATATATATTGTTACAATATTTAATATATTTTTAACGCCGCGAATTCTAATTTAAATTGCAACACTTATTTTTTGTTGTAATTTCGCGTATTTTTTATTTGGTGATTTATAGCCTAATACCTTTAATATTTTCTACAGTGCTTTTTTCTCAACCGGAATATAGATTATAAAAGAATGATTGCATTTTTAATGCCTCATTAATCTTGTCTTGCCAAAAACAGCCTCAGCATGACATTTTGTTGATACCTCGTATGCTTGCATCGAGGTTATTCATTCAGAGATAAATCTTGTGTTACAATAACATTTATAGAAATTTAAATTTTGAGTGGATTCTACTAAGCAACCTTAAAAAACTGTTCTAATATTGGGGAGCACTTCAGTTTTTTGTTATTCTGAGGACATTAGTAAACAGCACAAATGGAAATTGAACAATTGAACACAACACTGAAAAAAACTATAGGCTTGATAGCAGGTGACGGGGAACTTCCGGTCAGCCTTGCAAAAAATGCCGCAAAAAACGGACATGAAATAATCGCAGTCTCTCTTTCTCCTACAAACAGGAAAGAACTCGAATCCTGTTGCAAAAAAGTATACTCCTGCGGCGCGGGAGAAGTTCAAAAAATGGTAAATATTGCCCATCAAGAAGGTATCACCCAAATTACTTTCGTGGGAAAAGTAAGCAAAACAATGCTTTTGAGAAATTTAAGGCTGGATTCGAGAGCTATTTCTCTTTTGAAACAGACAAAACGACTTAATGATGACGCTTTAATGCTAAAACTCATAGAATCCCTCGCCGAAGACAACCTCGAGGTTATTGATCAGACGATTTTCTTAAAGGAATATTTCCCGCAAAAAGGGGTTATAGGTAAATATTCCCCTGATGAATCACAGCAAATTGACATAGAATACGGCTTTCAGATAGCAAAAGGCATAGGCGGGTTGGATTTAGGGCAGACAGTAGTGGTTCAGGACAAAATGGTTCTCGCGGTTGAAGCCATAGAAGGTACCGACAGATGCATCGAAAGAGGCTGCAAGCTTGGAAACAAAAACGCGGTTGTGGTAAAAGTCAGTAAACCCGACCAGGATAAGCGTTTTGATGTTCCCGCTGTAGGACTTAGAACTCTGAAAAACATGCAAAAATTCGGCGGGAAAGTTCTCGCTATTGAAGCTAATGAAACTTTTGCGGTAGAAAAAGATAAGATGATTGAGTTTGCGAACAGGCATAAAATGGTGTTTATAGCGGTATGAAAAAATTATTTATAGTGACAGGCGAGCATTCAGGCGATATACATGCTTCTTATATAGTGAGGGAGTTAAAAAAATCAAATCCTGACATAAAAATTGAGGCCATAGGCGGAAAATCACTCGAAGCAGAAGGCGTAAGACTTTTCAGCGACCACAGCAAAATGGCAGTAGTCGGGCTTGATGCCTTCAAAAGCCTATTTAGCCACATAAAACTCGGTCAAAATCTTGTTAATTACTTAACGACCGAATACCAGCCTGACCTTGTGTTACTTATAGATTATGGCGGATTCAACCTCCGACTCGCCAAAGAACTTAAAAACAGGGGTATTGAGGTATTTTATTACATTTCTCCTCAGGTCTGGGCTACAAGAAAAGGCCGCATAAACAAAGTCAGAAAATATGTCACCAAAATGATGACTATTTTTCCGTTTGAAGAAAAACTCTATAAGGAAAAAGGTGTAAACGCTGAATATGTCGGACATCCGCTAATTTCGCAACTGCCGCAGAATTTTGACAGGGAAGAATTTATAAAACAAAATAACATTGATCCGAACAACAAAATCGTCGGAGTTTTTCCGGGCAGCCGAAAAATGGAAATTAATTACCTCATGCCGATTTTCCTTGAGTCGGTGAAACAAATTCACCAGCACTCCAAGAAAATTCAATTTTGCCTCGGGCAAGCCCCCAATATTGACGATAAATTAATAAATAAATATCTCGATGACTTTACAAAAAAAGAAAATATCGAAATCAAAGTGCTTAAAAACCGTAATCATGCACTTCTTTCATGTTCTGATGCGGTAATTCTTGCATCAGGAACAATAACTTTGGAAGCTGCAATGTACACAACACCCATGGTTATTAGTTATAAAGCCCCTACCCCGGCTTATTATCTATATTTGCTTTTAAGATACATAAAGTTCGTTTCTCTGCCAAACATAATCGCCGGCAAAAAAATCGTTGAAGAATTTCTTCAACACAGGGCAAAGCCCGAACTTATTTCGCAAGAAATCTTAGCTTTGCTATATAACAGCGAAAAAAGAGAACAAATGATCCATGAATTAGGGCAAATCCAAAATACGCTCGGCGAAAAAGTAGCTTCCAGAGAAGTGGCAAAGATAATCAACAAACAATTGAATAAAAAAAGAACCCACTAAACCAAGATTTATTTTTGGCATAAAGGGTGAATCAATATAAAAAATAAAAATACCAAAAATAGGAATCAAAAATTAAACAGGTACTTATATAAAAAATGGCATCAGAAAGACACGATTACGAAGAGAAAAAAGTAACCCGCTTTGCGAATTTGGCGTATGGGGGGATAAAAATTCTTGATGTTTCGTGCAAATTTAAAAATATTAACTATAATCCACAAAATAAATCAGCTATTTTCGCCCTCTGGCATGGCTGGCAATACGGATTACTGGGCGTGCCTTCAAGAAAAGACCTGCATCTTCTTATAAGCCCTAGTCTTGACGGAGAAATCATAGCAAGAGTCACCGAAAAACTCGGATTTTCAACAGTGCGGGGTTCTATGAAACGCGACGGTTCAAAAGCTTTGAGAGAACTTTTAAGAGTTCTCAAAGCTGATAAAGCAATCGCATACACGGTAGATGGACCTAAAGGTCCTATTTGCGAGGTAAAAGAAGGCGTTATAAAAATTGCCCAAATGTCACAGAAACCTATAATTCCTCTCGTGCCCATTGTCAATTGGAAAATAGAGATAAATTCCTGGGATAAGTACAAAATACCGTTTCCTTTTGCCACTGTAAAAAATATTTACGGCGAGCCTATTTATGTCCCTAAAAAACTTTCCGACGAAGAAGTTGAAGAATACAGGCTTAATCTGGAAAACGAACTTTTCAGGCTTCAAAAAGAAACCATTTTGTCATCTTGAGCAAAGTAGGGCTTCGATTCACAGCAATGACAAATAATTTTAACAAGATGGGTTCTTAATAATTATTTTGACAAACATATTTCATACATCGATAATAGTTTTAACTAAAAAGCATTTTAATTTTAATATTTTTCATCTTTGAATAAAAAAGTGAATAAGCACATATGAATTTATGAATCAGTTTAGCAAGTTAGATAAAATATTTATATTTTTAACAATTGCGTTCGGGGCATTGATTTTACATTTTCCTGTCCATTATCTTTTAATTGCTTTTGTAGCTTTATTAACAATAGTGTTTTTGCTTGCGAATCCTCTTTATTGCTATTATTTAATAATATTTACGATTCCTTTTCCAGGCAGAGTAAGGATTTTTCCCATTAGTTTTTCAATAAACGATGTTTTAATTTTAGTTTGTGTATTAGCAGTAGGATTAAACATACTAATTAATGACAAAAAGGTAAGTTTGAAAACCAGTATAGATAAATGGAATATTGTTCTTCTAATATTGTATTTTGTTACAGGAATCACATCATTAGGCGAAACAGGCATTTTAACTTCATTTAAATTTTTGCAAGCTATATTTGTCTTTTATATAACTGTTTATATGATTAGATCAAAGCAAACTTCGTGGTCTAAAATTATTAAAGTTTTTCTTTTTACAGGATTATTTCAAGCAATTTTAGGGATATTGCAATCTACTACAGGTCTATTTGGCGCAACTCATCAATTGCCAAGAGGCTATTTGGGGTATTTAGGGATAGGTTCCACCATGGTTTGGCAAGCATGCGGTACTATTGGAGGAACCGGAGGATTATCAGAGTTTTTATTAGCTATATTATTACTGATTCTCCCTTTTCATAAAAATATTAATAAAAAAAGAAAATATATAATTATGACAATATTATTAACCGCTATTTATATGGGATACACAAAATTAAGTATATTGGGTCTTTTAATATGCGGATTAATCTATTATTACAACAGTAAAAAAAGAACTGAGGCTATGATTAAAGTTACTGCAATAAGCGGCATAAGTATAATTATTGCGGCAATACTTGCAAATACACCGTTTGTTAATACTGTTAATCAAACTATGACCGGCAGGCTTGATATATGGAAATACCCGATAGCTGCATTAACAGATAATATGAAATATTTGTGGTTTGGATCCGGGTTAAATTCCTATTGGGAGCTTCTTGATCCTATTATCCCGCCCAATATTTTAATTGAAGCACATAGAGCTATGCTTGCGCATAATTACTACTTGCTGGTAATTCAGGAAATGGGAATAATTGGCGCAACTATTTTATTTTCCTTTTTTATTTTTATGGGTAAAAAGTTTTTTGAAAATTTTAAAAAATACAAAGGTTATTACAGAAATTTAAATATGGCGGTTTTTTTATTTGTTATAACTATTTTCACAAGTAGTTGTTTTGGTCAGTTTTATTATGCTACTTATACAAAAGTTTTGATTTACATATTCTTTGGAATGGTCTTGTCAAAAGAAAATTTCTTAAATAAATATTTTGAAAAGAGAAAACTCAATGTTTAATATTAAATATAATTTTCTAGTTTTAATCCAGATATTCTTAAATGCTGTAAATGCTTTACTTTTAATAAAAGTATTTGGGGTCTCCAAACAGGTTGATTCATATTTATTGGCAATTTCAATTATATCGACAATCCAGCTGCTTCAACTTGTGTTGACTGAACAATTTCTTGTTTTTTATACAGATTTAAAAACGGCATCTATTAATAAATCAAATGATTTTTATAACGCTAACCTGTTTTTGTCTTGTGTAATTGGAATAGTATCTGTAATACTCCTGTATTTATTCGGAAACTTTGTTTTTAAGATTTTTGTTTTCAATATTGATATACAAAGATTGGATTATTTGAAAAACATATTCTCTATATTACTGTTAAGCACGCTGTTTGTGCCAATTACCGCGCTTAATGAAAGATTATTAAATGCAGAAATGAGATTTTCAGTTCCTTATATTTTATATTCTTTGCCAACTTTATTTGTTGTTTTGGCTCAATTGACAGTTTGTTTTTTAAATCAAAAAAACATAATTTATCTTGCATACGGGCAAGTTTTTGGTTTAGCTTTATCAGCTCTAGTTGGAACTATTTTTATTGCAAAAAATATTGTGTCGTTTAAATTTGTTTTTTATCATCCTGATATAAAGCCTCTTTTTAAAAACAGCTTTACTACGCGATTAGGAGATAATATTTACAGTACATTGTTGCCCGTAACTGTTAATAATCTCCTTGTAGCTATGCCTGCCTGTTCTGTATCTTATTTTTACTATGCAAAAAAAATCATTGATACATTAAAATTGGTAACTATAGGTCCGTCTGCCAAAATTCTTAGAACAAATTTAACAAATTTCTGGGTCAGTAAAAATGTAGAACAAGTAAGAGAACACATAAATAAATTCCTTAAAGGCTCAGTTATTTTAATGATTTGTGGAATTATTTTATCTTTTTTAATTTTGCCAACCGTATTAAAAATCGTTTCCATGGGAAAGTTATCTGATAATGATTTGACAAACATAAATTATATATTTTTGTCTTTATGCCCGTGGAACTTGATTGTTTTAATTGAAGCGCCTTATATTTTAGCTATTTTTACAGCTAAAAAAAGCAAAATAGCTATTTGGGCAAATACTCTGTTTATTTTAACATTTTTTGTATTTGCATATTTATTAAAAGGCAGTGTAGGCATATATTCTATTGCAATTGCCGGTTTACTTGCGCAATTTATAAATTATGTAATTTATAAAAACTATACCGAAAAATTATTGTCAAAATTTGATACAATTGAAGAAACAAAAATAAATATTAACGAAATTGTTTATGATGCAAACTGAAAAATTAATGGATATATCTGTAATAATAGTAAACTACAATACAAAAGAACTCATAAAAAATTGCCTGAAATCAGTTTTTGAAAAAACAAATGGGGTTGATTTTGAGGTCTATGTTGTTGATAACAATTCTCATGACGGTTCATGCGAAATGATAGAACAGGAATTTCCGCAGGTTAAGTTATTAAAAAATAAAGAAAATAAAGGATTTGGGGCGGCAAATAATATTGCAATAAGAGAATCAAGGACTAAATATGTATTTTTGCTTAATTCTGATACGGTTTTATTAAATAATGCAGTAAAAATATTTTTTGATTTTATGGAAAAACCCGAAAATCAAAAAGTTTCTTGTTGTGGGGGTAATTTATATAAGGAAGATTTAACTTACGGGTTTTCTTATGGCAATTTTCCGACCGTTGAGTCAGTTTTCTTTAAAAGATTTTATCTTCATAAATTTTTTAAAGATTATTATAGAAAAAAGTTTAATCAGGGAGAAACTGAATCAACTAAATTTATCAAGGAAGTTGACTATGTTTCAGGGGCAAATATGTTTTTAAGAAAGTCTGTTCTTGATGAAGTTGGTTTATTTGATGAAAACTTTTTTCTTTATTATGAAGAAACAGAACTGACTTATAGAATGCATAAAAATGGATATAAATCAGTTATTATCCCGGATGCTCAAATCTTACATTTAACAGGTGCATCAAGAGAAACATCATCTAATATTATAAAAATAGCCGGAAATAGCGAATTACTGTTTTTTGAAAAATGTTATGGAAAAAAACAAAAATTTTTAGTCAAATTAATACATATATTTGAAAAAATACCGAAATTTTTAGTTAAAATAATGCATGTATTTCAAAATTTAAAGAAATTCGGAGTAAAAGCGCATATAAATAATAATATAAATGTCCTGCATTTAATTTCCGCGCTTGAAGTTGGCGGGGCTGAAAAACTGTTAATTGATCTGTTGAAAAATACTAATCCCGCAAATAATGTTAATTTTGTTGTTGTTGTTATGAATAACAGAGTGGATGAAACATTAAAAAAAGAGTTATTGGATACCGGTTATAATATATATTTCCTTGATAAGAAACAAAGCGATAAAAACCCTAAATATCTTTTAAAATTATTAAATATAATTAAAAAGCACCGTATCGATATTATTCATTCCCATAATCCGGGAAGTAAAAGCTGGTCAATACTTTGCAAGTTTTTACTTCCGAAAATAAAGATAACTCATACTGTTCATTGCATGGGTGCTTTTAAAAAATTAACAAAATTCAATTTATTTTTACATAATAAATTTATCGATATGAATATAGCTATATCCAAAGCTGTTTTAAAAGATTGTCGTGATTATAATATAGATAAAGCTATCAAAATATACAATGGAATTAATATTAAAAGTTTTTCAGGTAAAGAAAAAACCGGAAAAAAGCCGGGGATTTTTAATATATTAAACGTATCCAGAATAAATCACGCGATAAAAGGTCAGGATATTTTAATTAAGGCTTTAAGAATCTGCAAAGATAAAGGATTAAGCTTTAAATGCAGTTTTATTGGAGGAATTTACGATTATGGTCGAGATTCTTTTGAGTATCTAAGGAATCTTGTAAAAGAATTGGATTTAGAAGAAGAAGTATTATTCTTAGGAAATAGAAACGATATTTCTGAATTATTATCAGAATCTGACTTGTTTATTTTACCTTCACGCTATGAGGGGCTGGGGCTGGTTATTTTAGAGGCTATGGCTGCAAGAATACCTGTAATCACAAGTAATATTGACGGTCCTGCCGAATTAATAACTCATGAAAAAAACGGATTATTATTTGAAAGTGAAAATCATATTGATTTGGCTGAAAAAATCTTAGATTTATATAATAATCAAGATAAAATAAATAAACTTGTCCAACATGGTTTTGATTTTGCGCAAAATTTTGATATTTCTTTTATGTGCGAAAATTATTGTGATTTATATAAGAAGCCATCTGGTTAAAACCCTGCTATTGTCATTGCGAGGAGCTTGCGACGAAGCAATCGCATAATTAGTTTAATCTTGCGATTGCCGCGCTCCCGTTGGTCGCTCGCAATGACAAATAATTTTAACCAGATGGCTTCTAAGTTATTAATTAAGGAAAGATAAATAAAATGTATTTAATAGTTTACCGGTTATACAAAATTTCAAGATTTTTATATCTTTGTAAAATACCGATATTACCCTTATTAATCAAATACTTTATTAGAATAGTATTCTCGGCAGTTATTCCGTATAATTGTGAAATTGGCAAAGGTACAAGAATAGGTTATGGTGGATTGGGAACAGTCTTTCATTCCAACTGTATTGTTGGAGAAAATTGCATAATTCATAGTGGAGTAACTATTGGAGCAAAGAGTTCTGTCAATAATCTTGCACCAAAAATAGGAAATAACGTACTAATTGGAACCGGTGCAAAAATTATTGGATTTATAAAAATTGGTAATAATGTTGTAATAGGAGCAAATGCGGTGGTAACTGAAGACGTTCCGGATAATGCTTTAGTAGCAGGCATTCCAGCCAAGATTGTTAAAGAAAACATAAATATCAATGATTATATTTAAAGCAGGTAAGATGACTCGAAAAAGGATGTTTTTATGTTATACAAAATTTTAAAATCATTAATTCAAAAGCAATCCGATAAATGGGCATTGAAAAGATTCAATTTGTTTTTAGACTTATTAAAACCGGATAAAAATTGCACTATTTTGGACTTGGGAGGTTATAACGGCAAATTTTTTTATAAATTCCAGGATATGATTAAACATCTTGATTTAAAAATTATTATTGCCGATATAGATGAAAAAGCTCTTAAAACGGCAAAAGAAAGAGGATTTGAGACACTTTTGTTAAACGAAACAGGAATACTTGATTTACCGGATAAATCAGTTGATATAGTTTTTTGTAATAGTGTTATTGAACATGTAACTTTGCCGAAAGAAGATATTTGGAGTTGTTTCGATGATAAAATTTTCAAAAAAGAATCTGAAACCAGACAAAAGGCATTTGCCGAAGAACTTAAAAGAGTAGGAAAAAAATATTTTGTTCAGACTCCTCATGTTGATTTTATTGTTGAATCACATACATGGCTGCCTTTTGTTGCCGGATTAAAACGAAAGAATTTAATAAAGTTGATAAAATTTTCAAATAAATTTTGGGTTAAAAAAACTTCGCCCGATTGGAATTTATTAAATGAAGAACAAATGAGTTTGTTTTTTCCTGAAGCGAATAAAATTATCATTAATAGAGTCTTGGGATTGAAAAAGGAAATTATAGCTTATAAAAATGACTAATCAAATCAAAATATTAATGATAGGTCCGGATATAGATGCGCAGGGAGGAATTGCTTCCGTTATAAAATCATATTTTGAAAACGGTTTATCTAATAATGCTATTTTTCTTGCTTCATCTATTGAAGGAAATACTGTTCATAAAATCTTATTTTTTCCGGATTTTTTAATTAAATATATGTGGATTCTCATTAAAAATAAAAATATAAAGCTGATTCATATTCAGTCATCATCTAAGGGAAGTTTTCTGAGAAAGTCTATAGCCTTATATATTGCCAAATTTTTTAATAAAAAAGTTGTTTTTCATTATCATAGTGGCGGATTTGAAAAATTTTACAATAATTCTCCACTTTTTTTGAAAAACCGGATTATTAACACCTTAAATAAAAGCGATGTTTTATTGGTATTGGCAGATTATTGGAAAAATATTATTAAAGAAAAATGTCAAAATAATAATATCAGAGTATTATACAATCCCACAGCTATAAAAGAAATTAATTATAATGAGCGAAATAAGGTTAATGTTTTGTTTTTGGGCAGATTGGGAAAGAATAAAGGGGTATATGACATTATTGAAGCCGCAAAGTTATTAAATAATAATGCTATTGAATTATATTTATACGGCGATGGAGATATGGAAGAGTTTAAAAGTTTGGTAAAAGAAGCTAATCTTCATGGCAAAGTAATTGTTTCAGGCTGGATAGCAGGTGAAGATAAAGATAAAGCTTTGCAAGATGCGGATATATATATTTTGCCTTCTTACAGCGAATGTTTGCCAATGTCTATCCTGGAAGCTATGGCGGTTGGTTTGCCAATAATATCAACTCATGTCGGAGGAATTCCCGAAGAGGTTGAAGACGGAGTTAACGGATTTTTAATAGAACCCGGTGATTATAAAGCTCTTGCAGAAAAAATTAATTTACTGGCAGGCAACAAAAAACTTAGAGAACAAATGGGCAAGGAAAGTTATAGAATTGCAAAAGAAAAATTCGATATAAATATAATTACAAATCAGTTAAAAGAGCTTTATCAGGAAATACTTGAAGAAAAAAACAAATACCAAAATAGAAATTTAAATGATAAAATTGAATGAATGAGTAATTATGAAGGAATATAGATAATGAAAGCTCTTGTTACAGGAGGAGCGGGATTTATAGGCTCACATCTGGTGGAAAATCTTCTAAAGAAAAATATAGAAGTTATTGTTTATGATGATTTTTCTTCGGGAAATCCGGAAAATCTTAAGTCTGTTCAATCCCATATTAATATTATCAGGGGCGATATCAGGGATATAAATGCTCTTAATTCAGCGATTAAAGGAGTGGACTTAGTATTTCATCTGGCTGCATTGGCTTCGGTTTCACAGTCAATTGCAGATCCGATAAATAATGCTTCAATAAACTCGACAGGTACTTTGAATGTTCTTTGGGCTGCCTTAAAAGCAGAAGTTTCGCGTGTTGTAATTTCTTCCAGCTGTGCTGTATATGGAGATGCAAATATTCCTCCTGTTAAAGAAAATTCTTTGCCTGCACCAAAATCTCCTTATGCGGCAAATAAATTAGCATCGGAAGCTTATGCCGAAAGTTTTTATCATTGTTATGGTTTAGAAACCATTAATTTGAGATATTTTAACGTATATGGTTCGCGTCAGAAAGCCAATTCTGATTATGCGGCGGTAATTCCCATTTTTATAGACTGCTACAAAAAAAAGAAAACCCCGATTATATATGGAAATGGACTACAGAGCAGGGATTTTATTAACGTGTCGGATGTTGCAGAAGCCAATATAAAAGCAGCTTTAGCTGACAAATCGCTGATTAAAAACAGAATTTTTAATATTGGCACAGGTAACTCTACAAGTTTGTTAGAATTACTTGAAATTATCTCAAATCAGGCAGGCTACAAAATATTACCGGAATTTCGGGAAGCCAGAAAAGGCGATATTTTAAATTCATGGGCAGACTGCAAACTTGCTCAAGAACAATTAGGATTTGTTAATTCTATAGATCTGGAAAAAGGAATAAAAGAATTATTTGAACTTTAAAAGGAATAGCCGGATTGAAAGTTATATCAAAAATAAGCTGGTATTATAACAGATTAAGCCTGATGAGTCCTGCTGAAATAATTCACAGATTTAATTGCCGCCTTAAAACACAATTTGAAAAACTTAATTATAAAAAAGCTTTAAAGAAATCTTTTTTATTTAATAAATTAAATAAGTTCTATTTTGACATTAATGATTTGGAAAAAATAAAAAATTATTATTCATCAAATAATTCTCTTAAACAAAATTTGTTTGAACAGGCAAACTCTATACTTGAGCATAAATTTTCCTTTTTTGCCCTGCAAAATGAATATTTTGGAGAAAATATCAATTGGCATAAAGATTATTTAAACGACAAACAATGTAATTCGGATTTTTATTCAGATGTTAATTATAAAGATTTTGAAAAAAACGGGGATATAAAATATATTTGGGAAATAAACAGGTTTCAGCATTTTTATATTCTTTCGCAGGCTTATTTAATTAGCGGAGAAGACAAGTATGCAAAAGAAATAGTTAATGAAATTGATGACTGGATAGATAATAATCCTTATTTGATTGGAGTTAACTGGACAAGTTCTTTGGAATTAGCTTTAAGGCTTATATCGTGGGGCTGGGCGCTATATTCGCTCAATATTTCAGGCTGGAACATTAATAATAAACTCAATGAAAAAATAAGCACCGGTATTTATCAGCAACTTGATTATATTTCTAACCATTTATCCGCCTATTCATCTGCTAATAACCATCTTATAGGAGAAGCGGCGGGTTTGGTAATTGCAGGAACTTTGTTTGATTTTGGAGAAAAATCACAAAAATGGCAGGAAAAAGGTTTTAAAATTCTTCAAAAAGAATTAAACAAACAAATTTTTGACGACGGCTTAAATAAAGAGCAGGCGCTGGCATATCATTGTTTTACTTTTGATTTTTTCTTACTTTCTTTTTTAATTTTAGAAAAAAACGGAAGAAAAATTCCTTCTGAAATGTGGCAAAAACTTGAAAAAATGTCGGAAGTCCTGATGTATTTATCTGATGATAATCTTAATTTGCCGAATATAGGGGATTCTGACGACGGATTTGTTGTGAAATTTTCTAATGACCCGATATCACTTAAATCAATTTTTAATATTGCATCAATAATTTTTAACAGAGGAGATTTTAAGTATTTGGCTGGTAATACGGTGGATGAAAAGACATTGTGGATTTTAGGAGCAGATTCTATTGAAAAATATGCAAAAATAGAACAAACAACCCCTTTAAAAAAATCAATATACTTAAAAAACAGCGGATATGTCTTATTAAAAGATGAAAATATGCATAGCGTTTTGGATGTTGGAAATCTTGGTTATTTATCCATTGTTGCACATGGACATTCAGACGCTTTATCACTTTGTTTAAATTATAAAAATAAAGAATTTTTAATAGATACGGGAACTTATGCCTATCACACAAAAGAAAAATGGAGAAATTATTTTAAGGGAACATCGGCTCATAACACTGCTATGGTTGACAATCTTAATCAGTCTGTAATTGGCGGGAATTTTATGTGGCTTGAAAAAGCTGATGTAGAAGTTGAATTAGTAAGTATTAACGATGAATATGATTATATAAGAGCTTCTCATGACGGATATATAAAACAAAAAGTCAAAGTTAGACCGCAAAGAGAAGTTTTATTCCTGAAAAATAAATTTATGATAATAATTGACAGATTTTTAAATTATGACAATCAGGAATATAATTATTCATTGCACTGGCATGTGAACGAAAATTGCCGTGTCGAATTAGAAGATAACAATATTAAAATTGAAAATGGCTCGGATTATATAAATTTACAAACTTTTTGTGATGAAAATTTCAAAATCAATATTATAAAAGGAAGCACAGAGCCAATATCAGGCTGGGTATCAAAAAGTTTTGACAAAAAAATGCCAACAAATACGATACAAATAAGTTCTTTTTCAAGTAAAGAACTGAAATTCATAACGCTATTATCTTTCAATAATAGCGTTGATAGAACAAGTTATATGGACAATATGCTTGAAATTTCTGCATTTGAAGAAAGTTATTCGTATAATTTATCTGATTATTTAAGCCGCTAAAAGAATATTTGGCAGTGATATTTTTTAAAGAATAAAAGAAGAGCGGTTCGTGCGAACCGCTCTTCTTTTATATAATTTATTTATCTTAACCTAAGGTTTTGAAGCCTTTTTCGATTGATTTATCAATTACTTTTCTAACTACATCGAGTTCTGTTTCTACGATTTTATTTTGTGTTTGAAGATCTTTTTCTCTGAGTTCTAATTCTTTATCAAGTGATTGAACTTCTTGCATTTGTGCTTCATACCATCCGGTGCCTGTTGCTTCTTGAGGAACTCCGCCGGTAACAGAAGAGGTAAATCCAAGAACCATTGAAGAACCGCCTAAAACACCTGACTCATCTGTTTGATACATTGCGTTAGCGAAAGCTCTTGCTAATTGAGAAGCTTGTTGAGCTAAAGTTGTTCTTCTTTGATTAATAACTTGTACTTTAAATTCAATATCACTTTTTCTTGCTGTAAGCATTGATTCTCTGCCTGCGCTTGCTGCTAAGCCCATAATAAATCTCCTTTTATCTTACCTTAACTAGTTATCATCACCACTACTCTTATATAAAAACATCTGATATCTACGAGATGCATAAAAAGTATATACTGTTACATTTCTTTACACAAAGTCTCGACCTAAGTTCAATTTTTAACTGCAACACACAAACCTTAACAAAGCAGGTAATCCTAAGTTTTAAGTTTCATTACTGACAAGTTTTGACCAAGCCTGACTTATATTGGCAACTTTTCAAATAATGTAAAAAATAAGCAAAAAAATATATTGCAATATAATATCTAATACAGTATAAATATTATCTAAGATTCTATATAGTATAATATCTGTATAGGTAATCTAAAGTTAAAATCAAGTAAGTTCCAGCAATATAAAGGTTTTTTATGCGATCAAAAGGAGCAAATAGTTGGGAAAAAAGAGTTTCGATGAGATTAAACTCTCATCTCAAGTTCATAAAGGACACATAGCGTCACAAATTACCACTGTTTTAAAACAGCATAGCGCTGACTTTTTTAATAATCTTACTTTAGCTGAAAAAGCTAGGGCTAAAGATTTAAAAAGCATTGAAACACCTATTTTGGATGCTCTTGAAAACTCTTTAAAAAATCCTACTATTCCTTTACATATTCCCGGACACGCCAGAGGGGAAGGCGTTTTTCCAAAATTCAAAGATCTTGCCGGGCAAAAAATAATTGATTTGGATACAACTGACGAATTTAACGGATTAGGAAAGCTACACCCTGCGGAAGGTCCTATTGCAAGGGCACAGGTATTAGCAGCAGAAGCTTTTGGCTCAGGAAACGCGTTTTTTCTTATAAACGGCTCTACTGTCGGGAATATTGCGCTTGCTCTTACGGTAGCCAAAGAAAATAAAAAAATTATTATAGGCAGAAACTGCCACAAGTCAATTATAAGCGGTTTAACACTTTCAGGGGCGGAACCTGTATGGGCAATCCCCGACAAGCTTGAAAAATGGGGTATATGGGGTGCAATAACCGCTGAAAACATTGAATCTTTGCTTGATAAAAATCCTGATGCAAGCGCTGTATGGATTAATAATCCTACTTATGAAGGAATTGTAAGCGATGTTGAATCAATCGCAAAAGCTTGCAAACAAAGAAATGTAGCACTGCTTGTAGATGAAGCACACGGTTGTCTCTGGAAATTCAGCGATAAATTCCCGAAACCGGCTCTTGAATGTGGGGCAGATGCTGTTGTCCATTCTTTACATAAAACAGGCGGAAGTTTTTCACAAAGTTCAATTTTGCATATTTCTAAAAACAGCAAAATCAGCGCCGAAGAAGTTGAAGCAAATCTTAGCATGCTGCATTCTACAAGTCCTTCATATATGCTTTTGGCCAGTCTTGATGCTGCAAGAGCTTATTTGACTTCAAAATACGGACAGGAAAAAATTGATAAAGCTATTAAAAACGCAGAAGAAGCAAGAAAAATTCTTGCTACCATTCCAGGAGTAAAATGTCTTTCTTCAGAAAATGGATTCCAGATTGATCCGACTAAAATCTATATCAAAATAGAAGGATTAAGCGGCAAGAGGCTGGAAAGTCTTCTTGAAATGGATTACGGCATAACTATAGAAGCTGCCACAGATGAAGGAATTCTTGCGCTTTCAAATATTGGGAACACGGCAGAAGAGTTGTATGCTTTCTGTGACGCTATTAAAAAGATTGTAAAAAGAAATTATTCTGATATAACTTATCTTGAGCACATAAAATATATGCCGCTTAACATACCTGAAATAGTTTGCACCCCTCGAAAAGCATATATCAGCCCGAAAGAAGAAGTTTTGCCGGAAGAAAGTGTTGGCAGGGTTTCTGCGGAAGTTATCGCGATTTGCCCACCTGGGGTTCCTATTCTTGTTCCCGGCGAAAGAATTACTGAAGATCATCTTCCTTTCCTGTCGAAAACTCATTCAATTCAGGTAATGAAAGAAGTTTAAAATTGAAGAATTCGAAAAATGTAAATAGGAAAAAATTTAATTTTCTTATATTATTTATTCCTGTTTTATTATTTATAGTTATGCCTTTTTTATTATATTATTTACCTGATTCCGTTCTTGCTTATTTTCCAAATTTTTTAAAAAATGATTTTATTTTAAACATTTTATCTGAAACATTTGGGATTGGAGCAGGAGCTTTATTTACCTTTCAAATAATTGAAAAAATTAATAAAAATGAAAAAGAACAAAAATGGAGTCTTCGTAAAAAAGCAAATTATAAAACCATTTTAATATTTTTAGAAAACATTATTATTAATTTTTTAGACGAAACAATAATCTTAATAGCAAATAAAAACTTATTTGGTAAAGATATTGATTTAAAAACTCTTCAAGAAAAAAGAAACAATTTAATTAAGTTAATTGAACAAAAGGATCAAGTCAGTAGTGAAGAAAAAGAAGAAATTTTCAAATTGTTTTGGGAACCTATTTTTAATAATGAATGGGGATTTGTTTTTATTCCTTCAATCTTTTTTAACACTAATGACAAAACAATAATTTATGGAGAAGAAGAAACGAATACATTTTATTATTTCAATAAAAATAGTTTTGAAAAACTGATAAATATGATAAATCAAACTTTTGAATTTGAAGAAAACCAAGAAATAATTAATAATTTTTCACAATATTTAGATTTTTACTCACATTATATTAGAAAACTTAATACGGGTAATCATGAGCCCAGAATTTTAGAAATGGAAGATAGTAAAAATACAATAAAAAATTTAATTTCAATTTGTATTGATATAAGAAATAATCTTTTAGTAGCTAAAAATACACCCGCAATAACTTTGCCTGTATAAATTATATTTTTTTGAAAGCTCAAGAGATTTTTTAAATCCCTCATTTTTCTTGAAATTTTCCTCAAGAAAAAAAATATCGCGCTTTTCAGAAAGCTCTCTGCCGATTTGATTAATAATAGCGGTGTTTTTATGAGGACTGATAGTCAAAGTCGTTGTGAACCCGTCAAAATTGTTTTCTCTGGCATAAATAGATGTTTT